>Ga0307928_10002422_pt1 | contig 14348 bp, 26 predicted proteins | sample AceLakmetagen232_FD_201815 | JGI IMG/M metagenome (GOLD analysis project Ga0307928, IMG submission 201815) | Saline water microbial communities from Ace Lake, Antarctica - #232 | ecosystem: Environmental > Aquatic > Non-marine Saline and Alkaline > Saline | place: Antarctica: Ace Lake... | reverse complement strand
CTTGTAATATTTCTTATCTCATTGTTTGATACAGTACTTCTTCTAGCTGACCAACCAGAGTAAGAATAACCCAAATGGATACCATAAGTTTCTCCCCCATGAATAAGACAGTTATCAATAAGGTCTACACACCCACCGTCGAAGTATAAAGGTATGGTTCCATGGGCTACCCAGACACCTTCTATCTTTTGACACGTTCTTAGTATGGAATAGACACCGTAGCCTCTAGTGCTTATCCCTTCATAATACGAAAAATTTGTGATATTAAAAGGTCCCTCAAGCATTGCTGTACTAGTAAAATATACTCCACGACCACCTTGAGTATCGTGAACTATATTATTAGTAAAAGTGCCTACAGCATTAAAACTGATGTAAAAACCCCATGCAGTACCCCCGTCTGAACAATTTCGAAGTACTGTATGATCTATATTGCCAAAAGTATGTGTTGAGTTACTATAATTTATAGCACATACACTAGTGGAGGTCCCATCCCCAAATTCATCAAACAGAACCCAATTGATATCATAAACACCATCAACAGCAGCAGTAGAATAAACTTTACTATGGTATGTCTGACTGTCAGATCTAAATACCACATTCCTACTCGCATTTTCAACCATGTCACCTATTTGATGAGCCTCCGTAAAGGTAACTCCGCTAATACTAGTTGCTGAACCTACAGCCCATGATGTAATATACTCAGGGTCATCCGCAGCAGCAGGAGGAGTGGCTGCACTCCCACCAACACCAAAGAAAATCGTATCCCCAACCCATGCTCCTGATGCATTCCAGTTTACATCTCTATCAAGGGTTATCGTTTTACCTGCACCCGCTGCACAATCAGGAGCACAAGCATCTATTCTTGCTCTTGTTACAATACCTGCTGAGTTACCGTAATTCGTACACCCATTAATTTCTAATTTTCCACTATTCAAACGTATTGCGTACTTTTGATTAGACGTTGAGTTCTCAAAAACCCATTCAAATGTATTCGCACAGTTAACTATCCCACCACTTCCAATTAAAATTTCCCCTCCCGAATTTACCTGAACAGAGGACCTTGCTGTAAACGTAAAATTACCTGTTGGGTTTCTGTGAAGGTACAATTGACCGTTAATAATTAAATCATATGTTGAAATGCTAGCGGGTGCAGTACCCACGGTTACATTACCATCAATTTGCACCTTGTGCCCTGCTGCAATCGTAGCCGTATCACCAGATACTGGTGGTCCAGGGGTACCAGGGGGGACACTTACCCAAGTTGCCGCCTGTGACCACCTACCACTACCCGCAGAAGTGTACGCCACGCCAAACACATTCGTTGAAAAGAACAATATTACAAGAACTATAATTTTTTTCATCGTTTCATCCTCAATTTTGGAATCTTTGATTGAACTTTCTTTGGTGCTTTCTTAGTAATTGCTGCATCGTACATTCTTCTAACAAGTGATCTCTCAGCAGCTATGTCAAGTTTTGTTTCAAGTCTTACAATACGTTCTCTCAATTCATTATTTTGAGTAACCAGTTCTTTTATCGAAATTTGCATCATTGGTAACATTGTGCCATTAATTTGTTCAACCAAAAATTCAATCTTTTGCTCTGACACTTTGGTCTTTGAATCAACCTTATCCGATGTATCAAACTGTAAAAAAGCAGTAACAATCGAGCCAACGATTGCTATAATTGCTAAGAAAACTGGAGTCAGTACTTTGACCAACTCCAATTTCCCAGTTTTTTTAAATTCTGGCATTCTTACGGTATCAAACTCTGTCATAGAAGACTCTCAGAATGCTGGCAAGAGATACTACCGTCTTGTACGGCCTTTCCCACTTCCGCCGCCCTTACCACTCCCTGGGCCATTCGCCGGACATGGTTTCTTATTCTTATTTCCACCTCTACCGCCCGGCTGACCTGTTCCACCGCCAGATCCATTTCCACCACCAGCGCCACCTGTACCACGCCCAGTTCCTCTTCCACCTCTTTGCTGTACGTTCATTTTCTTACTCCTTTGTTAAGAATTCTGTTCATTCCAAGCTTCTGGTAGGAATCCACCACCAGTGATCCAACCATCTAAATTTTCGGCTGCTTGGGCTAGCTCCATTAGCACTTCAAGTGCTTCATCTGCATCTGGGGCTCCTTCTCCACCTTCCAAAAGTTCAAAAAGCTTCATGTACTAAACTCATCATGTTTTCATAAGCGGTATTAGGGTCCATTTTACTTCTCCTCAGTTCTTTAGCCTTCATACATCTTAGAAAGGATTTTGTCAAGTTCTAATTTTTGTTCCCTAATTTTCTCATAACTTTCGTGGAATATGCACGTCAGCCGAAAGCAAAATAACACCAGCTACATTTGTAACATTTGTGCGGTAAAGCTCCAGAATAATTACGTCGCCAGCTACCATCGGATTGCTTGCGTCTGTGTAGTCGAGCGTAAAGAGCATCTGATAAGTGCATCCAGCCGTTGCACAACCAACGAGTACTAGTTCCGTTGATAATACCTGAGTACTAGTTTTGGACACAGAATCGATTCCAGAACTAACTGATACATAGTCGGCTGTGAAGGCGATTGAGTCACCAGCGGTTTCGCTGGCATTAAGCGCCACGTACAGATCCAATGTAATGTTTTGGTTCCCTGTCCAATCAGCGGGGATGATCCATTGAAGCTGATAGGTCTCGTTAACTGCATCGAACAGTAAGCCTGTAGCAACTGGGCTTGTTCCAACCGTTGCTTTTGTTGGAGGGACAGCTCCCAGGTTGTTTGTGGTAAGCTCAAGGTTCAATGGGCTATTTGATAGACCACCAGAGTCCGTCAGATAGCGGGTTGCACCAAGTAGAAAAGGAAGACACAATAGCAAAAATAGTGTGAGCTTTTTCATTTCAATCTTTCCTTTCAATTCGGCAGCCGTTATCCAGGTTGACTACTTTGTCGTTGTTGGAAACAAAATCAGTCGCCCAAGTAAGAGTTGTTGTTCCGCCGTTGACTGTCGCGTTCCCAGAAGCCCCTGTGATTCCAGTGTCAGACGTAATTATAGCATAACTACCCATTTCAAGAGTCAACCCATATGCTCCTGTATTAATACCATCAACATTCGTAAGAGCCGCACCGGAGTTGTTGTTTAGGGCTATACCACCTAGCGTATTTCCTTCTACAGTAATCGTCCCTTGCATATTTAGGAAACTTCCTGCGGTTCTATTACCTGTTGAGTTTTCATCTACATAAATACCAAACCCACCGTTATTGGAAATTGTTCCTATATCCAGGTCAACGAACTTAGTACCAACTTCTGCTACTATACCATGACTTGTATTGCCTGTTATGACCATCCCTGCATCAAAATCGAAATGATTACAACCAGAAGCTACAGCGCCTATGTTATTCCCTGTTAATGTAGCATTTGTAAACTCTACTACATCACTATGATAAACAAACAAACCAATAGAGGTATTGTTTGTGCAAAATAACCCGTCTATAGTTGTTAGGCCGACATCCTGAATCACTAACCCGTAAGTTGCACTAGAGTTGGTATAAATATAATTTCCCCTAACTTCGTTACAGCCGTGAAACCTTAGTCCTATACTTGCGCTGTCTTCAGCCATAATTCTCGATATTATCAATTGGTCATTAAAGTTATAGTAAAACATTGGATAAGAATTTCCACCATCCTCAAGCCAAATATCCTCAACAGTGCAACGACCCTGCGTGTGCTCAAAACCTATACCCCAATAGTTATCAAAACCATGTATATGACTAATTGAAAGAGCTTGACCTTCCCAATTCCAAACAGTTTCATACCACCCACCCTGACCATTTATCTGAAAACCATCTACTGAAAATACTTTATTTAGAGAATTGCCTGTACTAATATTTCCAATAGCCTCAATCATGCCATACACAGCCCCAGTGGTAATTGAAGTAAGGATGGAAGCATGTTCTACAATCTCATACACTTTTAGATTCGTAGTAGCTGTGAATGCCCCAACAAAATTAATCTCAGTAGCAGTATTACTTAGTATGTAACGATACTCAGAGTTCACTTTCACAAGTTTAGAACGTAAGTCGTTTACTGTCCATCCTTGCCCTGCATCAGTAAGCTTCAACGTAGTTCCAGACGTGGATGTTCCGCTATTCGTTCCGGTGGCTACAGTTGCAGCTTTGTAGACACCCTGTACGCGCAGAGAGCCACTTGGATGTTCAATAGAAAACCCGCCCAGGAAAAAACCAGCAAAATTACCTGCACCAACGTCAACCAATACAGCATTGCGTACTTTTTTTGGAACTCGCTCAACCGCTTCCTGAATGGTCAAGCAAGCCTTAGCAACACTCAAGCAATCATTCGTGTCCAACCCAGTTAAACGAACATACAAAGTCAGATCGCCAGTCGTAGTATTAACAGTATCAACTAAGATACCATCAAGGATTTGATGAAGGAGCCCGTACACAGTTACCGGACCCTCTACCTGTGGCTCACCATTTGCTGTGATGTATGGCCCAGATCCAAGTAGGAATGGTGCAATAATTGCTAACAACAGTGCTATTCTAGCCATGTCTGATCTCAATTCTTATTGCCAGTCATCCATGCATCAACTGATACTGCATTTGCATCTATGGCTGTAGCTTCAGCTTTAATATACCGATAAGCGTTTCCAGAAACACAAAATACGCACATTTCTCCATGTGCTAAACTATTGCAACTAGTCCAAGCTAGGTCAACCCACGTTGTTCCATCAGGACTTACGAACACATTTGCGTCTGTGAAGGGATCTGCACCATCAGTATTGTGTAAAAAAATACAAACGTTCGGTAGGTCAAGAATTTCAATAGAAGCAAGTACGACTACAGCAGCAGTCCCCACGGTAGCTGTCGTTGTCTTAGCTGGAGCATATGTTCCAGTGTCAACCTTGGAGACTTTTCTTAGATCATTTGCAGAATCTTCACCTGGCCTGGTAGCTACATCAGTCATCTGAACTTCTTTAGAAGCTCCAACCCGTATCATATCAAGTGTTGCACCATTGTAGCCAAGCATAGCAGATGAAGTCATCAGACCATGGTTGGACAATGCAATCCCATCAGCAGGATCTAAAAGTATTAATCGCTCCCATCTTGCGTCGTCAGGGTGCCAACCATGTGAAAAACTTCCAACGTAAGGGGCCACAACTGAATCTGGTATGGTATCAATATCCATTTCCCTGCCCGACCAAACATGAGGAGCCGTGACATCTAAATCATAAAAATAAGTTAACCCTAAATTCCAGGGCGCTGTCGGCATAGCTGCGGGAGCTATAGTAGCGGTTAGTCCACTCAGAACCTGTGGGACGCCCGCTACCGTGTCCAAAAAATACCCCACAGATAAGCTAGCATTACCACGAATGGTCGCAGCCAATGTAGCTGCATAGGCTTGCACGTCCACCATCATTGTTTTGTCCGTGTTATCCCGAATTCGTACACTTGTGTCTTTCACAGACTGTGCAAACACAGGGGCACAAAATAAAAGAATAGTCAAAAATACTATTAATCTCTTCATAGCATTACTCCGTCAGTGTTCCGCGAACATAGTAAGAAGAATTGCCTGTTCCACCAACGATGGTTACAGAACTTACCATAATTGGTTCCTCAATTTCCCCATAAAAACCAATAGTACGGAAAGTGATACCCCCGTCCACACTAACGGTAAAACTCTCAGTATCATGTGTATTCTGAATTTTTACTGATTTGGTTGGTGAAGAAAAAGTAATTACTTCAGTAGCTAATGCCATTATAATCCCGGAAAAATCCTCAGGCGTACCGTATGAAGCTACAGCAGGAACAACAGGAGTATCCCCCCCAGCAACTGCAACTCCCCACTCAAAATATTTCGTTGACATGTGTTAACTCCTTACCTTTACAAAGCAATTTAAATTTACAAAGCGGGGAGCAGAATATTCCTCATATGTAGAATATACAAGGAAAACGCGTTCAGACCCAGTTGTATTTGTAATCTTAATTCGAATAGACACACCTACTGGGTCTTCTCGATTAGGATCAAAAAATCTTGGAATTACGTTTGTTCCAACGTTTGCTGGGAATATCTTATTAGGATACGACATATGACAAACAATTCTATCCGCAGCACTGGAAAACGTGTGATCTTCCACTAATTCGCCGTCATGATATACGTCTACTTCATACGTAACGACAGACTCTTGTGGAATAATTGAAAAACTAAGATTTTTAAAAGGAGCATTCGATTTGGCAGGGCTTACAAACGCAGAACCACTTGCACTTAACGTCACCGTAGACACACCTTGCACACCGATATAAGGTCCAATCATACTATCCTCCTAAACAGGTATCCCGGCGCAAGTAGGACAATATAATTCAACACCTTCTGGCGCATACGGGAGGTAATTATTTAATGCATGATACTGATCATTATTGATCATTCCAACATATCTAGCTACGTAATTGACATCGCGTGTAATACTATATCCATATCTTCTACTTATATATGACTTATTTACACGCAATTTTTTTAAAACACTAGTAGCCCACTTTCTTGCTGCATTATTCGGAATATACAGCGCATAGTGATGTGTAAAATAGTCTTCTTCATAATTTTGAGCACAAACACGCATTTGCTAGCAGTGTAGCATATTAATGCGCGGAGTTTTCAACTTCTGTTTATTGTATTTCAGAAATGTTACAGAGGTTTATGCGACGGGGGCGGGTAACGGAAGCAATCCACCTTCTTTATCAAGATCATTGATCATTTGCTCAATTTTCTTCTTCATTTCTTCGGTTTTTTCAACTTCTTTAATCAAAATTGCACGAGCATGCCTTTTTAAGCCTGGATATGGACCCAACATCTGTTCTACCTCTACTGCGTAAAAACGACCGCTGTACCCTGGTCGCGACTTTCCATTTTTACCATCAGCAAAGGCCATTTCAACGTACACAACTGTATCACCAGTCTTGACAATCTTCTCTGTGACGTCAACACGTCGTTTTTGATCACAAATTTCGATGAAAACAAAGTCCCAAACAGCAATATATTTAGGCTCCATAATAACCTCCTGTATATAGTATAGGAGGATTTAGCCAGGTGTCAACTAGAAGTTTACATACATTAATGCAGATTCTACACACCCTTTTCCCAACTGTAATCCGTGTCATTCCATATGTCTTTAGTAGTTTGTTGCTCTCCAATATTTTCTAAAATTTCTGACATAATATCCATAAAAGAAGAGTATTCAACCTCGTATATTCCTTGAAGTATTTTAGACGCTTCAGATGCATCCTCTGACACATATGATAGGACGTGTCTTAACACCTCATCTGTGCTAACAAAATCATACCCATGAAGAAAATCACGTACAACCGATTCCCATGGATTATGCTCCCACACAAGCGATTCAGAAGTCATTGGTATCCGTCCAGTACGAATCATCTATACCGAGATCGTCAATCACGTTCTCTAATTGCATTAAGGAATCATCAGAGTATTTATCTTTCTTTTTCTTGCGTTTTCCGCCTTGTTCATCGTTCAATAATAGATTAACCTGCTCTTCATCAAGGTCACCTTCAGGAAGCTCTTCTTCGATAGGAATATCCTCATCCTCTATATCCTCATCCCCTATTTCTGGGATATCGATAACATCGTCTAATTCGCCAATATCTTCAATTGTGTACTTTCTTTTCATATCTTGGATTATTTGTGGGTCCTCTACACCAGCACCAGCACGAGCACCAACATACCCTAACCAATCCCTGTATTGCTCCCGAATATACCGCCCACGTACATCATTTGAAAATCTCTTGTAAATAAAATTCTCCATAGTGTTCGCATCATTACTATTTTGTGCTGCGTAGTATTCATCTAAATTTTTTCCGCCGTTTTTAAATGCATCGAGTGGCGGGGCAGGGGGTGCTCCCTGAACGCCGGGAAGTTTTCCTTCTTTACATATTGCTTTCCAAAATGAATACAAATCTTCCACAGGAATTTTATTCTTTAATTTTCCCATCAAATTTTTCTTATTAGTACCAAAAATTGTAGCACTTTCATAATCTGGGTTACTGGCCGATCCTCCAGCTTCGCTTATACCCCGGATAGCTTGGTCATAATACTCTGGATCTGTTAATTGTAAATACGATTTTAACATACCTAACAAATATGGTTTTGGAAGATTCTTAAAATGTTTTTTATTTTCACCTTCACCTACCGGAGCAGCTATTTCGCTATCCTTCTTAGGAGAACCTACTAGCTCCATTATCTGATACCATAGAACATTATGTAACGATGCTTTTTCTGTCTCTGTGAGTGCACTAAAATCGATATCATCCGTATCGTCTGGGAGGTCATCCGACACAAATTCTTTATTAAGGAGATCTGGGTCTTTAAACGTTAAATTCTTTGTATTTCGCATTCTATCTTTCTCATCTTTATCATATCCGCCGCCGCCTGATGGCCATGTACGCGGTGTCGCGGTGTCCTGTGACCACTCTGACCGAGAATTGTCCGTAAAGTCACGCATATTTTTTGGATTTATTGCTTTGCGTCGATGCATACTTGCGCCTGCAGGTACCCCTTCATCGAGCATGTCATCCACAACGCCCAACACCGTCCCTGCATCGATTAAATCGATAATATCGTTTATTAAAATTGATTTATTGCCAAGAGCAGACCATGTAACAATCTCGTCATCATAAAACTTCTTTTGATCATCGGGAAGCTCTTTTATTAGATTTGTAAGAATACCAACAACATCAGGAAGACTAAATGCAGACAACATATCAAAAATTTCTTGTTCTTCTTGCGAACTAAGTAGCTTCATAAAAAATTCTCCTAAACATGGCGTATCTACGTCGTAAATACTACCATATTTAAGAGAAGTTATTTAACTTTTGTCTTTGCTAGATACTAACCGTGTGACCGTACGAAAAATGCGGTCAAAGACAACAAAAAATAAGACAACAACGTACACTGACCCAAACATATGTCCCGCAGCGATGCACGGGGCAGGGTCACCTTCGCCTGTCACGTGTAAGCACAAAGCAAACACATAACAAAGCAACGCACCCACAACACCGGCACCCGCTAATTTTCCAGGACCACGCGAATACGCGATCATATCCACGATACCGCGTAACATCAAGTAAATTCCGGCGAGTAAAGCAAACTCCGCGAGTAAGGATCCGTTATTTTTCTGGGTCATGACATGTCCTCCTTACACCTAGTATAAGATACTGTATGCGGACTGTCAACCACAAATTAGAATATTAACCTACAGGAGGGATTTGATCATGCGTTGGGTAGGGTATGAAATGCCCAGAATTATCATAATACCCTTGCTGATCGTTTTGCACAGGCGTATCGTCTAATGAAAACTGTTGCATTAAATCTTGTAAATAACTATCCTCATCTTCATACACTGGACCTGAGAAAGAATCAGAATAAAGACTTGTTATACTATCCCAACTAACATTTCCCATGGCTGCATGCACAAGATCACTATAAGGTGCGGACAACTTAGACACACCGTTTGCAATAAAGTTATAAAGGTAACTAGATACAACGTATTCAATATTCGCAATACTGTGCGTTTTATCGAATTCTTCTTTTGCTAATGCCTTTAATTTTTTACCAATTTTTGCGTTATTAGCAACAAATTCAGCTACCGCTTGTGTCTCATAATTAACATACGAAGGAGAATCCCAATCTATGTTTGGTCCGCTGTCCTCATCTTCGTCAGTCCCCCACTCTGATGGGCCAGACCCCTGGTCCTCTTGTGCCCACACCCAAAAGCCTTCTCCGAGATCGTCTGGGTAATACGCAAGTGCATATTTATGTAATTTTGCATAAAGAGTTGAAAGCATCGGCATGTTTCCTCCTAATAAAACACAGCATACCATGCAAAAACTTTTATTAGTTAATTTATGTATGGATTCTAAGGTTTGTTATGAATTCTGCATTACTATCGTACGCCAAATAACCAAAAGGATTGCACATTATATGTGTTTTATCAAATTTATAATTAAAACTAGAATGTGTATGACCATGCACCCATAATTTAGGCTTTGTAGCAGTAATTAATTCAGATAAATCACACCCAAAAAACTGATTTATTTGAGAATTAGCATATTGTTGATGAATGCTATTTGGCAGAGGAAAATGATGTGTCACCACAATAGAATTTGGAGTTGTATGCCAATCTAGGAAATTTATTGCTTTTTCATGATATTTTTTTACATCATCCTTAAATTTACCAATTAATGTAAAATCATTAAGTAAATTCGATACAGGATAATCACGTTCTGGTGTATAATCAAACCATAAAGTTGTCCCAACAAAATCAAAACCACAAAGACGTACTAATTTGTTCTCTAATATTGTTAAATTATCAAATTCTAATTCTAATTCATGTAAATAGGATAACCCAGCATCAATAGATGGCATGCCGTAAAACTCATGATTCCCTGGAGTGAACAACACGGCACTATCTCGGTACTTGGTGCATAATAGTGAAAACACCTCATGAGCCGCACTCTTATCCTTTAGCGGGATTAAATCCCCGGCGATTACCAGCACGTCAACCCCAGTAGAATCCATACTATTAATAAAGGATCTTCCTAGATCTCTATGAAACTCCACATGTAAATCAGACAATACTTGTAGGATCATTATCATTATCCTTTTTATCGAATACATCTAATGGAAGTTCTATAAGTCTTCCTATATTGGGCATATCTAAAACAAAATATTCTTTTCCACATTTTTCTTCTATAGAAAAAAGATCTTTTTTGGCTTTTTCATTTAATGCCTGAATCATTTGAATTATTTTTTCTTTATTTTTCATCTACTGGACACATAACTCACGCACACAAACACGCCAACAGTAGTAGTTGGCAGTTCTTTGTACACTCTGAAATTAATAGGGAGGGGAATAGAAGCAGATTGTAGCTGCGCTGCAGCATTATCTTTTAATCCGACAGTTATTGGAGAAAGAAAATAGTATATAAATCGATTAGGATCTATACTTAATTCATGTATATCAGATCGATCACGAATTACTGTATAGAGATTGATCATATCTTTATCATGATCGTAGATGCCAATTAACGCGTTTATAACCCCCTCACGACTATGCACACACGCTTCAAGTACCCCACTATAGAACGCCTTTCCAACAAGATCCTGCATAGGGACTGTTTTCGCAAGTGTAGTGTGCACAGAGTGCTGTACCTGTTTCTTAAGTAGCATTTTTATATGCCTAGCTTAATGATTTATGAAGAAGATCCGTAATATAATTCTGAATGGTAGTAGATTCATTTGCCACACGCATACGCAGCTTTTTATGTAAATCATCTTCTAATCTAATGTGAATCTTTTTACGATACGCCTGCATAGAAAAACTTTTTGCCGCAGCTAAGATAGCCTTTCCTAAATTTTTAACTTCCATCGTATTTTCCCTTTCTAAGAGCCTTTACCTTATCATATGAAATGTTGTATACACGCGAATTTTTAGCACACGGAATAAATTTAGCTAAAAATCCATTTTTATTATTTGAATCTTCCGCTATCAAACAAATAAACAAACCATCATAAAGAGTGACCCAAACGTCTTCTTCAGCAGCAATTAACTTTACTAAAGCTGAATACTCTGGTTTAGTGCTCATTTCTTTGCCACTTACTCCAGTTATGAGAAGTCTTGCTATGCGCCGAGATCATTTTACAAAATGTAGTTTTTTGACACTTATCGCACGAAACACCTAAATCACTCAATTCCACCTCATCGCTGTCTCTATCAGCAATCTCGGATATACCCAACAAGATATCCTGGATATTCCCACAAGACAAGCATTTAAACTGGTACATAGGCATATGTCACCCGTCCATTCGTGCGGCCCAGTTGAACACAGAAGAAAAGTAAGTGCTATCTTCTCTCTGTTCGTCTGGTTTTTCGTAATCATACATATTATCTGGAATATTTAAAATATATGCTTCAGTAGTACCAACATTCATAAACCCATGATAAATATTCTCAGGAATAACAATTAACATTGGATCGTAATCATTTACAACTAAATCTAAAACTTTTTCATAATTATGCGAAACGGTGCATATGTCATTCACACACCCGACAGCAAGTGTATTAGTCATATTTGTCCGCATATTTACTTCAGTGAACGTACTGCGTACACAACCAAACCGAACAATCCCACGAAGCAGAATCATGCGGTCAGTTTGATGATTGTGCATATGCCAGGCTTTTGTAATGCCTGGTTGAACAGTAGTCACATAAGCTTGCCCAAAACCGCCGATTCCTAGAAAATAGGGGGAATCTGCGCGAAGACACTCCAATAACTTACCCCTACCGTCCGCGTGCCATAGACGACCTTCTACTTGAATTGGGGTTTTTACAACAGGCTTGTAAAACTCAGAGTCACATGTACAGGGTTTCATTAATTAACCTCCTGACACATTATACCGCAGGAGGCGCTAATTAAGATTACGAACTGCGGCAGACGTACGATCTAGTCTCTCAGACAACCTGTGCATCTTAGCATACAATACGATAAATGAAAGATCTTTCTCACCTATCGCCCCCTCAGAGACAAGTTTCTCAACTTCTTCATCAAACGTGCCATTACAGCTAGCTAATTTTTCAATTAAGCCTTTGAATTTGTAATAAAGCATTTTTTAACCCCTATCGCGCAATTTTTCTAACTTTTCGTCTATCTGCGTTATTTTATTATGGATGGTGTCTATGTGATGCGTAATTAATTGAATTTCGTTATTAAGCTCGTTACGTAATTGTTCATTAGCTTGATCAATAATTTTTTCATATGATTGTGCGCGAATGAGATCTTCAGAGCATCTTCTTTGTTCGGTTTCTAACCGTAATACAAAACTTTTTAATTCACTGATTAAAAGCTCTAAAGCCTTAATTTTATCATCAATACCTTTAAATGTTCGCGCAGATAAAACTTTAATCCACGCTATCGATCCAAGAGCGGCAAGTAATGCAATGATGCTTAAAATTTGTGGAGTATCTATTTGCATGGGTAATCCCCTGTCTATGCGCCTTTAATAAATGAAAAAACTTCTTGTGAGAATGCCTTAGGAGAAAGCGGTTTAGAAAAAACCTTGCTTACACCATGTTTTGCTGCCTGGTACTCTAGCTCAGCCCCCTTGATAGCAGACATAACAAAAACAGGGATTTTAAACATTGGAAAACGTTTCCTAAGTTCTCTTATAAACTCCCAGCCGTCCATCTTCGCCATCAAAATATCTGTTATAATCAATTCATAATTATTGTCTTTTACAAGCCCTAAGGCATCTATTGCACTTGACACAATATCAATACTTAAATCCCAATCAGACGAATAATATTTTTTTGCATACTTATCCAAGCAATCCTTAACTAAATTAAGAATTATTTCATCGTCATCAACAACAAGTATGCGGGCCATTAACGCACTCCTACGCGTAGTATACCTGTTTTTGCAAAAATTTATTAACTTATGTTTTTCTTTTTTGTAATCCGGTAATATCCTCTAAGAAAAGTATGCTTCAATTTAACATACTTGTTATTATACAGGCCAAGCATTCCCATAAAAGCATCCGCAGCAGACCATGCAAGAAGTTCTGCCTCTAATGACGGCCAATATTTGACATTCCCATAAATCACACGTTTACCAAACTGCTCTACACAAGCAGGAAGGGTAACCGCATGCCCCAATTCATGCGCTAGTCCTATTATTTTTTTGAATGTAGGTTGACGAGGATTTATTGTTATTATTTTGTCCTCAATGAGAATTAAGTCTTCCTTACCATCCACAACTTTAAATCCAAGATGACCAGCAAGGCCGAGAAGCCAGGCATACTTACATTCTAAGCTTGCGTCGTGCTTCCTCTTTTGCGGCATCGCTCTTCTGCTTTATAGCTACGTAACGTTCTTTGTTGTAGTGCACCCTACATAGCCCCTTTGCTACTGGGCGCTTTGTACAACCGTCTATTTTGCACCTATCATCTGAATCATACCGCGCATTGCTAAGGGTACCTGACTTACGGCCCCAAAAGTCCTCAACGGCACCTTCCATCCCGAGTACTTCCTGTACCCGGATCCACACTTCCTTACGCGGAGGATATTTCCCACGCTCATATGATGCAACAGCCTCATGGGACACGCCCAGGAGCTTCGCAAGCTGCCTAAGTGACAATCCGTGGCGTTTACGTGCATCAAAAAACTCCTTAATCTTACCGTTCATCATGTGCCTCCTATTTTACACCATACAAGGTGCGAATCTTCGCCTGCTGAATGGGATCTCGTGTAACTGTTCCAATTATTTCTGAGTTAATATCTCTTTCTAAA
>Ga0307928_10002419_pt1 | contig 14358 bp, 31 predicted proteins | sample AceLakmetagen232_FD_201815 | JGI IMG/M metagenome (GOLD analysis project Ga0307928, IMG submission 201815) | Saline water microbial communities from Ace Lake, Antarctica - #232 | ecosystem: Environmental > Aquatic > Non-marine Saline and Alkaline > Saline | place: Antarctica: Ace Lake... | reverse complement strand
GATACAGATGTAACAGTATATATAAGTTTTATTAGTATAGATTTTTGGCATAATGATAATACTTCTGAAAATTGGAAGAAATTAGAAGAATTATTAAATAAAAAAACTACACAAACAAATCTTGCTTTTCATAAAAAAGAAATACAAATATCTGAAGATGAATTAGATAATTATGATTATCTATTTGATTCAGAAGAATTGGGACTATTATAAAAACAAAAGACGAATAAACAATGGTGCGCTTACCACTTTCTATTAGTCCTTACAAAACCCTCTACAGTGTAGAGGGTTTTTGTTAATTAACATTTTTTGATTTTATTAGAACTTTTAATATATTCATAATGGTCAAATATATCAACACTATCAAATATATCAGCAGGTGCAATTTGATTCCATTTATCAAAATAACCACGCATTTTATTATATACAAATGCTACCCATTCACCACATATAAACTTCTTACCTGATTTAGATTTACTTCTACCAATCCAAATTTCTTTACCAAATAAAAATTTTGTAATATATCTTATTGGTTGATAAACTAAAAGATTAACAAATTCATAAGGTGTATGTCCTGTATATTCTAATACGAAATTTAATGTGTAACTTATTTCTTTATCAGTAAAAGGTGTTTTAGGTTTAAGAATTAATAAACCTTTATCTGATTTAGCATAATCTTCAAATTTTGTTAATGCTATACCATGTTTATCTGCTTCAATTACATACAGTATGCCATTTAACCATAGAAAGAACGCACTATGATTCCATTTACAATTTTCGAACCATTGTATAGCTTCAGGTAAAATACCCTTAGAACTAACTAATAAATTGTCCCCTGTTTCAATTTTTACATTCATAATATTATTTTTTTTCATTATATATAAAATATAAAAATAAAATAATCACAAAAATACAAACTTTATAGGTTTTATAGTAGTTTTAGCCATATTCTTTTAATATATAAAAATAAAAATAAAAAATATGAACAAAACAGATTTAATTAACGCAATTTCAGAAGATGCTGAAATAACTAAAGTACAATCAAAAGTTGTATTAGAATCATTAATAAGTAATTTAACCAATACTCTTGCCGAAGGTGAGAAAGTAACATTGGTAGGATTTGGAACATTCTCAGTTGCACAAAGAGAAGCTAGAAAAGGACGTAATCCTCAAACAGGTGCAGAAATTGATATACCAGCTAAGAAAGTTGTTAAATTCAAAACAGGCTCAGCTCTAAAAGATGAAGTAAACTAAAATAAAAAAACCTCTACATTGTAGAGGTTTTTCTTTTTATTCAAACTCTATTAACAATTGATCTTTTGTAACATTATCTCCTATTGAAATATGGATTTTTTTAACCACATATTTAATACCATGTTTATCATTAGTTAGTAAAATTTCATTTTTCATTTTCATAGCTTCTAATATCAGTAGTTTTGAACCTTCTTTTATTGTATCGCCTTCTTTAACATAAATTTTACATATAGTGCCTGGTATAACTGCAATTATTTTTTTAGGATCAATTGGTATATATGGTTTTCTATTTTTGAATTTTTCTGTAAGTAATGTTTTATATTCACCCTCACCAACTTTAAATGTTTTATATCTAATTTTTTTTGGTTTAATAGTTTTAGATAAAAATTTTATAAAAAATCCTTTATTTTTTTTCATTTTCAAATAAATTTTTATTCCATTTTTTATTAAATGGTTCTAATATATTTATAACAAAATCATTATATAACTCTGATTTGATTATAGATAGACTATCTTCTTTATTTTCACTTTGATATAATAATATATTTCTACTATATTCAACATCACAAGAGTCCCTCATATATTCGACTTCTCTTATTTTGTAATCCAATACCATATATTTATCATATCTTTTTACATTCTTCATTATAGTAGAATAACCTTGAGGAACAGTATCAATATTTTGTTCTAAAAGAAATTCACTTACTATATATCTATCATGAAGATAATTCCAGAAAGTGTAGTTTGATTTACTTTTTTCTAATTCTAATAACATTCTATTAGAATATTCATTTGGGGTAGTTGATGTATCAATTGTATTATTTATGAATACAAAATAAATAACCAAAATCAATGTTATACTTAATACTAACAACACTATAGATTCAATTTTCATATTATTTATAGAATTTTATAATAAAAAAGTTTTATAATAATCCTAATTTCACCATGGTTTATTATAAAAATATATTTATATATACTATTATGAAACATATAAAAACATTTGAAAATTACGAAGACGAAGAACAACTAACTCCTTTATCAAGTCATAGTAGTGGTAGAAGAATAACAGACATAACATATTCACCTGATGGTAAATATGTATTTGCTGCTGATGGCAGGTTAACTTTTTATGATGCTAAAAAGGGTTCTAAAATAAAGACATTTAATTTACCTGATGTAACAGCTGTTACTTTTAGTCCTGATGGCTCTCATGTCATAGTAGGTACTGCTGCTGGTGATGTATTATATGTTGATGTAGTTACAGGTAAAATTCAAAATACTTTCATTTAGAATATTTTTTCTTTTAATATTTTATGAATAATTATATCTAAATCTTGTTCATGTGTTTTAGCTGATGGTTTATAATTATCACACCAAGTCACAAATCCATCAACATCATTTATATTAACCCCAACTTCATATGCAGGCATATGACTATCATAAATTATATCTAATTTAGTTAAATTGTCATCAAGTAATATAATAAAGTTATAATCATAATAATTTTTAATTGGGTTACCTTTTCCATCAGTCCAGAATATACTATCTCTAAATATTATTCTATCTTTATTTGATATAACTAAGTTTTTCAATAATCTATTCCTTTTATTATAATCATCTTTGACTGATATTAATTGTTCTAGTGCAGTAGGTTTGTCATCATTGTCAAAACAAACAGTATATACTAATTTGTTTGATTTCCCTTTTGGAGACATTACATCAATAGTATCATTTAATGTAATCATTCTTTCATTAGTTATAGATTTATTTAAAAATAAATATACACCTACCATTATAAAAACAAATAATAATACCATATTTATTAATTTTCTTTTATTTAGTTCACCATTATCATTATCATTATCATTCATCATATCATTTTAGTTTTTAAAGGTTAATAATTAATTACTGAATACAAACATACAACAAAATAACTAATAAAAAAAATCCTCTACAAAATTAATTATAAAGGATTTTTAGCCGGTTTGTTTTTATTAAAATTCTATTTTTAAATCACTTTTATCAATTTCTACTTCTACACTATATAATGTTTCAAAGTATCCACACCAGAATGCACTCAATTGATAATTATTACCATTATCCATTTTCAAAATTAAACAATTTTCAGCAAAATATTTATCTGGTTTATATAACCATTGGTCATTTTCTAATTTTTTCTTATCTTTCTCATCTATTGCATAATCATCTACATGATATAATTTAGGCATATATACAAACCATTCCTTATCTTTATTATCTTTATATATATCGTCTATACTTCTACCTTTATTGAAATATGTATTAACTTCTTCATGTTGTTTATAGTGTTCTTTTATACGTTGTAAATTATCTTTAACAACATCTATATCATTCCAATCACCATCTATATAATCTTCAATGTCTTCTTTGTGAAAACTATCACCTGTTTCATAAGATATTTTTATTCTGTATTTCATAATATTTTTAATTTATTTACAAATATACAATAAAAATTATAAACAAAAAAAACCTCTACAAATTTTGTAGAGGTTTTATATTTTATAATAATCCTAATTCATCCGAATCTAAGATATGCTTATTGTCCTCAAACCATTTTTTAGGAACATGAAAAATCATCTCTCTATCTTCAATAGTAAATACTGGTTCTATACCAAATAATTCTATACCACGTTTAGATATATCATTATATACTACTAAACTCTTATAATAATAAAAATTAAATGGCGCATAAATAGTTAATGATACATCAGTCTCAAATATTTTAAACATATTTTTATTAAGGCTAAAAACATCAGATGCAGGGTGGTCTTTTGTTTTTGGTATCTCCTTATTAAATATATTATTTATAGTTTTTTCCCAATCATCAATAGGAATATAATAATAATCATTTTCATTTAATCTTCTTATTCTCATACTCTATATATTTTTTATAATAACCCCAATTCTTCACTATCTTTTAATATTTCAGGTATATCTTTATGTTTTTCTTCATCCCATTCTTTTTTGGTACATGATATATAATACTTTTTGATGAATACCATCTATGTTTATTATCAATTATAATATAAAACCCACTATTATAATCTTCATCTATTTTAAGTATTGTCCACCACTTATATTCAGCATAATCTTTATCTGATTCTGTATAGGTTGCACATTCTGAATCTTTAACAAAATCAACCAATTTGAATATTATTTTATCACCTACCTCATATGGTTCATTATGACAATTTTCATATACTCTACTTTTATTATATTGTTCAAATGTTTTCATTGATTACATTGTTTTATTTTGCTAAGTTATAATTTGAAAACTCTGAAATACCTGTTACATCTTTATCAAACCATTCAGGGGCTATGAATTTGTTTGCTTCTTCTTCAGATTTAAATTCAATTTCTGCTAATATTAAATCTCTTCCATGAATTAAATCTATCTCAATTATATATTTGTCATGTGAAACACATTTTCTAGTTTTTTGTATTTCTTTTTCTACAATATTTTCAAATTTATAGTATTCATTTTCATCAATATTTATTTCAATTTCATCTCTAACTAATCCTTTCCCTTTTTTTATACATAAATTATATTTAACCAAATCTCCATTCATAGATACAATTTTTCTTATTCTAACACCATCATAAATATATCCCTGTTCTATTTCAACAATACTTAAATACTTTATATTTTTAGGAATATTTTTAATTATCCATTTTCTTTCTATTTCTTTCATATCATTTAATCTCTTTATTTTCATATCTTTCATATTTTTTGTCTTTCATTAATACTATATATAAAAAAAGGACGTAAAAATTAATTTACATCCTTTTTATTTGCACCATTACAGAGAATCGAACTCTGACATTACTTATTATACTATTTCTAGGTGTTGTTTGAACACATGCAACCGTAAATGATAATACAAATGTACAACAAAACAACAAATAAAAAAATTATTTTGGATATTTTTCATTAAATCGTTTAACCTTGAAACTTGATTCTAATTTTAATAAAAATCCATCTGTGGCTGTTATTCCATAAGATGGAATAGTAATTTGGAATACTGAAACAGGCAATGCACTATTTTCATTCAAATGTAATAATGAGATAGGGACAAATACTGAACCATCTGTTATTCCTACATTCTGTGATTTTATAGAATCTATAAATATTAATTGAACTATTAATAAAATAATTACATATAATTGTTTCCAGTTTTTCATATTCTTTATCCTTTATTTATTATATTAAAATAAAATGAATTAGTTTTATAATAATCCTAATTCATCTGAACTTATAAATGTATCTAAATTATCTAATGCTTTCAATGTCAATCTTGCTAACTTATGATAATCTTTCATATTTGTTTCATCATTATATTCACCTATATCAAATTTAAGCTCTGTTTCTGCCCAATCTTTTAATAAATCTTTATTAAACTTATCATAATACCAATCAACAAACCAATCACCATCAAAAAAATACTCATTAATACATTTACGAATTTCAACATAAAAGTTATTTCCTTGAATATTAAGATCAACTATGAATTTACCATCATATGTATGATTCAAACACTTTGACAAAATTTCTTTACCATTATCCTTTTTAGGCCACCCAGTATTATTTTCATTAAATTGTTTCCAGTCTTTCATAATTATATCAATCCTAATTCTTCAGAATCATATAATGATTCATCCCAATCTTCTTTTTTTATATGATTAATAATATTCTCTATGTAAAAAAAATAATTATCATATTCTACAATTTCTAATGTATTTCCGACACGACATTTATATGTGCCCCATAGTATATTCTTTATATCATCACCATAAAATGGATAACCAGATATATCTAACATAATCTTATCTCCAATCTCAAGATCATCTATTGTATATTCCTTCTTATTATATTGTTCAAATGTTTTCAATTATTAATTATCTATTTTTTATAAACATGATGATTATGGATCATAAGAGGATGCTCCATATACTTCATTAGATTGTGTACCATTTTCATTACAAATTCTTCATATACTTCTTGTCCTTTTTCTTTAGCTTCTTCTATAGAATAATTCTTGTCATTAATATGTTCCTCTCTACCAAATTCAGTATTAATATAACAATTATTAGGAGATTCAATATCAATTACTATCATAGGTGTATCATTTATTATTCCCCATACTTCCTGAAGCTCTGGCTTATCAATCCACTTAATATCTTTTATATTAGCATTTAATTCTACACTATTATCATGATTCTCATTAAATCTCTTTATTTTCATTATTCTTATTTTATTTTTTATATCAATCCTATTTCTTCTGAATCTATATAGGTTGCCATACTATCTTCATCATTTAATATATCTAATATATTTTTATAAAGTATTTTTCTTTTTTTATTACGATCCACTTGAAAAGGATATTTCGGATTATCCTTATCAAGGGCATCAATACCATCAATAATCCAATCTTTCATTATTTCTGGATTAAAATCATCAATAAAACAAGATGCTACCCAAAGATTGGGATTCTTATCTGGTTCAGGTATCAACTCAATACTATTTATAGATAATATAAAATATTCTTTACCAAGTACATGATTAATATAATTCATTAAAGGAATGCCTTTATATTCTTTCTTATTATATTGTTCAAATGTTTTCATATATTATATATTTTTATATTAATCCCAATTCTTCTGAATCTAAAAATAAATCCATATCTTCAGTGTCTTCTAAAATATCTAATATCTTTTTTAGTTCTGATGGTTTTATATTGTTCAATATGCGCCGTGTTTTTAAATTATCAAATGTATCATCACTAGTATCCTTGTGAAGAATATTTATTATCCATTGTTTTATATAGTATATACCAAATCCTTCATTAGAAAATGTTGTTATCCAGACATTGTTTATAGACATCAATTTAATATAACCTCCAACTTTTATAAAATATTCCTCACCCATTGCATAATTAATATACTTCATTAAAGGAATGCCTTTCATTTCTTTCTTATTAAATTGTTCAAATGTTTTCATACACTATATATTTTTATATCAATCCTAATTCATCACTCTCAATTAGATCTTCATACCCAAGATATATTAAAGTATCATTTAATATCTTTGTATAATCCTCACATAATCGATTTTCACTAACATTGTATATAAATTCCCTTTGTTTTTCACTAATTAATAAATTTATAACTTTTACTTCTTTATCATTTGATTTTATATATTCTTTCAATGACATATTCATAGGTTTCATTGAACCTAATGCCTGATCAGCATTCATTTCTATTACATCATCAAACTCAATATATATCTCATCATAACCATCATTATCATATTCACCTATATATGCTCTATAATAGTTATGTCCATTATGATCTAATAACTGAAACATCTGATATAATTCATCTATATTGTTACTCTCATTAAATTGTCTTATATGTTTCATAATAGTCCTATTTCTTCCATGTTTCCAGTCTTTCATATCTTATATATTTTTATAATAATCCCAATTCATCTGAATCAATCAAATGTTTATATTGATTTATCTTCCACTCAATGAGTTCAATTATATCTGGCATACACATTGATAATGGATTATAATATTCATAAAAAAGTTTATCTTCATCTTCTGGAATCACAGCACCATACACACTAATAGATTGTTCTATATAACCATGTAAATAATAATAATATTTTGATATATTAACTAAATAATTATCAGATTTTTTTATAACAGTATCAATTTTAAAAATACCAAAATCCATATGACATTCAAGATCTTTATTCATATTATTTCCAACATAATAAAATTCCCTCTGTCCTGTACTAAAATCAATTTTTTTCAATCCTTCAATGTTAGAAAAATGATCTTTAATTTTTTTCTTAACATCACTAAAAGTAAAATTAGACATTATTTCTAATTTTACTTTCTTCTTACTCAGGAAACCTTCAAATGTTTTCATAATAATCCTAATTCGTCTGAATCTTTTCCAAATTCATCCCAGTCTTCTTTTTTTATATGATTGATAACATGAATTAATTTAAAAAAATGACCTGTATCTTCTTCCATAAGAATACTATTAGGTTCTGTGAATGCACCTCTATATGTAACCCATTTATTATTAATTTTCTTAATATCAATTGTATAACTTCCATATCCATCAGGAATATTTAACATGATCTTATCACCTAATTCAAGTTCATCTAATGTATATTCCTTCTTATTATATTGTTCAAATGTTTTCATGTATATTGTTATATATTTCACATACTATATATAAAAATTTAAAAAGGTTTCACAATTCTATAAAAAAAGGACGTAAAATTTTTTACGTCCTTTTTAATTTTTATGATTTTATTTTAGTTCTCAAATGTTTTAATATAATTCATGTCCATATATAAATATTATTTTATAGCTTGGACACCATGTCCAAGTTAATGTCCAAGTTATAATAATCCTAATTCTTCTGAATCATTCAATGCATATATATCATCAGTTATAAATTCTTCTACAAAATCATCAACAACCTTTTTTCTATATGGAGTCACTCCATATATATTTGGAAATTCAAAATTTTTTATAACATCTTTTATAAGTTCTGGATGTTTTCCTAAAAAATCATACAATGTGCCCTGAATTTCAAATTCATTAGATACTACTGTATCAATAAACCCAGATATTCTATTATTATAAATATTTAAAAATAAATGTGTATATTTTGAAGGATTATCATAATCTAATTCTAAATGTTTAATGTATATATAATATGTTCCATATTTATATACATGACCACGTATAAATTTATCATTCTTTTTACTCTCATATGTTTTTATATATTTCATATTAAAAATTTCCAAATAATTTTTATAATAGTCCTATTTCTTCTGAATCAATAATAGTATTATATTCCTCTATAAATTCTTTATTGTTTATTAAAGCAATCATAAAGTCATTTATAGCTTTAATTTCTTTTTTGCGACCACCAAAATTTCCACCATCATCAAGTCCCGATGATATATATTCACAATGTTCTTTTATATCTTCTATTTTAAGACTAGAAAAATATGAATAATCATCATCCATGTTTATACTTTTTAGATAATAATGATAACTATTAGTAGGATGATAAATATATAACCCTTCTATAATAACAATAAAACTATAATAAAACTCTTTCAAGTATCTATTGTAAAGTTCTAATACTCCACTATCTTTATTATATTGTTCAAATGTTTTCATATATCTATATATTAAAATACTAAAAAGGAATAAACTATACAAAAAAAAAAGGGCAAGAGACAATTCTCTTACCCAATTGGACTTAACTAATACTATATATTAAATTTATATTATAAAGTTTTACTTATTTTTCCAAAAATTAACCTTATCATCATCTAATGTTATTAGATTGTTATATAAGAAATCAACAAATGCTTGTATATCTTTCTTAATACTATCACTAACTTTACCAGTTGTTAAATAGTCACCTAAATCTATTGTACTCTCTAATGATGTTCCTCTACCAGGACCAGATATAACAAAATAATAATCACCATTATATTCAAATGAATATGTCTTTGTTTTATATTCTCCTATCCATGTAAAATCAGATTTACCAAATAATTGTTCCCATTGAGTAGTCATACCAACAATAGTCTGTATATAATTATCAAAATTTACCATATATACAATGTTACTAGGTGCCATAGACTTATATTTTTTCTTAGGTACTGTTACCCTCTTAAATTCAGGTTCACTATTCATCTCATTAAATTTTTTTAATTTCATAATTTTTATTTATTTTTCAAATATACACTTTTAATTCTATTATAAAAAAGTATTAACTAAAATCTGTTGCTTCTCCCCAAGCAGCGTCTTCTTCAGATAAATACCACTTTTTATAATCATTAGTATACATCATAACATTTAAATATTCTCCTATAGAGAAACTTGAGTATTGTGCAAATGAAACCTTCCTAGACATTGTAGGATTACCAGTAACATGTTCAGAATCTATCTGTAAGGCTACCACATACTTCTTACTTCTTAAAAACCTAGCAGGTTCCGTATCCTTTCCAATCACTTTCATCCTGATACTGAAACTTTTTACATTGTTATTACCCTCGTTGAAAATTTCGTAATTTTTCATATCTTTCTTTTTTTTTAGTTTAAAACCATTTACCATTTTTAATATGAACTTCTAAATAGTGGATCATCATCTTCATCATCTTTTAATTCAGGAGCCTCATAATATTTCATTAACCACTCCTTTAAAATTTTATAATTAGCACCATCTTTTTTGGCTTGAAATTCAAAAATTTCTTCCCAACTTGATAAATTTGCATTTTTAGGACTTTTTTGATCTCCACCAACTGCATGATCAAATGCATTATTAAACTTGTTAGAACCTTCTTCTTGTTGCTCGTAGTCCGTAGGGGCTTCATAAACGTCTCTTGCAGTTCAGCATCAAACTTTATCTATCATTTTCATCATGTATCTTATATGCTTCAAATCTTTTTAATTTCATATCTTTATTTTTTTTTTAGATCAGTTAATACTTCTGATAGTTTCGATAACATTCTCATTAAATCTTCTTAATTTCATACTCTTATATATTTTTATAATAATCCCAATTCTATCGAATCTTTAATAGTATTATATTCTTCCACAAATTCAGGATTTTCTATCATTCTTAATAAAAAATCAACTATACTTTTATATTCATCCCTATACCCACCAAAATTATTATTATTATTATATTCATTTATATAATTTTGACAACTATGGGTTATATCTTCTATTGTAAGTTCTTCAAGACTGAACCATAAACCACTAAAGGATTTCTTACCAATTCCATCGTAGGTTTTAATACTCTTAATATTATAACCCCCAGAAATAACCAAACCTTTTATAACTGTTTTTTCTCCATTATATCTAAAACCTTTCATGTGTTTATTGAATAGTTCTACTATTGGAATTGGTGTATCGTTATTCTCATTAAATTGTTTCCAGTCTTTCATACTCTCTCTATTTTTATAACAAACCTAATTCATCAGAATCTTTCAAATAATCAAACTGATCTAAATATTTTATTACTGTTTTTACATCTGGTTGTGAACTAAACTTTTTCCTTCTTTCAATCTCACTAAACAAAAGTGGTATATATTTAGGATTTTCTTCTAAATATTCTATTAAATTCATATTCATTTCTTTCATTGAAAAAAATGCTTCTCTATTTTTATGCCATGCACTAAAAGTAACCATGCCATATTCAAACTTTATTATATGATATGGGAAATCATCATTATCAATATATTTTATAAATAAAATAAAAGATTCAGGATACTCACCTACATCAGAACTTTCACTATATGTATACATCTGAAAAGGAATCAGATCATTATTATATACTTTCTCATTAAATTGTTTCCAGTCTTTCATACTCTCTATTTTTATAGTAAAGGTTTTCCAACCATTATATCTTTAATAACTGAACCATCCTCTATTATTCTTTCATACCATCCATTACCAAGCCATTTAGTAATTGGCTTACCTAAAACCTTTTCAACGTCTTCTTTGTTATCAACATATTGTATATCAAAATTCTTTAATAATGCATCAGCTAATTTCCCTGATAATTCCCCCCAAACCCCATCATGATTTAATATTTCAGCTAAATGTGTAACAGCTTCAGTTTTACTATATAGTTCATTGTTATGTCCAATACCGGATATTTTAATACCATGTGATGTTTTCCTACCAAAAATAACAACATCAGCAAATGGATCATCATTAATATCTGCTGCTATCCAAAATCCTAAATTCTGAATAGATTCTGGTGTAGTTATACTTACATGTCCATTATCAAAACTATAAGCCTTACTAACTAAATCATAAAGATTATTCTTTATCTTTACTTTTTCTGAATCACTTAGTTCAACCCATTCGTATTTAGTTTTGAATAGTTTGTTAAAAGTTGTTTTGTCCTCAACCTCTTCATTAAATTGTTTCCAGTTTTTTATCATAATAATCCTATTTCATCACTATCAAATAAAAATTCAATGATAGGTGATTCCTTAAATTTTTTAACTATCTCACTTCTAACTGTATTATCATTAAATATATCAATCTAATTCATCTGAATCTTCTAGATAATCAAACTGATCTAAATATTTTATTACTGTTTTTACATCTGATCGGGAACTAAATTGTTTCCAGTCTTTCATCATATTAATCCTAATTCATTATTATCAATAAAGAGTTTCATATATTCTTTATCATTTATAACATTTAATATCTCATAAGATATTTCCATAAATATATCCTTATCATTTTCATTGTATTCAATATCAGGAATCTTCCTTACCCATTCTTCTATTTTATTTATATTAAAATTGACTATATTCCAATAGTTCCAAGACTCCAATGAATCATCATTTAATTCAACATGTCGCCCAGTTTTATTGAAATGAAAACCTTCCATCTTTCTATTAAACATATCTATAATGACATCTACATCTATATTATTATATTGCTCAAATGTTTTTATCATATCTATTATATATAAAAAAACCTCCACAATTAATTGTAGAGGTTTTTCCATGTTTTTTGTTTTTAAGGTTTTTAGATTTATTTTCTTGATATACAAATATGTCTACCTGTTTTATTCTGTATAATAAAGATAGTATCTTTGTCATGTATAATTCTACTATATTGAATAGGTTTAGTACCTAATTCAATCTCAACTGTATATCTCCTTCTATCATTGTTACTGGGTCATTATATAATTTTTGTGGTTCAGGATAATTCAACAGAATCATCCAACCCACTTTCTTCCCATTCTTCTTTTGTTATATGTCTTGCAACAGTTTTATATTCTATAAAAAATTTCAATTTAGGATTATTCTCAATTGTTTCCTCTGGAACAAAATCATCATAAAACTCTTTTTTAAATGTGAACCATTTACCATTTACTGCATTAAAAAAATCTTCTTCTAATTTTCCTTTTTCTTTAATATCAATTAATACTTTGTCTCCTGGTTTGAAATCACCTTTTTTATACAGAGGCTTATCTTTATTATATTGTTCAAATGTTTTCATTACTCTTATATATTATTATAACAATCCTAATTCATGTGAATCAGATTCGACTGGGTATTTTTTTCTCAATATATCTTTTATTTTCTTATTACTATTAGAATAATGTAATATATCTATTAATAACTTTGTGTGTTCTTTGAAAAATGTATCTGGATTTTCTCTTTCTGTAAAAAGATCAAGAAATATAGATGAAAACCCCATTATTCTATCTTCATTATTATCTGATTCATTTAATCCTAATATAATACAAGTATATTCATCATTAGGGTATAGGTTACTATCATTCTTATTAATAATTAAATATCTTAACCCATTGAAATGTTTATTATTCTTTTTATAAACAATATCACCTATAGATGCATCTTCATTATTACTTTCATTATATGATTGTATATGTTTCATAGTAATCCTAATTCTTCTGAATCAATTATTATTTTTATATCTTTGTTTTTATTTAATTCTTCCATATAATTATTAAACAACTCTTTATATTCATTATAGGCTGTTCCTGATAAAGAAACACTTTCTGTGTCTTTAATTTTAGAATATCTTGTTGCATCTTCCATTATAAATTCTATATCAGTTAAATTTTTATTAATAATATTTTTATTTATTGAACCATAACTATCAATAAAACAATTTTTATATTCAAAATATAATACAATACCTAATAATTGAGATATATCTATAAACACAGTACTATTATTTTTCTTCTTACCTATGTATATACCAATTCTTTTATTCTTAACAAATTCATATATATTTCCTATAATCAATTCATCTATATTGTATTGTTCATATGTTTTCATCATAATAGTCCTATTTCATTTGAATCTCTGAGATAATCAGGTAGATATTCATATACATCTTTCCTAACTTCAATAAACTCATCATCAATAAATTCATCATGTGTCGTGTTCTCAAGATTTTTATATAATGGTGCTATATATTGTGGGTTTTCTTCTAAATATTCTAACAAACTCATATT
>Ga0307928_10002418_pt1 | contig 14365 bp, 29 predicted proteins | sample AceLakmetagen232_FD_201815 | JGI IMG/M metagenome (GOLD analysis project Ga0307928, IMG submission 201815) | Saline water microbial communities from Ace Lake, Antarctica - #232 | ecosystem: Environmental > Aquatic > Non-marine Saline and Alkaline > Saline | place: Antarctica: Ace Lake... | reverse complement strand
TGATTGTACTCTGTCAATTGACCAAGCATTGACGCTATCACACTCAACAATCGCAGCTGCCAAAACAGCAGTTGTCTCTGCGACTACCTCCAGCGACGACGGAGACGACGACAATGCAGTAGTTGATACTCTGTCGGAGTACGCTGCAGGATTCTCCAAATTGACGCTCGCGGAGCTACAATCAGTATTAGTACTCCTACAGGCGGAAATCGCCACCAGGTAGCAAACTCTCAGATATAGCATTATCCTATAGGCAAGTGCGCATGGCCATGGCAACATGGCCATGCTGTTAGTGCAATTCTACACTATAGGACAAGGCACATGGGCACATGCTCATGCGCCAAAACGACACAACCGGAGACGTCTTGTACATTCACGCTTATGATGCGGATAGTGTCAAATATTTGACACTTTGCATACCATGATGCGCATGTCTTGTATAGGCATGCGTCTTTTTTTTGCAACACTAGTGTGAACTAACTAGTAGTCACCTCACACTATCGAGAGTGTCAAATATTTGACACTTTCACATCACCATGGAGATAGCACATGCGTGGTTCAATTTGGGGCGTTTTCGCTGGACTCGTACTCGTTGCATTAGTCATAGCTGCATGGGTCATGATGCATGGCATCGTCATGCTTGAAGGACTCGCGCCAGTCTTCACCGGGTAACTCCCGTGATGGGGTGGGATGCGTGATCCGTCTTGTATAGTCACGCATATTGTGTTTTTGAGTATGATTAGACTGTCAAATATTTGACAGATTCTCTGAAAGGAGATAGTTATGCCTGAGGAAAAGGTAGTGTACGTGGTGTTTTACAAGCTCCATTACCTGGACTCTGTATGGGTGAAGATTAAGGATGCGAAGGATCGAATTCATGTGCTTGAGTCTGTGTGGGGAAAGTCTGTGCCATACTTTGAGGTCGCCCTGCTCCGCGAGTAGATGATCCACGTTAGTGATCCGCTTTGATGGTGAGAGTTATGCCTATCTCCTTTACAGGGTAGGAGTGTCAAATATTTGACAGTCTAATCCTACCCTGTGAAGGGCATATGCCCTAAACTATTGAGTCCAGGAGGACATAGATGTCTGAGAAGAACAGCGGAACCGTAGTCTTGACCGGCAGCGTCGATAAGGTCACGAAGGGTACATTCAGGTTCGCGATGGACGGCGAAGAGGTTCGCCCTGGCGTTATCGCCCCACCCGCAGCTACGACGATCTATGTCGCCAAGTGGGCGATGCCAAGCGCTGATGAGGATACCCGCATTCGCGTGACAATCGAGATCCTCTAGTAGCCGATTCGATCCCCTGATGCGATAGTGAGAGGAGCGATTATGTGATCCGTTGAAGTGAGGCGTTCCCGAGATCCGCCTGCATGCCCAGTGAGGGGAATAACTGGGCCTATAAACCCACCTTCGACGGTCCAAAGTCCGTGTGTGAAAGGGTGATGGTATATGATCGCGCAAGGGTTCATTGTGATCCCCTTTCCGTGTGGATAGGGTGGAATGCGCCTTTGATTGTCGCGACAAAGTGTCAAATATTTGACAGTCCAAACCAAGATCTCTGAAAGGGAACCCAATGAAGGTTATAGTCGTCAACATCTTGTCCGTCGTAGGGTTCGTTGTCTTGTATGTTATCGCTGGAGGTATGTGATGAATAACCGTGGATTCGCAGATCGTGATCGCAAGGAACACTCACATCATGGCGGAGCACGAGCCATGACAATCAAACAGCTCCGCGTACATTGTGAGAGGTATGGATACCTGTATCTGACCGCCGCGCAGATCAAGACCGCCGAGATGCGTAGATTCCGCAAGGCGTGATCCGATCCTGAGATCCGGTTGTCCGTGATGGCGAGAGCTATGCCAATGGCTCTCGTGTATGAATTCACACAGTGTCAAATATTTGACAGGAGGCGAAAGATGTTCAGTAAGTTTGCATTGATCTGGGAGATCACCCTCCCATACCCAGAACTGGTGCTCGTCGAAGATGTCTACGGAGGCCGCGATCGCGTGGTCTTCATTGACCGTGACTACCGCGCCTATGATTGCTGGATCGCACCAGACCTAGTGCGGTCGCTGTCCTGGAATGACTTCGGCGATACGCCAGTGATCATAAACGATCGCGGGTTCGCTGTGCAGATCATGCCAGATGAGGATCAGGAAACTCTCAGAGATCTCTTCTCTGAGCGCCTGTATCTGGATCAGCAAGCCTGATCCGCCATCGCTCCGCAGGTAATAGGAGCGTGCGAGAGCTGCGCCAGCTACGATAACGGCGCTAGGGTATAGGGATATGCCCGAGTAAGGCCGACTGTGTTCGTGCGCACTACTGGTCGATCGCACGTTTCAATTACTTGCGGAGCTGATGGTGAGAGCTATGCCTCTCAATTGGATGCTGTGATGCGAAAGTGTCAAATATTTGACAGGAGAACGAGATGGAAGACTGGACTGAAGACTTCGTGCTGTACTACATGAGGCGAGATGTTGCCACAGGGAACCTTATTGACGATGACATAGTTCCCATGAGCATGACTGATGTGATGATCCGCAATATGGATAACGAGAGGCGTGACATAACATGGAAGTGGGAACCATGCGAAGGATAATCCAACTCTCAGACATAGACGGTATCCATGGCCTCGCCACGCGTGAGGCAAGGATAGCAAGGCGGCATATGCCGATCCCTGATGGCACAAGCGCAAGCCTGGAGAGAGCCACGTCAACCGCTGCCGTCTTCAAGGGCCGTGTAGTCCAGTCCGATATGGGCTATGATGTGCTAACAAAGAGCTTGGTGCTCACTGTGTCTGGTGATGCTCCGTGCGACGGTCTGGCTGAAGGGGTGTATGGGATGCTGCCCATGTCTGAGCGCCCCCGTATCTATCGGGCAGTGAAGCGATGGGGAGATCCGCGCCAATCTGACGGCTGACTTGTTCGGGAAGTGTCAAATATTTGACAGTATTAGGAGGACGTGATGGCAGCGCATGCGAAAACTATCTTAGAGCAGTTCTTAGAAGAGTCACGTGACGGTGTGACTCACGAGACCAGGAAGACGTACATCCACGCATTAAATTACGCACCTGGAATGGACCTGTTGCCTATCGGCGACTGGGCCTTCTTCCGAGAGGCATTGAATAGCGGTGCGGATTGCGATATAATCTCTATAGTAAAGGAGATCCACGCCAAAGTGTCTGTTGAATGGGAAGCGCTCGGGCAACCAGCGACCCTATACGATTGGCGTATGGCCCAACACGGAGCATAGAATGAAGCACTACGTGACGTTTGCGAACCACAAGAATAGGTTCTCGCTGTTTGTCCACGGCCCATCTGAGCTCTCCATTATCACCCAAGCAAGGATCATCGCTCGCCTGATGAAGAGTTGGATTGTGAAGATATGAGCAAGGATGCCATTACTCGGATGCGGCGCTCTGATAGGAATACCCACGTGATAGTGATAGTAGCGCTTGTCGTTGTCGCCATAGCTATGCTTTCTCAGAATGGAGACGTAGTGTGTGACGTGATAGGAGTCGCGTCGCTTGGGGCTGCCGGTCTGCTGATTGTGTCAAATATTTTACACTAGGAGGATATGGTGGATAAGCGAATAATTAAGCTAGAGCACTATGACTATAACGAGAAGGGTATGGTAAGTGATGGTGAAGTCTCTGTCAATGCTATCGCAAAGAGTATCACGTCAGATCAGATGGCCGAACTCTTGGACAACTACTGTAACACCTTCTCAGGAGGATACAAGCGCGGCGTCAAGACTGGTGAAGAGCTGCAGCGCTCGCATAGGACGCTTCAGCGATCCGTTGTGGTGGAGTGCGTTGGTATCATCTGCGGGTTGGCCGATCAGGAGTACACTGACGCCAGGAATGAGAGAGCTGTCAAATTGGCGAAGAAGATCAAGGAACTCTATGAAGAGTTTGGCGCTGGAATGCTAGTATGAAGATCATCAAGAAGAGGGACGGGCCTGGGAACCCTGGCGTTGGGATATGTGATAAGTGTGGGAGACACGTCACACTCCATGATGCGTTTGTCAATACTTGCACCTGTGGAGCAGAGTACAACTGGGTTGGGCAGCACCTCGCCCCGCGTAGCCAGTGGGGATACGAGACTGGAGAGCAGTTGTCAGATATCATTGGGCCACATCGCGAAGATCCGCTAGGCATTGAATAGGAGAGTGACATGCTGTTCAAAGCAACGTACAAGAAGCAGTACCTTGACGAGCTCTATAACACCTGGCAACTGAGGATGGATAACTCAGAGTTAAGGACAATCCTTCGAGATTGCCGTGAGACTGCTGAGCGTCAACGACTGAGAGAGAGCATGGCTGTAGGGCGTGCAAATGAAGCTCGTGATAAGCTAATGAGTATCTCTGATGCACTATTACGAGAGGTTAATCCATTGCCAGGGAGGCTTGTTCCGTTTGTTGGCGCCGAATGTGTTACTGAGATGTGGGATCTATGCCCAGATAGGTGGATTGCAGCGCTCAAGCTACTACAAGCAGCTACTGGGTGCGGCCTGCTGGCTGGTAAAAACTGGATCAAGGAGCATATGTGTGAATAACGACAATCCTCACAGCATAGGCAATCTACTCGGAGCCTGCGTATCTGGATTTGTGATGGGAGGAGGTGTGATACTCATCTTTCTCATTGTGAAGAAGTGCGCCGGTTAGAATAGCGCCTGCGCTTTGAGAATCTGTTGCTACTGTCAAATATTTGACACTTTTTCTCAGAAAGGAAATTGCCATGGATGTGAGTGCACCGAGTCTGTATGAGGATCAGTACGGATGGGTAGTAGATATGAGCGATGGCGACACGAGTAACCCGGACTGCCACTGGCGCTTCAGGACAAAGGGAGAGGCAGCGGCGTTCGTCGTCTTAATTAACGTCGGTGTTGAACCGCGCTATGCAGCAGGAAAAGTAAGCGGCTACTTCTGCTAAGGAGGCGGAGATGCTGGTGTATAGGCTGATGCATACGAGAAGCCGTGATGGACCGTGGGTGCATTATGGCGCGCATAGAGACACGCAATCTTGGCTTGATATGGGAGGTCACTGGAACGCAATCGGCGCTAACTCCCATAGCTCCCCAAGCGACGACGGCATCTGCTATGATACCTCACGGAGACTCTGGGACAAAGGGTATGTATGTGGATGCACAAATATAACACAAGTCTACCATTGGTTCGGAGAGTTCTGGGAGAGTTGGGTAGAGTATGGATTCGCGCTGTTTGAGATTGATATCCCAAGCAACCTTGTCGTAATTGCAGATCATCAGATATTACTACTACTTGCCAAGGCTGTGTCTGAGCATATCGTATCCATTGATGAGTATAGGGGAATGTTATCAGCTGTATAATATTTGACACTAAGGAGGAACCATGCCAAGCCACATCCAAGATCTCTCACACAAGGGGCTCATCACGCCGCCTAAATGGCTACCGAATAGCATTGTCTACGAGGCTATGATGGGGTCTCAGGCGTATGGTACAGCTATGGATAATAGCGATTATGATATCCACGCCGTTGTGATCCCGCCAAGACATGTGATATTCCCACATCTCAGAGGCTACATAGAGGGGTTCGGTACGCCGCCGAAACGCTTTGGAACATACCAGCAGCATCACATCGAGCTACATCCACGCCTATATGACATCCAGGCGCAGTCAATTGTCAAATATTTTACACTCCTAATGAACGCCTCTCCAAGTGCCGTTGATTCTCTCTGGGTTCCCGAGCACGCAGTCTTGTACATTACCAAGATTGGGAATATGATGCGCGACGCCAGGCCAATGTTTCTAAGCAGGCGTGTATGGGCGACCTTCAGGGGATATGCGCGCAGCCAGAGCAAAAAGATGACTACCAAGACGCCAGCAAGCAAGCGATACCATATGACACTGAAACACGGCTACGACTACAAACACGGGTCTCATGTAGTAAGGCTGATGCTTGAGGCGGAGCAGCTTCTTACTACTGGACAGCTTGATCTTCTCAAAGATAGGGAGATGGTCAAGTCTGTAAAGCGCGGGGACTGGAGCCTAGAAGAAATACAGCAATGGTTCTCTGAGAAAGAGCTCGCGCTTGAGAACATATGGGCGAATTGTACAATACTACCAGTTGCGCCAGACGAAGAGGCTATTAAGGAGCTACTATTGAACTGTCTCGAAGAGCATTATGGGAGCTTGTCTGATGCAGTACACGTCGAAGGGCGTGCGTTGAAGGCCGTGAACGAGATCTCAAATGTACTCAAAGGGTACGGATACGCATAGGAGAATTGATATGAAGCCGAGCTGGATGATGTACAAGGACACACCTGGCCATGGGTATTACTCCGTTGATCCAGAGCACTGGTACAGAATGCAGCGAGAACATCCAGAGTTGCTCGCCAAGACTGCATTCTTTCACGGATGCAACAGCTTTGAGGAAGACTGTGAGGTACATCGTATCACACTCGCATTCCGTGATGAGGTGCCAGAGGAGTGGGTTAAGCACGCCGATCATTGGCTGATCAACTCGCACCCCGAGATGTATGAGGCGTATACAGGACGTAAGGTAGATCCGCGCGAGAGTAGGGAGTTGCAGCGCAAGTCGTTTGCCAAGATGACGCGCAATTTCTATGTTGCTTACAGCGCGTCGAATGGCAGTAGTTGGGTTCCCACAGTGCCAGAGGGATTCGTTGGTGTGTATTTCACAATGGGCCAGAGAGATACTAGACACTGGGACAAGCGGCGCCCAGTGCGTGCATTGCTGATACCGAAAGACGAGTACAATTCACGTCCGTGGGGCTTCTCATTCTACATCGAAGACCCTAGCTTGTATGATGAGTGGAAACTGTCAAATATTTGACACTAGGAGTTGACCAATGAGTATGATTGATGTAGCAAAGAAGCTATCGGTAGAGATGCCGTCAGGGTGGGTCGCTTATATCGTTGGTGGCGCAGTACGTGATATATGTATGGGACAAAACCCTCACGACATTGACATTGAGGTGTTCGGGGCTACTCCTGATGAGCTGGTTGAGTTTGCTCAGAGGATTGACCCGCGAGCCGATGTCGTAGGTAAGTCCTTCGGTGTGGTTAAACTCAAGTACCGTCTGGTAGACTTCGATCTGTCAATACCACGCACCGAGACGAAGCGTGGGACTGGGCACAAGGGCTTCGATGTTACTCCAGATCCAAACATGAGCACCAGAGAAGCGTGTGCGAGGAGAGACTACACGATCAACTCTATGATGTTGAGGCTCCCAAAGATGGATCTTGTAGATCATTACGGCGGGAGGCGTGCTATACAATTCAAGTATCTGATACCAACATCCAAGCATTTTGCAGAAGACCCTCTGAGAATACTACGCGGAATGCAATTCGCTGCCAGATTCAGGCTCAAGGGTAGCCCTGACCTCATCAAGTACGGCAAGCAGTTGCTGAGTGAGTACGATACGCTGCCAAAGGAGCGCGTCTGGCATGAGTGGGACAAGTGGGCCAGGGCTATGTACCCCAGCATGGGACTTCGAGTACTACGAGATACGGGCTGGATAACGACAGTGCCGTACCTTGGGCAGCTTGTTGGGCTTGAGCAAGACGTCCGTCACCATCCCGAGGGCTGGTCAATTAATGAGCTTTTCGTGCCTCTTAATCCTCTCGCTGCAGGCATGACAAAGACCAGAAGCATTGATGGGGCGAGAGAGGTTTCTCAAGTGGGAGAGCTCACTCAAGGTCCTCCCGCAGCTCCTGCAATGATCCCAAGTGTCAGCTGCGCATCGAGGGCAGAGTCCCTTGTAGACAACCCCATTAACTGTCTCTCTTCCGCAAATATAGCACGGGCGCTTAGCCTTCTTCTTTCTCATAAAACTGCGATAGCAGTTGTCACACATGCCGCGCGCTCTGTGTGGGCGGGTGACAGAACCGCACTCGGCGCACACAAATGTCTCAGGATCGTGCTTGAGATTCCTATGCCTCGTGTGCTCAGCATTGTGGAGTCTTCCATTAACGACTTCGAGATTCTCAAGCGTATTATTCATCCTGTTGCCATCTATGTGATGAACATGCTCGGACCTGTCAAGCTCTCTGCCGAGAAAAAGTATCATGAGGTATCTATGCAGCCCAATGGCGCGGCTCTTTCCATAGACCTCCTTAGTGAGATTAATGTACTGATAAGCTCCATTGTAATGGATCTTAAACCTGACGCCGTTAATAATAGCGTACTCTTCTACTACGATCTTGCGCTCGAAAGAGATTTCGACTTTAGGCATGTATCCTCCTGTAATATAGACTATGATACAACGCATACCATGGCTTGTAAACCTTGCATAGGGGACGTCTACTCCCACGTACTCCACGCCGTTGATGCAGTAGTATCTAGGCAAGAATCGCTTGTTCTCCCACTCACCGATGAGGATAGGGCCATCTGTGTCTTTGCCGCACTGTGCCACGACTTTGGTAAGATCTCGACCACTGTGCACGAAGATGACGGATCGATCACATCCAGAGGGCACGACGTACTCGGTGAGGCGATGGCCCTTGAGTTTATGGAAGCTATCGGAGCGCCGAAGGAGATTGCCCTGAAGGTGAGTAAACTTGTCAGGTGGCATATGCGTCATATCTTCACAACTTCTGTCTCTCGCAGAACAGTCCGCCGCCTTGCAAGAGATCTATACCCGGCGACCATCGAACAATGGGCAATGGTGGCTTACGCCGATCACTCGTCACGTCCTCCCCGGCCAGTTGGGATGCACAAAAATGCACAAGCTGTAGTAGATATGGCTGAGGAAATGTCTATTGAGTTCAATCCACCAGAGCATATCATGTTAGGGAGGCACCTGATCGACATTGGCATGAAGCCAGGAAAGGAGTTCGGAGTCATTCTAAGCTCTGCTTACGAGGCGCAATTGGATGGGGAGTTTAGCGACACTGAGAGTGGGCTGGTGTGGATTCAGAATCACCTACAGGAGAATAGTAATGCTTAGTATCAATGTTGGAGAGTATAAGATCACTGTCGAAGATCCGCTTGTGAAGAAGCTGCGCACACTCGTTGATAGCTATGGAGTAGCCGTGATCGCCCAGGAGAATGAAGAAGACTCACTGGGTGACTGGTATGTTATGCAAATCACTGCAGAGGGACACATCAGGGGATTCGGAGCGTGTCCGTATGGATATCTAGTGGAGGAAATCGATGCCTGACGAACTGCCAATGTGGCATGTTGTTACAAGGGAAATATGGGCGCAAGAAATATCAGTGCGCGCAGCGACATTCAAAGAGGCTGTTGAAATGGTGAAAAATGGAGAGGGTGAATATGGCAGTATGGAATACGTTGACTCGATGAGGTCTGATATGTGGGACGTGTGGGATCAAGAGTATCTCAATGAATGTGACGTTGGCTAAACTGTCAAATATTTGACACAAAGGAGACAAGATGGAGTCAAGCCAGCATGGACTAAATGAGCATGAGTACAAAGCTAGTTTGGGAATCTCTACGCGCTATCAGTTCTATGCAATGATAGCGGCTTGTATGAGGAAGGCTGACGGTGAGAACATTGAGCTGCTGAAGAGCGTGTTCCCGAAAGTGTTTGAGGATCTAGAGCGATGGCGTAATACGCCGGTGAGATGGGAGGAATAGATGCAGCAATACACAATCGCGGGTAAGTATTCTGACGCACTCGTAACCGGCAATATCGATGAGGCAACCACGTCACAGGTAATCCGCATGATCAATAGCCCTGCTATCAATGGGCCTGTCGCGATTATGCCAGACGGGCACGCTGGTAAGGGATCTGTCGTTGGGTTCACAATGGAGTTCAAGGATAAGGTGTGCCCAAATACAGTGGGCGTAGATATTGGATGTGGCGTCAGTGCGTATCTCTCAGATGGGCTTGGAGGGCTTACGCCAAAGCAAATCTATGATAGCATCCGCAGGAATGTGCCCACTGGATTCCATGTTAGGAAAAAAGCAGCGTACACATTCGCAGACCTTGATATCAAAACGTGCGAACAGCGTCACCAATACTGCCTCACGCTCAAGGTTGACCCAATCGGATACGAAGAACTCGCGATGAAGATTGGGATGAAGATGGGGCGCATGCTTGATTCTATTGGGACGCTTGGCGGTGGTGAACTGGTTGCCACCGGCTAGTTAATTACTAGCATAGTTAAAGTCGTCCAATTCGGGAAAAGCCTGAGATGAGCCCGTTATAGGGCCGGTCATTCCGAGGGAAGTGCTCTGTCAAATATTTGACAACACCCCGTAGAGAGCAGAGGGACTTGGCGCGCCATATACTGGCGTAAGGTGTGCTCCGAACTGCACAGAATATGAATGTGCAGAGCTAGGCAGAAATGATCTAGCCGCTTACTCTGAGTAAGTAGTAACAACTCCCGAACCACTTTTTGGAGATAGGCCGTACAAATAACGGTTCCGCCTTCACAATCCACACCGGCTCACGCAACTTCGGGCTTACGGTATGCAACTATCATCAAAAGCTAGCCGTTGAGCATATGAAGGATCTGCGCGGAGATAGCAAGCACGAGAAGGTCAGGGTGCTGAAGAAAAGATGTGATGCAGGAGAGTTTAGCAGCGCGGAGATGGGACGCAGGATCAGCCAACTACAATCTGTGACTGGAGTCCCGAAAGATCTGGAGTATCTTGAAGGAGTCGGGGCCAGGCAATACCTGTACGATATGTTTATGGCGCAGTTGTACGCAGATCTCAATAGGCAGACGATCGCATATGAGATTGGTAAAGCCCTGCGAGTTGACTACCAGGAGATTGTTACGTCCGTCCATAACTTCATTGATCCAGATGATATGGTCATCAGAAAGGGGGCTATCAAAGCATACGAGGGCATGACAGTAGCTATACCGATCAATAGGACAGAGGGAACTTGGATATGTAAAGTTACTATCGACGACCCACTCTGTAATTTTTCACTTCCTCACGGTGCTGGCAGAACAGGATCGAGAACGCATGCCAAGAGCGTTACCACTCAGGAGATGGCAGACAAAGAGATGGCAGATGCGGGCATCTACTCACGGTACAACCCACGAGACGAGACAGACAGCTCATACAAATCCCCTGAGTCAATCCTTGATGCTGTCCGCGATAGGGTAGAGATTGTTGATGTTGTTAAGCCGATTGTTAACATCAAGTAGGAGGATAGTATGTACGGGTTTACTGAAATTTCGTGCGGGGCGATTGTTATCTACAGATCTCTAAAGGGGTGTAAAATGTTTGACGCATTGAAACAGAAGTTGCGCATTCTGAAGTATAAGTACGTCAAAGGCCCGCTCTACAGACTCTCTCAGAGGGCTGGGCCTGAGCTCGTTGATCCATCTGGCTGCGAGTTCCAGTTTGATCCTCAGCTACTGCTCCAAGATCTAGAGCAATGGGGTGTGGAGTATGATTCATTCGATGGATACAAGGTCAAGGAGTTAGGTATCGGAACTGTCTTCGGACTCACGCCAAGCGGTAAGTTCTATATGCCATTTGCATGCAGCAACGTGGACGGCTGCCCGGTATGTAATTGGGCAGGGAGAGTCAAGCCGCGCAACCTTATTCTGAGGATCGCAGGGCGCAGCTACTGGCATACATGCCCAGTGTGTCATGGTTTGGGGTCACTCGAAGCACTGAAGGATGAGATCTGGCGGGAGAATGCAGAGCGCGAGATGGAGTCTGTTGGGTTGGGTATAGGCGGGTCAGAGGGCGACTCAACATGTATTGTTGTCACGCGGTATATTGAGGAGGATGAAGATGATTGACGAACACGATCTGAGAATCCGTATCCTAGCGAATTACCTAGACCTTGAGCCAGAAGATGAGGAGGAATACGAGTATCTCTTTGAGGAAGGGAGGTATGACTACGGCTCACTCTGCAACGGGAACGAAGAATACTTAGTACTCACAGATAGCGAAGCGGATGATGCAGCTGAGGAGTACATCATGGACTCCTTGTGGGCATTCAATGCGGGGTTCTTGTCGTATTGGACTGACATGCCTGAGCAAGTATTCACGGCGCTTCAAGATCTCTGCGAGGAATCGAACGATACTATCAAGCAGCTTCTTGGGAATAACATAGACGATTTCATCGCAGACGCAATCTCTTCCGATGGACGCGGCTACTTCATCTCGTCATACGATGGGGACGAGGAAGAGTGGTCTGCCCCAGATAGCTGGAAAGATACGTTGTATGACACAGATGAGGTTTGGTACATCTACAGAGTTAACTGAGCTGTCAAATATTTGACACAAGGAGATACAATGCTGAGAAAACTAGGAGTCGGATACGCAGATTGGCATAAGCATGTCTTGGTTACTGACGCCGATGGAGACGAGTACATTATCTTCGTCAGCATAGAGTATGACGAGTGGCCGGAAGACCCAGGCGAATGGGGGGATGGGTCAATCATGTCATTCTCGCGAAGGGATAGAAACCATATCTCCCCAAGTGATATGGAGTCCCTGATGGACGATGGCGTAGAGATGGTCCCGCTTGGGTACTCAGAACACGGGATATGCCAATGGTATCCCGCAAGCGACGGAGATAGAGGAGGGTGGGATCGTACGGCATTCGCCGGTATATTTGTACCAAGTGAAGACTTGCTAGAGTACGCTGCAGACTCAGGCGACAAGCGAGTGTATCTACGAGAGCAAGCAGACTTATTCTGCGAGGCATATACGTCATGGTGTAATGGTACTGTGCAGACGTACAAGATCAAGGTATATGCATACAGAGAACCATACGACGAGCCGAACGACTATCGATTCAGTGGCGTAGAGTACTACAACGGCGGTTCATACTATCATGACGGATACATCGAAGAAGATTTCATGGCATCACTAAACACGGCTGTTGCTGCAGTTGGATCAGGCGATATATTTGAGCTGTAAAGGAGGACGTGATGGCTAAGGTGGTAGGGCTCGTTACAAGAGAGGAATGCGATAAGATTATAGCAGCTGGGTATTCAGTACGTGCATCTCTGAGTTCCCCTGAGGAATCTGATAATATGTTCTGGATAACTGTGTGGGTTGATTGTGATGTGATCGAGCTACTGGATATCAAGGAGGAACAGGATGAAAGGCTATCGGTTCTACGCGGAGTACAAGGACGCCAAGAATAAGCGCGAGGGTGAGCCTGCCCCCGATAATGTGGTCGCTGTGTTTCTAGATGATAACAATAGGCCCATAGGATTCTTTCGGAATAGCGAGTATCTGTATGAATGCGAGTTTTCCCTATTCTCCCATGCCAATTCAGTAGTGTGCTCTGGCTCTGTGCATAATGAATACTTGCGAGACCAATGCAAAAGAGTCTCAGAAGCTAAGGCAAGGGAGATCCACCCGCAACTGTTTGCCGTGCTGGACCATTACGCAGGGATTAACGGAAACTAAGGAGATTGCGATGAATTGGGATAGACTAGACGACATTACTGTTGGGCACATTGATTACACGGTGTATGCTGAGGTAGACGTTACCACATGGGGAAGGAATTGGAGCGGCGATGATTGCAGCTACAAGAGAGTTGAGAGGGGGTATGAGGGAGATGGAGACAAACTGTTCGTAGAGATCCCATACACAGCCCACGGAGATTACTCTGGCAGCGACGTGGCCCATGCAAATACAGAATGGCTCAGGAAGGAGTATGAAGGAGACGAGAATGTTGTCATTGGGCGGGGCGGGCACTACAGCGAAGTAGTGCTTATGCGAGTAGACGATCTCGACGAAGAGGGATGGGATGACCTGGACCGCCTGTTCGACTCACTCGCAAACTATCTAGTTCTTGATGATGAGACCCTGTCGAACTACGAGCGAGAGCTTACAGAGGAGTGGCTTGATGACTATGTCAGCTACGCAGCAAGGTGCTCAGATAATCTAGAGCACACCAGCGAAGTTGCTATCCGAGCTCTGTTCTGGGAAGGTTTGTACAATGACCAGAAATATGAAGTGATCATAGAGCAAGCCCATGAGTGCTACATTGATGAAGACAGGGTCACAGGGTACATTGTTGCGGAGCTTGGGATCAGGGAGATAGCCACAGAGACCTTGGAGTTATGGGAATTGTTACCGGAGGTCACGCGACTGGTAGTTGACAGCGGTCGTAAGATGATTGAGCTAGTCTTCCATCCAGACACAGACTTTGAAAGGGTGAGGTCATTCAAGACGATTGAAGAGATGAAAGAGTACTTTGAGGATAGAGAGCAAGGTATCGTTACCGCAGTGAATAACCTAAAAGGAGCCGCGTAATGTCTACACCAGCAGAGTTCTTGGAGCATCTGAATATTTTCACACAGAAGGAATGGATGACGGGCGAAGAAGCCAAGATCATACAGCTCGTAAGAAGCTCTATCGCAAACAACACAAGCGTCAGCGATGCGCTCAAGGAATACGACGA
>Ga0307928_10002417_pt1 | contig 14366 bp, 18 predicted proteins | sample AceLakmetagen232_FD_201815 | JGI IMG/M metagenome (GOLD analysis project Ga0307928, IMG submission 201815) | Saline water microbial communities from Ace Lake, Antarctica - #232 | ecosystem: Environmental > Aquatic > Non-marine Saline and Alkaline > Saline | place: Antarctica: Ace Lake... | reverse complement strand
TTGGAAAAAGCAGAGTTGTCTTCTGCTCTCGCCCAGAGTAGATTTGGCTGAGATGCATTGGGCTGAAGTTGAATTTTATTTAACTCTAGGGAGAAGGGCTTATGATGCTGAGCAATTTCATGAATTACTTCACTCATTTTTCCTATTTCTTCGTCACTGGCCTGACCAATGAAAAGTAAAGTAATGTGTAGATTTTTTTGCTTGACCCAGCGAATAGGTGCTTTTAACCATTGATATTGAAAAGACGCTAACTCTTTTTGAAGAGATGTTTTTAGGGGAATAGCAAAAAATATTCTTTTCTTCATCAAAATTATTTTATCATAAAACTTCATTTTCGCTAATTTAATAAAGTCAGAATATTCCTCTTGCTGGTCTATTTACTTTGGTCAAAGAGGACTTGACATGTTCGGCCAAGGAGAATATAATGTATACGTATAGGTTAGTTTCTTACCCCCTCAGGATAGGAACAGCCTTGTTTGCCCGTTTGGGGGGGAGAGTGTGCTTAGTTTCATTGCTCATTGTACCTCTCCCCTCACCTCATTTTTATTCTTCTACCTGCATCGCCAGATGTGGTTTTCTTTTTTTGAAAAACGTTCTATCATTAATATTGATGAAAGAGGCTCAACTTTATCAAAAACTTCCTCATCAGCAAGTGGAATGCCTAACTTGCCCTCATCGTTGTATTTTAGAACCTGGCCAGCGGGGTCTCTGCGGAGTGCGTGAAAATCAAAAAGGAAAACTTTATTCATTAGTCTATGGTAAGATAGTGGCTCTCGATATTGATCCTATTGAGAAAAAACCGTTATTCCATTTTCTTCCGGGGACAAATTCTCTTTCTCTGGGAACGGTAGGCTGTCAATTTCGTTGTCTTTCTTGCCAGAATTGGGAAATTTCTCAATCTCCAAAATTAACCAAACAAATCCAAGGGAAAAGTATTACTCCTAAGCAAATTATCGCCTTAGCTCAACGCTATCATCTGCCAAGTGTTTCTTATACCTATAATGATCCTATCGTCTTTCTAGAATATGCTCTGGACATTATGAAATTAGCGCATCAAGAGCATCTGAAAAATGTTTGGGTAACCAGCGGATACTTAACCCCCCAATCTTTAGAACTAATTTCTCCCTACCTAGACGCTGCCAATGTTGACCTTAAGGGTTTTTCTGAAAGTTTTTACAGTAAATATTGCGGTGGTCACCTAGCTCCAGTTTTAAATATTCTTCAAGGAATAAAGAAGAAAAACATCTGGCTGGAAGTGACTACTCTGGTTATCCCGACCCTAAATGATTCCGAAGCAGAGTTGAGAAAAATAGCGGAGTTTATTTATCATAAGCTGGGGGCAGAAACTCCCTGGCATATTTCTAGATTTTTCGGTGACGCTTCTTGGAAACTTCAAAATATATCCCCCACCCCTTTGAAGACTTTAGAAAAAGCTTCTGAAATTGGTCGAGAGGTTGGTTTAAAATACGTTTATCTTGGCAACGTGCCTGATTTGGACAAAGAAAATACTTATTGCCCTCATTGCCAGGCTAAAGTTGTCGAACGCCATAATTATCAAGTGAAGCGCTACGATAAAAATGGGAAATGTCCTTATTGCGGCGCCGATTTAAATATTATTGATTAAAATAAAAAATGCTTTCTTTTGTTTCTCTTTGTCCCCATCCTCCTATTATTATTCCTGGGGTTGCCCCAGAAAAAGAACGGCAAAAAGCTTCTCGAACTATCCGCGCTATGGAGAAACTCAGCCGTCTTTTTCAAAAAGCTCAAATCCAAAACGTTGTTCTACTTTCTCCTCACGGCCCTTTTGATTTTCAGCGGATGACCCTTCTTTTCTCTCCGGAAACCAAAGGAGGTTTTCAAGATTTTGGAGTAACGGATATTTCTTTATCATTCCAGGGAGATTTAGAAATTAGCCGGGACTTAGTCCAGCAAGCCGAGCAGGCGGATATTCCTTTGAGAGTCGTTATGGGAGAGAAGCTGGACAATGGTGCTTCAGTCCCCTTGTATTTCTTAACTAAAAATCAAAAAGAAAAACCAAAATTAATAGAATTGGTTTATTCAGCTCTCGATCAAGAAACTCATCTAAAGCTAGGTCAAATCATTTATCAAACGATCCAAGAAAGTCCTCAGCGAACAGCTTTTATTGCCTCGGGAGATCTCTCTCATCGCTTAACAGAAAATGCTCCGGCGGGTTATTCTCCCTCTGGTAAATTGTTCGATAATCAAATATTAAAGTTTTTAAAACAAAAAGATGTTGCTTCTATTTTGGATATGAATTCGGAATTGATAGAAGAAGCTGGAGAATGTAGCTACCGATCTATTCTGGTCTTGCTCGGATTATTAAACGAATTAGGTGCTGACAAATGGCGGCCCAAAATTCTTTCTTACGAATATCCTTTTGGAGTGGGCTACGCTGTTGCTAACTTTGTAATAAAGAATTCATGAATTATTATACTCATCTAGCTCGTTTAGCAACTGAGACTTTTGTCCGAACCAAAAAGACAATTACTCCTCCTCCTGATTGCCCTTCATCTTTTCTTTCTCAACGCTCTGGAGTTTTTGTAACCATAGAAAAAAATCATCAGCTACGAGGTTGTATCGGAACCTATCTACCGACAAAAGATAATATTGCGCAAGAGATTATTTTCTCGGCTATCAAGGCTGCTGTTTCCGATCCTCGATTCTCTCCGGTCCAAGTCAAAGAACTACCTCAGCTAAGTTATGAGGTTTCTTTATTAAATCCTCCTCAGCCCGTGAAAGATATCAAAGAATTGAATACTAAGGAGTATGGTATAATAGTCCAGGATGTTTCAGGAAGAACAGGCCTGCTTTTACCCGACCTAGAAGAAGTGGATACCGCTCTCCAGCAAATTGCTATTGCCTGTCAAAAGGCAGGTATTGATTCCTTAACTCAAGATATTTCTCTTTCTAAATTTAAGGTTCGGAAATATTCAGAAGAAGATGATCAAGAAAAAGAAAATTCAACCAAAACTAAAGAAAATAAAAAAGACTAAGGAACAAGAGGAAACAGAAATTCAGCAGATCGTGAATCATTTTTTTATGTCTAAAGGCTTAAGCCTGGACGAGATTAAAAAGGATTCTAAAAAAAGAAAAATTATTTATTCTCGTTATACGCGACCGGCAAAACAGCTTCTGGCTCTGGCCGGTTCTGTTAAAAAAGCCCAGCAGGCCATTACGATTGTTGCCGACTGGGCTAATTCCCGGAAATTAGATTATGCGATTGAGACCGTTTTTAAAAAATGGCTTGAATTGGATCGCCTCAAGCCAAAAGAAGTTGTGAAAAAGCCTTTTTACCGCAATCAACTTCTAGTTTGGAGCAAAACTAAGAAAAAATGGTATCTGGTTAATGATAGCGGTGATTGGTTAGAATTCGTAGGTGATGAATCGAAAATTGACTGGAGAATTGTTGATTAAAGTTTGAAAATTTTCAAATTCTCTCAATTGATTTACACTAAGGTATTAAAATATTTTTTGAGTGATTTTTGAACGGAAGTTAAATATCATAATTTCAATATTAGTGTAAATTCTTACATCATTTAGTGTAATATTTTACACTAGTAATGTTAAATATAATTATGCTTTCTAGTATTTATCTATGATAAGTAAAAAATCTTAATTTTTACAACAGGTCTTTATATTGTTTATAATTTTCTTTAATCATTTGCTTCCATTTTGCTGTTTCGTTTCTCTCACCCAAGTCATTTTTATGAAAAACCAAAAGTACATAAATAGTATTTATACTTTCGTGGACCGCAATAATGCATCTATTACCCGAAGCGTTTCTTGACTGTTTTGTCCCCGCAACACGAAATTGAGTTTTAATTATTTTAATGTCTTCAGAGGCAACTATGATTTCAGCAATGGATGTTTCTAATAAAGGGTCTATACGCTGAAATTCGTCAATTACTGCTTGCCATGTTACATCCCAAGTCTTTTTATATTTTTTTTGAAACCTTTTTATAAAATGACGTTCAGCAAAATGTTCAACCTCCACTGAATACTTAATAGACATTTCTTGGATCTTCCTGAGTTATTAATTCATAAGGAATAACTTCATCCAGAGAACAAATTTTATAGGGTAATTGGTTATGAGTAAAATCGACAATCTCGCTAGTTTTATTTTTTCTCCATTTTTCTGCAATTTTTTCAATTAACTTCATTTCTTCTCTTGATAATCTGCTCAATGATTGATTTTTCGAACCTCTATTCTCTGAGATTAAAAACATATCATGTTTATGATTGACGGTTATCTTTCCTGCTTCTTCTAACTCATCTATTGCTCTAAAATACGTATCGGGTACGGGTCCGTATTCCATTCGACGATACTGCATGCCACTCATGCTTTTTAAGCAGTTGTAGAACCAAGCAAAGTCAGCTAAATATAGCATTTTGGCCAGTTTTGTTTTTAAAATTTGGCCATCCTTTGCGGATCCTTTTCGTATATATGCCAAAATCATTTCTTTGTATTTTTCATAATTCGGCTCTAGTCCACTTTTAATTTCTTCTAAAGAAACTCCTAAGATATCAGATATTTTTATTGTTTGAGAGAAATTAAGTTCAATTTTCCCGTGTTCGAAAGCAATATATGAAGGGCGGGAGATCCCCAATTTTTTTGCAAGATTTGCTTGGCTTAATCCTTTTTTTATTCTTAAATCTTTTATTAACTTAAAATATTGATTAGTCATGGTTTTTGTATATGTTATGTGTTTCCATGATAGCGTACTATGTTAAAAAGTCAAACCTAAGATGTTAGTATTCTTAACAAATTCCTTTAAAACTTACTAAGACAATAATTTTAGATAAGCTTATACATATATACCCTATCATGATTATATAAAACTATCTCAGGCAACGAGATGGTTCTAATCGTTAATTCTTGCAAAAGGATTTTCTCGGGTGAAGTCAGGAAGCAAAGAAAGATTGCTTCCTATTTCTTGAGTCCAACCATGATGAAATCCTAGTTCTTGCCAATGATGCAGGACAGCTTCGAATTCTTCTTGGATTATATTTCTATTGATTTCGGGAAAGTTTTTAGCTTTATAAAGCGGCTCATATTGAGCCATAAGGCTTATCCAGAGATTTTTATCAATCTCTTTCAGGTAATCTAATACCCGAAGGCTGTTTTCTACATTATTAGGCAGGATTAAATGTCTGACGATAACCCCCTTTTGAGCTATATTTTTTGAAGATAATTGCAGATGGCCAACTTGCTTTAACATTTCTTGGATAGCCGCGGTGGCTTTTTCTGCATAGTTTTTTACGCCAGAGTATTTAAAACCTAATTCGTCATTACCGTATTTAAAATCGGGCAGGTAGACATCAACCAATCCTTGAAGTTTTTGAAGCAGGTCAACATCCTCGTAAGCGTTGGTATTCCAAACAATAGGAATGTCTAATCCTTTCTTTTTAGCTTCAATAATAGCTGTTCTTATTGATTCTGCCCAGATAGTAGGAGTAACCAAATCAATATTTGGCGCTCCTTGTTTTTGCAACTGCAGCATTATCTTTACTAAATCCTTTAGGCTATAATTCTTGCCTATTCCCTCTTGAGAAATTTGGTAATTTTGACAATAAACGCAATGTAAATTGCAACTAGAAAAGAAGATAGTCCCCGCTCCTTGTTGACTAACCAATGGTGGTTCTTCGCCACCGTGAAGTCCCCACCAAGCAATTCTTATCATTTTATTCATATTGTGACACCCTTAATAAATACTATTATAAAAGGATAAGGGTGGTCAAGCAAAACCCGACCACCCTATTTTTTCTTTTTAAGACTACTAGCTTGAGTCCATCTGGACGGTAATCCGGTTTTGTCGCGGATAGCTTCCAGAAGCCACCAAAGAAGAGTCTTAAGATATCCATTATTTTCATACCTCCGCATGGATATCTGCACATAAACATCTCTGAGGTAGATCCATTTTCCTCCATGAGCTAAAGCCCTTTTAATCAGATCAACGTGTTCGAAAGTAGTTTTCTTCTCATCATATCTATTTATTTCTCGAAATAAATCCTCGCTGATGAATAAAGCGCCATTAAAACACCTTATTAAACCGATTTTGAGAAGAAAATTTCTGACTCTGCAGAAACAATGTGCTTTCCAGTTATTTTCGTGTGGAGCGCAAGCGCAAGTTCCAACGATTTTAAGCGTACTTTGGCTTACAGCAGCTGCAACTGCAAACACTCCCGATTCTCCTGATTGAAGATCTCTTCCCAGAATTTCTCTGGCTCTCATAGTCTCACCTCCTTATGTATTTATTCTACGGGGATAAGAAGAAAAGTCAACCCAAAATTTTCCTTTATTGAATTAAAAATTTCGTAAAGCATATTAATTAAATAAATCAACAATTTTTTGTACCTTTTTGACTATCCTCAGTTGTCCACAAGAACACTAGCTTGACAGATAAATATGTGTTATATTGTAAATGGTGCTTGGAGGGCTTTGGCCCTGTCACGGTTATATCCAAGCTGTAACCAAGTACCACTAAAGAATACTGCTAAAGGCGGTATTTTTTAGTGGCCTAATCATTTTCTGGATCTCCGCTATGTAAAATTCTTTTGCTTGCTTTTTTGTCAATACCCCAGAACGGGATTACACTCCAAAAATGTTTTTCTCCACTTAACACTTCTTTCACAATAACCTTAACTCTTACATTGTCTAACACAGCAATAAATTCATAATATGTTATGTCTTTCATAACTTGCTCCCATCGACTATTTACCTTTTGAGTTTCAAATCTTCTTATTTGCCAAATGCCTTGTAAGGTATGGGATTGTTTTAAAACTTTCGGAGCCAAACGAATAAGTCTCAATCTTGAATATTGATCTTTTCTCGGCCTAGCTTGCCTATCTGATTTAAATTTTAAATGTTTTAATCCTTTTGCGTTGAAGGTAATTTTTTCTTTAAAATAAGGACAATGAACATTGTCAATTGTTTTATAAAATTTTTCAGCCTCACTTTTAGTTTTCTGAAAATCTTTTTCGTTTTTAAGATTAAATTTCCCCATATCAAAAATTTAACTTTTTAAAATTACCTTCAATTTCTTTTTCATAGTCTTCTAGTTTATTTTCAGTTGATCTTCTATTCCTTCCCGCTCGCTATAAATTATGTTATTTAGAAAAGAATCAATCGCTTGTTTTATATAGGGAATTATATTTTTAGGAAGATTGTCAAACTTAAACCAATTTAAATCGTCACATTTATTGGATTCCATAATTTTTGGTTCACCCTGATATTTTTTAGTCGTGAAAAAGAAATCTGCTCTTTCGTCGTTTGGTATTCTCCTATTCATTACGTGGACTAATTCCAAATCTGCTGGGTCTAAAAGCACGTCTATTTCTTCTTTAGCCTCTCTTTCCATGGCTTGCCTTAATGTTTCGTTGCCGTCAAGATGCCCAGCAGGAAAACTATAATTACCATCAAAATACCCCGTATTATATCTTCTGCTAAGAAGAATTTTGTTATCTTTTACTAAAACTAAATATACCGCCGGTGTTATTTTAAATCTTTCTTTTTGCATTAGTTTATTTTAATACGAAATAACTCCTCCAGTAATTTTGGTGGGTGCTTTACGATTTTCTAATTTTTACCCTCCTTTTTTCTCATTTTTAGTAGTCCAATAACTATAAAAATAGCTCCTATGGTTAATAAAACTAAACTTGTCTGGTTGTAGTAATAATGAGTTGTTATAGGAAAAGATTTGATTGCTGCTCCGCCCAGATCAATGTTGAATAGAGGACCACCTGTTTTCCCTAAATAATACCCACTATCAAAACTGAATAAACCATAGGTAAATAACCCTGTGCCAAATAATAAAATAAAGTGTTGTTTTATTGTTTTAAAAATTTCTTTCATAAATTTATTTTAGGAAGGTGTCGTTTATTGCACTAAATTCAGGTACGACATTAAAATAGGCCTCAAGTTGCTAAAACTCTTCTAGTCCTTCTAATTTTACAAAAAAAGAACGGCGAGCCCGTCTTTTAATATCACATTTTCCATCTATCGCCATAGATAAACTTCCTCTGAAAAATAAATTCTCTATTTTCTTATTGAACAATTTTGTGTTTTCAATAGCACTCTTATAATCTCCATCATTCGAAACAAGAATAGCTACATCATATTTGTCTAAAGCCGCCATAGCAACCATGTCTGTTGCTAATTGCGTATCTAAATTCTTTTCTTGAAGTTGTCCTCTCGTCCCCTTTAAATCCCCAAATTTGATTAAAACATTGGGTAGCTTTTCAATCTCCCCATAATACTTTTGAGTTAGATTGTGTCTCTTTTGTTCCTTTTGAGTGCCGCTCAGTAAATATGATGGCGGACGCACACAATAAAATCCTACATATACAAGGTTTCTATTGCCCGCTAATTTTTGAGCAAGGATAAGAGGATCATACAAAGCAACCCAGCTCTTGTCTGCTTTTCTTATATCGTAAATGTGATGAAAAACGTTGCTGTTATCCACAAAAACAGCGGCACGCTTTAGGTTCTCCATATTATCAAGAATACAACTTTAAAATATAAAAAACAAGAGCCCTAAAGGGCTCTTGTTGCTTATCGTAGCCGAAGCAAACGACAAGGATTTATTACCTACATTGTAGCAACCACACCAGGGGGTGTCAAGAGCAGATGCCTAATTTGCAGCAGCAAAATTAAATCTTTTTTATAAGTGCCATGATTAATTGAATTATAGTTGAATATAAACTAAAGTAAAAAATATAAAACCAAAAAAGGAAATAGCAGAACTTTCAATTAGAGAAAAACAAAAAAGAATTAAATTTTTTTTCAGAATTGAACCAATAAAATTGTCATACAAACTTAAGAAATTTTTAATTTCGACTTAATAATTTTTACTATTTCTGGAAAAACTATTTTATTCTTATCAGACCCAAAATGACCCTCGTTGATGTATTCATAATATTCTGTTTGTAATTTTTTATGGATATATCTCGCTTCTTTGATAGGGATGTAAGGATCATCAATAGATGCAAATTGTACTATCCAACGTTGATTTCTTTTAATAGCGTCCCATTCCCACGGACGGCTATAATAACCACTAGCCTTTTCGCCTTCATCGCCGAGATCTGTATAGCAGGCCCCGACAAGGATTGATCCTAAGATTTGATTTGTTTCAGCAAATCTCATTGAAGCAACGGCTCCCGATGAATGTCCAATTAATATTGTTTTCTCATCAGCTCCAAGTTTTTTAATGAATGGAATCCAATATTTCTCTTTTGCAAGCACTGGATCAGGAAATTCTTTATTTATGACTAAAAGACCAACTTTTTCTAATTCTTTCTTAACATAGGGAAACCAGTTTTCATTCGGAGCCGTATTGCCATTTCCTCGGATTATAATAATCTTGATATTATTTTTCATGTTTATATATTTACCCTAACGTCCAAGCGATTAAACCATACTTGGATATTTTCTCTTGATAACCAGGGAAACTCATCCATGCCTTCTTTGCTTCGCCTCTCGAAGAGATATGAGGCATTACATCATCCAGGTCAAATCTGTTTAATAATTCATCTATATTTTCAAAGAGATATACTCCTTTAACTTTCTTTTCTATCGTTTGCTCTCCGCATCTAAATACCAACACATCTCCTCTTTCAATTTTTCTATATTGAGGAGTAGCCGCTCTTGTCTCTATGGTTTTTCTACCATCTTCAATAACATCAAAAAAGATTTTATCTGCTTCTCTAATTTTTAATATGTGTTTTTCCATCTATTGTAGTCATAATTTCAATTCTAAAATATTCATCTTTCCTGAATTATCCTTGTTTTTAAAAACCAAGAATTTTGGTTTAATTTTTAGGTTAGGTTCGCCGCCCTTCTCTGATTTTAATATTTCTGCCGTTCCCTGAATCCGTAAGGTCCCCTCTCTTGTTTGATTATCTATCTTCAAACATCCAATCAGATTTGCCAACCAAGAATTGAGCTACCCAAAAATAGCAACTTTCTGGTTCCTCAATTTTTTTACAGAATTCTGAATTTTTAGTTCTTATCGCAAGCCCGAAATAGCATTGACTTGGGTTATCACTCTTCTCACACAATTCTTCATTTCTTGTAAGAAGAGCTAACTCAAGATAACATTCTTTGGGTCTATCTGTTTCTTCGCATAGCTTCGGGGAATTAGTTGCTAGAGCTAATTCAAGATAACATTCCTTTGGATTCTCCTCGTCCTCTTCACATAGTTCTGGTTTTTGAGATATTATTGCTCGACATCTATTAGGCCAAAAACCTTTCTCACACAACTTTATATCCTTTATCTTTACAGCTACATTATAATAGCAGAAACCTTGCTCAGAACACCTTTCGCAAAGCTTAGGATTCCCTGTGTATATTGCCATACTGCGATAGCAAAGCCCCGGTGTCACTACTTTCTCGCAAAGTTTTAAATTATTTGTGCCCTCGGCAATAGTTACATAACAATTATTGCGTCCTTCGCCATAGTCCTGAGATGAATCAAGTTTCTCACAAAGTTCCGGACTCTTTGTAAAAATAGCTGACAGGTAATAGCAAGTATCGGGGTCATTACTCTCCTCGCAAAGCTTTTCACAAATTTGTGGTTGATTAGTGCTTATCGCGTCTACCATCGCTTTACAGGAATCCGAATTCTGGTTACCAGTTTTATCGCACAGTTCCAAGGCTTTTTTCTTTATCTCCTTACTAGGAATTGAAGAAACTAACAGCTCCTTACTAGAAGTTGAAGAAACTAAAGAAGAATCTTTTGTTTTTTGCTCCGGCCACATCTGCCAAGTCATTATTCCCACGACAACGATTGCTACTGAAAGAGTGATCACAGTTCCTAAAAACGAAATACCTTTCTTGTTTATCATAGTTTTAATTATTTTAAAATCTTTCTTTTTGCATAATTATATTTATAATAATTTTTTAATTCTTTCTAATAAAAACGGGAATCTTTTCATATTAAAATGTTTGAACACATTTAAGACTTGATTGTTGACACCAAGATTGTCTGCTACTTCTTGACCATGCTCAATTTTAAGATATGGATCATTTTCGGAAGTAAAAACTTCAAAATGGTTACAGTTTTTCTTTATTTCTTCCCAATTAAATGACTCCTTAAAAAAATTAGATTCTCTTAATACGTCCCACCCTAGATCATCTACAAAAGCAGCTACAAGATATGCTGCTTTTATCTTTTTACCTTTTTCTAATAATCTTAGTATTAGAGGACAACTTAAGCTGTGACCTATTAAAATAGTCTCTTCCGTAATATTGTATTTTTCTAATTTTCTTAACCAATCTTCTAAAATTGGTTTATCTGAATTAGGGAAATTAGGCACTTCTGTTTTGATACCTATTCTATTTAATTCGTCTTTCAACCAAGGAAACCAATTTTCTTTATCATGACCACCTGTCCCATGAAGTATTAAACAATTCATATTATTTTATTTAATTTTATTTAAATCTCCATAAAGAATTGTCGGCTCCATTGCCTTTATTTCTTCTAGTAAATAATCGGAATCGGGTAAATCATTTAAAAGATAAATTGGTTTATTCAAAACGTGAGCAAAGCCCATTTCTAAAAATGTGTTGGCTCCAATATAGTTTTTAACACCATTCTTTTCGAAGTTTATTACTAAAATAATATCACTTTCTTTAATTTTTTAATATCTTCTATCATGACTCATGGTTTTGATCTATATTTAGCTTTGACCTATATTTAAAAAATTAATATAAACCTAAAACCCACTTTGCTTTCATTATTAAAATCAAGCTTCCATTATTAAAATCAATTTATGTAAAGAAGGAATCTTCAGTCTTCCAGAATCTAATATTTTTTTTGGGAATATTTTGTCATATTCTTTAAGGTTAGTTCGTTTCTTCTTCTTAATATATTTTGATTCAAACTTATGTTTATAGTATAACGATAACTTCTCCTTTGGTTCTTTATTAAAAACTGATAGTAGTATAAATTCTAAACAAGGTGTATTTTCTATTAATTTAATTTTTCTTTTTTTAGCTTCTCGTCTTGCTTCCAACATTTCTTTTTTAGGTTTATCATTATCAAGAACGACAATTTTTTTATCGAAATCTCCACTTGTCTTACTAGCATCAACTACAATATTTCGAGCACTACCACCTTTTCCCTTTTTGATGGTTATCGCAATGCCATTATTAAAAGAATATAGTTTTTTCAAATGCTTTAAAAACATTTCTTCTCCTAAGCCCTCGCCAAAAACGAGTAATGTTTTGTTAACACGACGTCTTTTTTTCTTGTATGGATTGGTCCGTGACATATGTTTATTAAACCCTATAATTTAGGAACAGCGCCATATGCACCGGCGATATACTTTGAATAATAATTCTCGTCAGCACGAACCCCCGAAACTTCATCTAAGTGCCAGGCTTCACTTATTCCTTGTTTATCTTTCTCCGTAAGAATAATTTGATATTTATCAAGTTTATTTAAAATTAAATGACTATGAGCACTAAATAACAATTGGGCATTTTTAGGATTTGTTTCTGGATGGATAAATAAATCATATAAAGATAGTACTATCTCCGGATGAAGATTGACATCAAGCTCGTCAAGAACTGCAATGCCTCCATTAGCTAACACCAGAAGAATAGTTTTTAACAGAACAAAAAGTTGCTTTGTACCGGAAGACTCATATTGCATTGGCAAATACTTTGTCTCCCCGCCAAATGAATGAGCTACTGTTACATCAATCAAAAAGCTATTTTCTTTTTTTTTCTTTTCTATCTTAAATGCTTCTAAGCCAAGATCAAAACGAGATAATATATTTTCAGCTTGCTTTTTTATCGCTTTGTTTTTATCTTCACTATAAAAATCTAGGGTTTCTATTAATTGCCGACTGGAATTTTGCAAAAGACGATCACCTACCCAACCTGCCTCAATGACATTAGTATTCACTTTTTTCCAATAATCGAAAAACTCAAGGCTTCCTTTGTGCCCAAGTCGCACAGCAACACTTATAATACTGGCATTAGGTCGCATTGAGTTTGCAAAGCCAGTTGGAAGATTAAAGGTTTTATCATCTAGGTTATACTGTTTTGTTTTATTATCCCATATGCGAGAGAAAACCTTTTTACTGGTCACCTTCTGCTTTGTTTTATTTTTAACCTCCAGATCTTCTGAAATAATCTTCTTTTCATTTAAAACAAAACTGTAGGTATAAATATTGCTATTAATTTCAAAGGTAGCCGAAAGAATAATTGGCTTATTTTTTTGACTTGTAAACATATATGGTTTCACAGGTAATGGGGCCGTCGGATCAAGGTTTGAAGAATCTGCTATCAACCATTTCATAAAAGGCAAAACTTTTAATAGATTAGTTTTGCCGGAAGCATTTGGGCCGATTACAGCTTCAACCTTAGAAAGCCGAATTCCAGAAGGGGCCAAAAAATAACCTTGGTTATCGGGGGCGTTTCCATTTACTATAAAATCGATAGTTGTAAGATTAGCAAATGAATAAAAATTTTCACACGAAAATGAATGAATCATGTATTTAGATATTAAACTATTATTTATTTAAAGTATAACAAATACTTGTCTACAAGTCAATAACCTACAAAATTTTGTATCAAATTTCACAAAAAATAATATTTTTCCCATATTTGATGAGAATCCATGTTTTAGTAAAATTACTGAAAATCAGTGTTTTGTTCGAATCCTATCGGGGCCTCTATAATTTTCTACAATTTTCTGTTGAAAAATATTGAAAATACAGAGCCTCGATTGCACAAGTTTGTTGCGGGGCTAGGGATCGAACCTAGAGTCTTCAGATTCAAAGTCTGACGTGTTACCATTACACCACCCCGCAATATCTTCTTTTAATTACTTAATTTTCTCACAAAATTGGACAATAGCCAGCTCGATGGGCAATTGAGGAATATAACTATAATTAATCCGAGATTGCGCCAACATTAAAAGATCAACAATTCTTTGGATATCTTCTACTGTATGTTTCTTGCCTAAGCTTACCATCTTTTTTCTTTCTTCAGCCGGCAGTTCCGCCGTTGTCAAATCTTTAAATTTAGGATTGATTTTAAAGATAAGAATCTTTCTTAAATAACCAGTTAAAGTTCGGTTAATCTCTTCCGGATTAGATCCTTGATCAACTAATTGATTCAATAATTGCAAAGACGGACTGGTTTTATTCTCTAAAATCAAATTTGCTAGTTGACTGATAGTTTCTGGCTCAACTAATCCTAATAGATTTTGGACTTGGCCAACGGTAATCTTTGGATGCTTTTCTACAGAAGCTAAAACCAGACATTCATCTAAAAGACTTTCTGCATTCCGGAGAGCCCCTTGAGCGTTTTGAATAATCATGGAAAGAGCATTAGT
>Ga0307928_10002416_pt1 | contig 14366 bp, 13 predicted proteins | sample AceLakmetagen232_FD_201815 | JGI IMG/M metagenome (GOLD analysis project Ga0307928, IMG submission 201815) | Saline water microbial communities from Ace Lake, Antarctica - #232 | ecosystem: Environmental > Aquatic > Non-marine Saline and Alkaline > Saline | place: Antarctica: Ace Lake... | reverse complement strand
ATCTTCTGATTTAATTAAAAGATATGTGAGAGAAGAAAAATTAGAGCCACATGATTATTTGTTCACATTTAAGCCATATAATGTTAATCGAGTCATAAAAAACACTGCTAAAAAACTATTTGGCGAGGGAGTTTCTCCTGCAGGGGAGAAATTCTCCAACTTAACAATGTATGATTTCAGGCATTGTGCTTGTTGTTATTGGATGCCACGATACAAATCTGAATCGGCTTTAAAATATAGATTCGGCTGGAAGAAAAGCGATAAGATACACTACTACAGCGAACTATTAGGCATGAGAGATACTATCACAGAAGACGATATGCTAATTGACACAACTAAAACAGAATTAGAAAAAGATTTAGATTCTACAAAAAGACAAAATGAGATTCTTCAAGAAAGAATGGAATTAATGGAAATCCACATGGCTAAATTTGAAAAACTTGCAGTTCAGATTGAAAGTGTTGTTAGTTAAACTCATTTACTCCTTAACAAACCAAACAAGCAACGGAGGAACCCCAATATCTTTCTTAATTCTCTTAATCTCTTTTTCTAATTGATCGAATCCTCGACAAAACATTAACTTATATCCAAACTTTTCCTTCCGTTTCTTCAATTGCTTAAATTCATTAAAAATCTCACTCTTTAGACGAATAGTTCCCCAAGCCCTCTGGCTCTCGGCATACGACATTTTTCCTTCCATCTCTAGCGGGTCTTCTGTTGGCTTCAGGATTTTTTGGTTTTCTTTTGATAGGTTCATTTCTTCTCCTATCACCTTCTAGATATACTAAAGAATTTCTTTATTAAAACCCTCTGCGGAAAAAATGAGTAATAACTCTCAAAAACATTTAATAAGTGCAATAATTACTCTATATTGTAAACGATGACAAAACAAAAAATTGGCACTATGGGCTATGTGAATAATGGGAAAGAATACACTGTGATAATATATGCATTCGAAAGTGTCGTGAAACGCATCGAAAAAACTGAAACTGCCCTAACTTGTCTAATTCCAAATGCTTGGCTTCTATTTGAAGTAATCCTCTTTGACCTTTTAGATACAGATGGCTCTGGAGAACCTAATGAAGATTTTGGAGTAGATTTTGACTTAATTCATGAGGAGATAACTCAATCCATTGGTAAAAATCTTCTTGAGTCTACAACGATGAACGATGATTTAGAAAATGATGGAGTAATGAAGATTGAACTTAGAAATAATAAAGAAGTCCATACTAAATACAAAATCAAGAAGAAATAAGATGGATGAAAAAGACAAATTAATTTTATTCGAACTTCTGCAAGATTGTAGGCAATCTGTTTCTAAAATTGCGAAATCAGTTAGGCTTCCACAACAGACAGTCGATAAAAGAATAAAGAAATTAGAAAAATCAGGAGTCATTAAGAAATATGCATTAAATGTAAATTATCCTAAATTTGGATTCAGTCGTCATTCAATTTATTTAGATATTCATGGAGTTTCTGCAAAAGATGTTGATAGATATCTAAAAGAAATCACGAGTATCGAAGAGGTTAGTTGCTGTTATATGCTACATGAAGTTAGTGAGTGGAAATTATATGTTTCAGTCTGGACAAAAACCATTGAAAGATACGATGAAATTCAAACAAAGATTTTAATTAAGTTTAAAGACAAAATTAAAAATTATCTTTCTTTTCAAAGTGTTAAATCTCAAACATATTTAGCCAGAAGATTAAATCCTAAAAAGAAAGCGAAGGTTGATATAAAGGGAAGTCCTGAAGACATAGAATTGAAGCCCGATGAGTTGAAACTAATAAATCTCCTAAAAAAAGATTCTAGACTGTCCATTGTTGAATTATCTAAAAAACTTAACACTAGCACAAGTTCTGTAATGAGAAGAATAAATTCTCTAAAGAAAAGAGAAATTATTTTGAGATTCTATCCGATTATAGATATGAAAAAAGTGGGTTATACTGAATATACTTATATCTCAAGAATTGATCCCTCTTGCATAAAAGAGTTAAACAATTTTATGAAATTGATTGAAAAAGATCCTAGATTTATTATTATGATAAAAGCGGTAGGCTATGTTAATTTCTATTATGCTTTTTTAGTTAAAGATAGAGAAGAATTAAAAGAAATTAATGAGACTATCGAACAAACTCTTGGAAAAGCAGTTCTGGAAAATCATAAGATTGAAGTCGATGAAATGATTAGTTGATTATTTCTTTCTATATTTAATTGTATAAAATAATCCTGTAAAACTCATAAGTGTTGCGAGGGAGTTTAAGATTAGGAATATTGTATCTTTTATCTGGATTGAATAAATTACTAATGCAAAAGAACCGATAACATAAATTAATGCAAATTTAATATTCAATCCACTTTTTTTGGTTATAATTATTTCAATCACTTGAGGAAGCCATGCGACCGCAATTAAAACAAGTCCAATTATTCCGAGTATCATAATAGAATATAGTTTAGAGGTTTATAAAATCAATCAAATCTATTTTTTCGACACCTGCCCCTGCGGGGCAAACGTTACCCGACCGTCCGAACCCGAATAAGCAAGATCATCGCACCCAGCATTCAAATCCAGATCCCAGTAACGATACAGCACACGCAAGCCAATATCATTTCCACTAGGCATATACAAAGTTCTTGACCCTTTACCAATTTCACTAACAGCAGGAAGCCCCCTGTCTAAACCATATTTAAATTTATGATTTTCTCCAGTCTTTTCCAAAACTTCATGTTGATAAACTTGAGTAATGCCAGGAATTATAATTGGTTTAACTCCATGAGACATACCTGAATCGACCTCGCCACCAGCATTAACAACAACTAATCTTTTTTCCAAATCACTCTGACTCAAACCCAAATCAGTTCTATGCTGAATAATACTTTCTTTCAATGCCTGTGCTTCTTTAGAATTATTTCCATTTGTATCATACAATAACAAAGCTAAATCTTCCCAATATCCACTAGGATTAGGAAGTCTACCAGCCTTAAGCAAGGATTCGTCCTGCATCGGAGTTATTGGATAAAATCCTTGACCTTGTAAACCTGGATTATTTACAATTGTAGAAACCAAAGCCATTCTTTTAATAGAATACATATTTTTAACTTCTCCAGACGTTCCAGTTGGAATCTCAGCCCTTGTTCCCGAATAAACTTCATTTACTTTAGCAATCAATTCCTGAAAATAATTTCCACGAGTCCCATCATAACTCATAAGAAAACTCTCTGAAGGTAAATTAGGGAAGTTTGTATTTTGAATAATAACTGGATTTTTAGATTTTGGAGAAGTTACAATTTTCTCAATAGGCAAGCTAGAATTTTTCTGTCTTTCTGCCATCTTTAAAAAGTTTTTATTTACCATTTTATTTTACTGACTTTTTCAATTCCCCCATTGTAATTTCTTGAATATCTCTCTCACGAGTTAAAGGCAAAATGGCAACATTTTCTTTATTTCCAAAACTCTGTCTTAATTTTCCAACATAACTATTGTTTTCTGTATAAAGTAAATGAACTCGATGAGTTTTGGGAATTCCCAGAACCGTGTCAATAAAACCTCCTAAATCTCTAATCTCCATATCGGAGATAACACTAATATCATATTCTCCCTCACTATCTTTTAGAACTCCTTCTAAAAATTTTGGGTTGAAAGTTGTTCCGCCACCAGTATAAACTCTTAATTGTTGGTGAACCGCACCCTTATCTTTTGTAGATTGTAATAAATAATCATTTCCTCCAAAATTGTAGACTGCAACTCTTGAACCATTATGAAGATATGCGTTAGAGATTGCAGTTGCACCTAAAACTGGAATCGAAGTCCCTTCAACAGGATTCGGCATACTTCCAGAATTATCAATAATTAAAAAACTATTAGGAACAGCTTCGTTATCTCCATAAACTTCTCCTTCTTTCTTTATCCACTTCTTTGTAATTCCGGGAAGAATTCCAGGAGTGCTAAAAGCATCGACATCAGTTATAGAATCTCCAACTTCAAAAGGAGTATGACTAAAAGGATATAAAGTTCCATTTTTATGCATTGGTTTTTTCCTAATTGGAATCACATATTTTTCAGCTAGGGCAGTATATAAATTATCTGCAAGTTGTGTTATACCCTCGCCTAAACCTGCCCCCTTTCCTGTTGCCTGTGGAGATTGACTTTGTCCTTGCCCAAAATTACCTTGCTTCTTATTTTCATCTAAAACTTGCTTAACTATTTCTTCATATTCTTGTGGAGTTGAACACTCTTGAGCAAATTGTTTTAATCCTTCTCTTATTTGGTTATCATCAAATCTATCTAACCCATTACCTAAACATGGCTTTCCTTGCCCACTTCCCTGTCCTTGTCCATTGCCCTTTCCTTCTCCGTCTTGACTTTCTCCATCTTTTTTATTTTGGTCTTGTGGTGGTTGATAGTCTTTTAAAACTTGAGCAAATTGTCTAAAATTATTTGTTTCTTGTTTTTTATTTGTATAATCAATATTTTTTAGTTTTTCTACTAAACTTCTTTCTTCATTAGTAGGATTTATTCTAAGAACTCCCTTCACTTTATCCACTAAACTTTTTCCCTTGGACTCTACTCCAAAATCTTGTCCTGAAATCTCCTGATATAATCCATACATCAATCTTCCAAAAGAATCTCCTTCGGGTAACCCGCAAGCCTTTCTTACTTTTGCTGTCGTTTCACTTTTTAATTCATTTAGTTGATAGAGGTTTGTTTGGGCTTCTGTAAATGCAGTTCTTAATTCACTTACCTTATTCCCCTCAGCTATTCCTTGAGCAGACTTTTGTAATTTTAGAATATTTAAAACACTCCCTGGAAATTTCATATAATGAGTTACTTCATGAGTTAAAATATCATTAAATGATTCTTCAGGAGTTATATCTTTTGTTTCAAGATTCTTAATAAAAGGTTCACTAACAGTTACTTCTAAACTTTCAATATTTATAGAACCATTTGATTCATCTTCAACCAATTTTGGTTGTGGTAATTGTGGATAATGAAAGTTCTTTCTAACTTTTTGCCATTCCCTTCCCATTGTTTGTTTCAAATTTTCATTTACCATTTTATTTTTTCGACACCTGCCCCTGCGGGGCAAACGTTACCCGACCGTCCGAATCCGAATCAGCAAGATCATCGTATCTAGCATACAAATCTAGATCCCTGTTACGATACAGCACACGCAAGCCAATATCAGAATTTTCATCAGGCATATACAAGGTTCGGTCTCCCTTATCCAACTGATTAATCCAAGGCAAACCTCCATTTAATCCATAACCATTAAAATTTATTTTTCCAGTCTTTTCCAAAACTTCATGTTGATAAACTTGAGTAATCCCTGGAATTATAATTGGCTTAACTCCATGAGGCATACTTGAATCAACTTCTACTCCAGGATTTACCACAATTAATCTTTTTTCTAAATCGCTTTCACTTAAGCCTAAATTTTGTTTATGATTCTTTAATGATTCGTAAAGCGCCTGTGCTTCTTGAAGATTTTCTCCACTCAGACTTCTATCATACAAAACCATTCCAAAATCTTCCCAATTATCTTTAGGATTTGTTAATTTTCCTGCTTGAAATAAATACTCTGATTGTGTTGCAGTAATTGGAAACAAATTAGCACTTCTCAAACTTGAGTCATTTGCAATTGTGCTTATTAGCCCCATTCTCTTAATTAAATGTCCTTGGACTTCTCCAGAAGTTCCTGTAGAAATTTCTGCCCCAGTCCCTGCATAAATCTGATTATTCTTTTTAATTAATTCTTGAAAAAAATCCTTATGTTGTCCATCATAACTCATAAGAAAACTTTCTGAGGGTAAATTTGGGAAGTTTGTACTTTGGGTAGCAACAGGATTTTTAGACTTTGGTTGAGTTACAATTTTCTCAACAGGCAAGCTAGAATTTTTCTGTCTTTCTGCTATTTCTAAAAATCTTTTATTTACCATTTTGTTATTTTTTACGCGAAGTGCCTTCGGCACATACGACTACCCGACCGTACGAATCCGAATCAGCAAGATCATCGTCCCAAGCATCCAAATCTAGATCCCTGCTACGATACAGCCGTCTCAATCCTCCATCCCTTGTATATAATGTTCTATTTCCACCTGAATCAAAAACTGGCAACCCATTTTCATCTGCATTATTAAATTTTTTCTGATTATTTTTATGCTCTAATTGTGGTGCATAAATAAATTGAGAACTACCTGTTAATTGAAAAGATAAATCGTGTGGAGAACTTGAATCATATCTTAAATCTAATCCTGCTAATTGAATCATTACAGGATTATCTCCAACACCATAACCTCTTCCACTTAGTTGCAATGCTAAATTCTTTGCCAAATATTCATTAGGATTATTCTCACTTCTTAAAACTAATCCAGAATCCCCATAAGTTCCCTTTAGATCCAACTCTCCTTTTTCCAAACATCTTTCTAAATCAGCAGGAGTTACTATTCTCATTTTTTGTTGAGTTAAAATTTTATTGAGTAAAACAAACGCAAAAGGATTAGAACCCTTAACGACATTATCGTCAAAAGATAAAACATTTAGGGCAGATGCTCCTTGATAATCCTTAGAAGCTATTTGATTATATTCTTCTAAAACTTGTCTCCCAAAATCTCCTTCTAAAAAACTATAACTAGCATTATTTATTAAAGGAGAACTTTGCGAGATGGGGGTTGCGGGTTGAACTCTTTTAGCAGGAGCTTCTTTATTCATCCAACGTTTTGCTGTATCAAGAAATCTTTGATTAGGCATTTTCAATTCCCCCAGATAAATGACTCCATGAAAATCTACGATTTATTTTAGGCATTTTATACTCCTTCCAAATCCTTTACTACATCTTGGAATATTGGATGTCCTCTGCCATCAGCTGAATATTCTTTTGCCTCCCTTAATGCTTCATTCATTTTACCATGCCCAGCTAAATCAATAACCCTTTGATAATTTTCCTGACTTTCTCCAAATCTCTTTTTAACTCCAGGCATTTCACCAGTTCCATCGCCTAAAAGACTTTTAGTTATATGAAGGTCTAAAGGGTCATTTCTATCATTATCCTTAAAGGCATTTTCTGTTTCTGGAGTCCATCTCATTCTATGCCATAAAACATAGGGGGCTACCTGAGCAACATGATCCAAATTAACTTCGTCTTGACCTTGCAACCACGCCAAAGATTTGGCATATCTAACAATAGATTTCTCTTCCCTTCTACTTCCTGAACCCACAAAAGATGCTTGTAAATATAAACCATTTTCAGTTGTTACTGGGTCTATACTTCTTTTCTGACCATATTTTGGAGAAGTATTCATTTCAGAAACTAAAAATGCAAAATATTGCTCTGCATCCCTATCAAAAGGAGTAACCCTAACTTCCTGTTCAATTTTTTCTTTATCTTCCTTTGATAAAATAGAAAAACCTTTACCCATTAGACTCTTTTCATGCTCCTGAATTATTCCTTCTAATTCTGCTTGGACTTCTGCTTGAGGTTTTCCAGAATTAAGAACCCCTAAGGCTTTCCGAGTTAATTCTGGATTGTTTAAAACTTTATCTTTATCATTATGATAATCTTGAGCAATATGCAATACGTTAGCAACTCCTGGAAATCTTGATTCAACCGCAACATCAAATCTATCTAAAATAGGTGGAATTAAACCATTATTTCCTTTATCTGCATAATTACAAGTTGCGAAAAATGGCTGAGCTCCTGTTGAAATAAAATCATTTAAATAATTCCATTCTCCCCTGTCAACACCATTTAAAACAACGGCTTGATTTGACTCAGGCATACGATTAAACTCATCAAATATTTTCGGTCCTACCTGAACGAAATGTTGCCATACAACATCCTCTTCTCCTTGATGCATTTTACCATAATGTGGTCTTCCAACCATTTTCTCTTCGGTCAGTTGAGGATTCCCCCTAATTGCGACTCTTTTAACCAAATCCAGTGGCAATCCGTTAAATACAGATTGAAGATATTCTGCAGAAGTTGTTTTACCCCCACCATACTCTCCAAATAAAAGCATATTTCCTTTGTTTAATTCAGTTAAAGTTCCCATTAATAGTGTAGAATTATATCTTTCACCATTTGCTTCAAAGTCATCCCTAGATAAATAGAAATCACTTCCAATCTTATCATACAATCCTTTTACTTTATCTTGAAGTTTTATTTCTGATTTAGCCATTTTGTTCCATCTCCTGATTAGAATTTTGTTTATCTTTTAAGACCTTATTTATACTAAATTCAATGGCATGAGACTTACTTCTAAATCTGCCTTCATCTACAACTTCCTTCAAGCAACCAATAGTTTTTTCTTCAATTGTTATGCTTATTTTTTGTTTCATGGTATAATAGGCTATATTATGCCCCTTATAAGTCTTTCTATCTGTTGTAACTCTAGAGTGATAATGATGTTGAAAATATAACCTATTTGTATCAATAGTATATGTTTTATCATAATAGTTAATTTAAACAGATAACAGACATCACAAGTGTCCTAGTATATTATTTGGAGTATTATTCTCCTAGAATAATTTGATGAAGAATAATATCTTGGGTTACACGCTTATCTATAATGCAATTAAGCTTGCAATGAAATACAACGGCGATAGTTAGTAGCTATAAAAGGTGTGTGGGAAGCCCTTTCGCGAATACTAAAGGTGTGGTGAAAGAAAAATTATTGATAAGCTATCTTGCGTGTGCTGTATCGTAACAGGGATCTAGATTTGAATGCTAGGAACGATGATCTTGCTAATTCGAATTCGAACGGTCGAATAACTCAGGTAACTAGGACATTATATTCAAAATGGAAATTAATAAAAATGAAAACATACAAAAATCTCTATCCAAGATTATGCTCATACAAAAATTTAGAGTTAGCATTTAGAAAAGCAAGTAGGGGTAAGAGTAAAAAGTTTTATGTAATTGAATTTAAGAAAGATTTGGAACAAAACTTATTTGCACTAAAAAGAGAATTAGAACTAGAAATATATAGACCATCTAAATTAACAAAATTTACAATTAGAGACCCAAAAACTAGGCTAATTAGAAAATCCGTCTTTAAGGATAGAATCGTTCATCATGCTATTGTAAATATTTTAGAACCAATCTATGAGCCGAGATTTATAACAGACAACTATGCTAATAGATTAAACAAGGGAACTATCTCCGCATTAGAAAGGTTTGATATATTTAAAAGAAAAGTAAGTAAAAATGGAAAATTGGTATCACATGCACTGACAAATAATATGATTAAAGGTTATGTTTTCAAAGCAGATATAAGAAAGTTTTTCGATTCTATTAATCAGGCAAAAATGATTGAGATATTACAGAGAAAGATAAAAGATGAAAAAGTCATTTGGCTTATAGCTAAAATATTAAAAAATTTTGATGATAAGAAAAAAGGTATGCCTTTAGGAAACATGACCTCTCAATTCTTTGCAAATTTATATCTTAATGATTTAGATCATTTTATAAAACAAAAATTGAAGATGAAATATTATATCAGATACGTAGACGATTTTCTAATTTTACATGAAAGCAGAAGAGTTCTCGAAAATTGTAGAGATAAAATAGAAAAATATCTTAAAAACTTGAGACTAGAACTTCATCCAGATAAATCCAAAATTTATTCTTTATATAGGGGAGTTGATTTTTTAGGATTTAAAACATTCTATCACCACAGAAGGGCTAGAAAAAGAAATGTTAAGGGATTCAATAAAAAATTAATTACCTTGAAGATAAAACATAAAGAAGGATTAATTAATTATGATAAATTTATGGAAAGTGTCTGTGGATGGTTTGCCTATGTTATGTGGGGAAATACATACAAGCTCAGAAAAAATATTATTAAAAACATAAATAGATTTTTATTAAATAATGGTCTTTAATATCAGAAATAAACTACCTCTACAGTCACTCGACATATTAGGGGCAGGGGGCGGAAGTGACTGTAGCTATATACCGACGGCACTATCTATTTTCTCTTTTAGGTATCTCAAATCAATTGTCTTGCCATATTTTTGATAACCTTTAATTTTATTTCTATTTGTAACAACAAAAAACCACTTATCATAGTTTTTATTCAACTCCTTAACCTTTTCTTCAAATACTTTTCTTCGAGTCAGCATACTTCCAGTCTCAACTTCGATTGCAATCTTTTTACCTTTCAATGTAAACACCAAATCAGGTTTCCTAGTAGCAAATGTTTGAACTTTTATTTTCTTCTTCTCTAAATATTCTTTAATAATGTGTATTGTAAAAAAATGTGTATCACTTTCATTCTTTCTAGGTCTAATTAAAAACTTCTGCTCCTTAGATTTACCAAAGGGTCTTTGCATAGAAACTTTATACTTTTTATTCAGAAGAAAACTAACTTCCTCTTTTGTAAGTTTATTAAATCTAAAGCAACCAAAACAATCATTAAGATCAATCTTTATTTCTTTAGTTGGTTTTTGCTCAAGCCTTTTGACTTCCTCTTCAGCCCTTTCTCTTTCAGTAACCTCATCAGGATTAGTTGTAATTAATTTATGTTCTTCAGGGGAAGCCTTGACCTTAATCTTTGTATGGTCATCTTCCATAATCAAAAGTCCCTCCCCAATTCCACAAGTTAGTAGGTGTTGTTTCTCTGCCTGACTCAGATGGAAAGTGTGACAAATATCTCTAATGACTGCAGGCTTTTGTCTCATCAATAAGGTATACGCAGAATTAGCCAACACAGATTTTCCTGCCTGAGAATTAAATAACCCCTCAACCTCTTGATTAATCAAAAGTAACCCTAGATTAAATTTCCTACAAGTCTTAACGATTTCAAAAACATAACTTGCATCCTCACTTCTTCCAAGAAGAGACCAAGCCTCATCAATTAACAATATCTTCTTAGATAAATCTGACTTCATCTTCATATAAACATAATCTAAAACCAAGAACATAATCGTCGGCTTAACCTGCCTTGGCATATTTCCAATATCAAAACAGACAAGACCCTCTTCAAAATCTATGTTTGTTTGCCGATTTATAAAACTAAAAACTCCTGAGACATACATATCAAGTCGATTAATCAAACTGCCTAAAACACTACTATCCATTTGATTAGAGCTTTTCATTTTCTTTTCCAAGTTCTCCAAAACATCTCCTAAGATGGGAGGCTTATTCTTCCAAGTCCTAGAATCTTCATTTATTCCGCATCGCTCATATGATTCACTAATTGCTTTATCAATAAATGATCGTTGAGATTCGGTCAATTTCCCAAGCATAACTCCCATCAAATCAATCAGGCTAAGCCTTTTCTCTATGTAATCGTGTCCCATTAAATCTAGCGGGTTGATGATTGTATCGGAATCCTTGGAAATCTCCACACGTTGCCCCTTAAAATGCGACACAAGGGCTTTGTACTCGCCTTGTGGATCTATAATCATAACCCTTGTGCCATTAAGTAAATACCTCGTTATCAATAATTTACAAAAATAAGATTTACCCCCACCAGACTGAGCCAATACTAACCCATTTGGATTAGGTAACTTGAAAATATCTTTGATTATAGGAATCCCATTGTTGTTATTTCCAATCCAAACCCCATTATCATCAACATCTAAGAACTGGGAAGTAAAGGGGAAGAAAGCAGACAATGCCTCAGTTGTTATATTTCTGGTTTCTTTTAGCTCATCGATTCCAAAAGGCATACAGGATTTCAAGCCCGACAACATTCTAAAGTTTGGAGTCTGCGGAATAATCATTATACTATTTAATTCAGATTCTACCTTTTTTGTTAAGAAATCTAATTCTTCTTTAGAGTTTGCATTACAAACAACATAAAGACTAATGTTAAACAATTTTTCTTTCCCTTTTTGTAATTCTTCTAAGGTATTTCGAGTATCCCTATTTTGAATCTCTAGTGAAGGGTTAGTTATCCCTTTAGACTGCATCGTATATAAATCCGCTTTTTGTTTTTGCAATTCTTTATTTAACCCGATCATAGTTTCATCAATTGGCTTTGGATTAATATGTATGCTTAAATTAAAATCGGAAAGAGAACTAACAATCTTATCTAGAAAACCAAGCTCCACATTTCGAGGATAGCCTGAAGCATAAATGATTCTACTAAACCCCTTATCAGTTTCTATATGATCCTGATTGTTTTTTATAAACTTAAATTGCATTGAATTAACAAATTTTGTCAAACCCTTTTCCCCAAGAGGATAGACTTTCATATTCATTGTCCTTAACCGATCCATGCAAATATCTACTTGAATTTTAATATCTGTTTTCTCAGGAATGATCACATAAAACACCCTATTCAATAATTTATCAGAGACGATTGTTTCTCTCAAATGATTTTTATATTTCTCAAACAATTCTTTAAACCCCTTATTCTTATTCGTTTCTTCAATTGATTTCACGTAAGAATCTATGTTTATACTCTCGGTGTTCATCAAAATTTGAATCGGGAAGTCTAGAGAATTTAGAAACTTTTGAAATGCATAAATTATCGACTCTTTTTCCTCATCGGGCTTAATCCCAAAATTTATAGGCGAAACTTTCAAAACAGCAACCTTCTTTTGGTCTTTAGTCAAAATAGTATCCTCTTCAATCTTTTCAAACTCAAAAAACTCTGACATCTTTTTAGTATCTTCAATAATTTCTCGATTCCATAAAAAATTCTTATAATTTTTTATTAATTGATCCAAATTAAAAAACATAAATAATACCGCCAAAAACGAGAAGAAGAATATGAATGGAATTGCAAAATAAATACTCGGGCTTCTCTTAAATGCTAAAACGTTTAAGAGTCCAAATAAAAAGGCATAAGCTAGTTGCTTAAAGGTCAAGCCAAACATAATTTTTTCTTTATATTGTAGTTGTTGGGGTATTTGATAACTCATGCGAAATATTTTGCGACTGAAACTATTGGTTTTGCAACCGAGGCAGTAGTTTTCAATGCAGATTTAATTATTGAGAAAAATAGAAGATATAACATCAACAAGTTAGCCATCGAAAAAGTTCCGATCATAACCATAATTTTCATATTTTCAAAAATCTGAATCTGAATTAACTGAGAAGCTACTAAGAATATTACTGAATCAAAAAACCCAATAAAGATGCAAACGCCAAGATAATTCAAAATTAGTTTCCCATAGTCTTGAACTGGAGGTATAAAATATAAGAAGATTCCAATAGGAAACAAAACCACCCCTATAGCTATAGTCAAATATCTTATCATGAGAATTAACATAGTTAGGAGTAATGTTAAAACATAAAAAAGAGCAAAGAAAAACTGCAATCCTATATTAATTATATTGTCTGCTGTTAAAAGAAAGAACTCTTCATTAACAAGATTCATCATCCCTGCGGTCAATAAACTGGAGACATCCAAAATCATCCCGTACAAAAAGAAAGACATTTGAGTAAATAGAATCATTAAAAAAACATTTTGAAACCATTCTTTAGATTTTGCTCTTTTAATTTCATTATGTCCTGAAAACATAAAGTTCATTCCAGCATAAAGTAATAGCAATCCATAAAATATAGACAAAACATAGAGGATAATTGCCCAAATAGGTGCTAGAACTTCGATATTAACTGGCTCGGTTAATAAACTCTTGATAAAACCTAATAGTGGTTTTAATGGAGCATTTAACACCGAGATAAAAAACCCATAAAGTTTTTCAGGAATACAACTTGCTAAATTTAATAAGCCACAGTCTCCCATATTTGCCTCCAGTATTTTTTAATTATGACATATAAAATAATAAAAACTAAAATGACTAAAAATATATTATAAAGTAAAGTTATTCTCGATCTATTCTTAATATAAATTATTTTCTCTGAAAGTTCCCCGTGGTATACCGCCCTTATTTTATTGTATGGCTCAATGGCATTTAAGGTTACTCGGTTTTTCACTGAATAAGATTTATCAGCATAAGTTAGATCTACTAGAACATCTTTTGGAAAGATTTCAATTTCAATTTCTTCCCCTTCGTCATATCTTAATTTATCAGTTTTTATTTTCAAACCAACAAAACTATTTGACACAGAGCATTCACTTTCTACTTCATTAAAGAAATCAAAACCTCTTATCGCACATTCTTCAATATTATTAACTATTAAAGAATCACTTTCTCTAAAAAGATTAAATAGAGTTTCTCCGCCATAATTTGTAGCCTTTAATGTCAAGACATTATAGGGTGGAAATGAATTAACAAATTCAAACAAATATTTATGATAATTATACTCAGAATTAATAAAAGAGACCTCAATAGAATCCGAATAATCTAGTTTTACTCTAGAGGAATATCCATCGTTAGTCATCTCCAAAATATCTGCTACTAGATTATTCTCATAAATCTTAACATCTATAGAATCTCTTATCTCGACCT
>Ga0307928_10002415_pt1 | contig 14374 bp, 14 predicted proteins | sample AceLakmetagen232_FD_201815 | JGI IMG/M metagenome (GOLD analysis project Ga0307928, IMG submission 201815) | Saline water microbial communities from Ace Lake, Antarctica - #232 | ecosystem: Environmental > Aquatic > Non-marine Saline and Alkaline > Saline | place: Antarctica: Ace Lake... | reverse complement strand
TTCTTAATCTTTACGCGGGCGATTGCTTTCTTTGCTTCATCTGTTGAGTTATACATATTAGTTGTTCTTAATAAACTTCTTGATACTACACTTCACGCTTTTTTCCAGTAGCGTTGTCTTGCTACGTGAAGAAAACAAGAAAATAGTTATCTCTCCACGGGCGTCTAGTATCCAAGAAACTAGCTCGCCACCTGCTTCATGCTCAATTCTTCCCATAGTACCGCAAGGCTTGATCGTGGTATACAGTCCATAGCTTTTTATTGTTTCGTCAATGCTTAACGTGGTTTTATGTGTGGTCATTATTAGTTACATTTTAATATTGATAATATCAATGTCTTTGCCTTTATTGATGTATCTAGTATAGCATAGGTGGCGGTGCCGTCTACTATATAAGTGTATAACTATGATATTATTATACTTATACCATGATATTATTATACTATCAAGGGGCGTGTGGTTGTGTGTAGCAGGGATATATTGGGTTGTGGCAGGGATATATTGTGTGTGTAGCAGGGATATATTGTGTGTGTAGCAGGGATATATTGGGTGCTATTCTGGTTACGGTTATCATGTGTAGGCGTGTGGGGCGAGGGTTCTCTCATATACCGTTGCTATTACTCACTCTCTACTACGTCGCAAAACATTTTCGCCCATTAGATTCTAGCTTGCTAGTCCTTTATTGGTTGCCCATGTGTGTCGTGTAGCATCATAGTTTTATTATCATGTGCATTTTTGTGGCTCTTACTATAATAAGTAGCTATTTAATTATTTCCTCATAGTTATTACCTTGAGGGGGTCAACCCCTTTCCACCCACCCCCGTGCAATATATATTAAAAGGAACTATAGGCTTCATCCAGTGTGTATAGAAAACCCCCCGCCCTCTTCTCACTAAAAAAGTCCCTCTTTTTTTTATTTCAAATTGCAAGTTATGCACTTTTCCCCATGTTTATCCCCAACTCTTCTCAAACCCACCTACTAATATAATCACATGCAAAAGCACGGTTGTTGCAATCTATGGCTGTAATGCCCCAAACCAACCTATAAGGAAAACAGCCTTTTTTTATAGGTTGGTTCAAATACGTTGCTAACTCTACCTCTAATCTACTAAACCAACCTATAGTACTAATATTAAGAAAAAAGTTTCCATGAAAAAAAAAGAGAAAGTAAAAAGTACAGAACTTTATAGCCAATTTAGCCTCTTATAGGTTGGTCTGTTGCTATTACTGGCTCATATCAGGTTTTGGACCATTCTCCCCATTATGTAGTAGGTAGGTTTGTTGCTATTGCTCACTCTTACAGCACAGGGGGTTAAATATTAGTAGGTGGGTTTCCTTGACTTACAGACCCACCTAGTATACTATGTAGGTATGACTAAGAAATTTAATGTAAAAAAAGAACCCTGCATGTACAATGAGGAAGGGATACACTGTATTAATAGTTCGTATGGAGGAGGAAGAGGTATGTGTATGACACATTATGTAGGTTGCCGGTATCACGTTAAGAAAGGAAACAAAACATGGGAGGACTTTGAGAAAGAAGGAATATGTAAAAAGAAGATGACGCAAGAACAAAAAAACAACAATCAATCGCACCCCCACAATTCTTATAAAAAAAATTCGGAAGAGCAAGTTCCCACTATCAGCCCTAACTTGGATTTTTAATATGGTAAGAATATCAAAAACCGGTAGTTCAATGAAACAAATGGCTTACGCGAGGAGGCTTCTGGGAGGAGAAGGTGTGTCAAAAAAACAAATCGCGCTCGATTCAGGATACTCACCTAACGTATCAAACTCTATTAAAACTCATATAGAGGATAAAAGGGGGTTTAATAATGCAATGACCAAGCTGGCGATGGATTCCAACAACCTAGCATTGGCTGCAATGCACGAGTTTAAAGCGCGGGGGTTTAAAGAGTTTTCTAACTCTGAGCTTACTGGTGCATTAAACGCTATTGGAAATGCGTGGGCTAAGTTTAATCAGGCTACAGCTCCGCTAGAACAGAAGCCAAGTCGGAACAAACTGAAGAACGTGGTACTCCAGAATATTGAAAATCAGACATTTATTCAATCGAGTACAGAAACAGAGAGAAAACCCAATCCTCCAGTTACTGACGTATCGCCCGAAGCAGACTTCTAACAAATATACATTATGGATAACACACGTAACTTTGCAGATAACAAACAGCACGATATAAATACCGTAAAGGCTTTGACTGAAGATCCTAATCTTATTAAAAATCAGGAGTGGAGGTTAAGTAACCTGTATAAAATCATTACTAAGGATGGAAAGAAGGAGACGTTTCAGATGAACAGAGCACAAAAACATTTTTTTGATACATATATCAACATTCCAAAGCCTTATCACCGGCATTGTATACTGAAGAGTAGGCAGTTGGGGTTTACAACGTTCATTGATATCTATATCTTGGACTCTATTTTGTTTAATACAAACAAGGAGGGAATTGTTATCGCGCACAAGGTAGAGGATGCTACACAGATTTTTGATAAGAAGATTGAATACGCGATTCGTAACATGGCGGAGGATGTAAAAGACGCGTTCTTTACAATTAACCAGAAGTCATCGAGGAAGATTCAGATAGTAATTGATTACGGACCAGAGAAGGGTTCCACATCATCCATTGCAGTGTCTACATCGGGAAGGTCGGGGACATATCACTTGGTTCACATTTCTGAGTTTGCAAAGTTGTGTGCACAGTACCCGAAAAGAGCGGAAGAAGTAGAGAGAGGGACATTCCCAACAGTACCGTTTGATGGATTTATTTTTATCGAGAGTACGGCGGAGGGTATGGCTGGTAGATTCTACGAAATATTCCAACAGAACTGGTTAAAGCGAGAAAAAATAACACCTCAGTTGTCTCAGGTAGAGTTTCTCCCTCACTTTTACAACTGGCAGTACGATGATATGGAAATGAAAAAGATTTACGACCCAGTACCAGTGAAGGATATGGATATATGTGAAATTGACTGGGGAAGTTACCAGAAAGAACACAACCTAACGGATACAGAGATTACATACTATTATATGAAGTGGTTGCAGTTTGGAGGAAAGAACTCACCAGATGCAATTAAGAGTCTAATGCAGGAGTACCCAACAACACAGGAAGAAGCGTTTCTTTCTACTGGTCAGACGTATTTCTCAACAGCAAAAGTTTCGAAGCTCATGGAAACAGCAGTGAGAGGAGAACAAGGAGAGGTAGGGTTTGGTCCAGATCAAGAGATTATATTTAACACGTTCTCAGGAGGAAACTTAGAAATTTTCGAAAAGCCTGTGGCAGGAGAGAGGTACATTGTAGGAGGAGATACTGCGGAGGGGCTCGCGCACGGAGATTCCCAGATACTGTACGTGATTAGTGAGAAGACAGAGAAGTGCGTTGCACTGTACCAGTCTAAAGTACCGCCTGATGAATTGGCTGATGAAGCGTACAAAGTAGGAAAGTTTTACAACTGGGCGTTGCTTGCAATTGAGGTAAACAAAGATGGACTGTGGGTAAACGATGCTCTAGAGAAGAAGGGGTATGTAAATCTCTATTACAGAAAGTCTTTTGATGACATTACACAGAAGGTTACAAAGTTCTTTGGATGGAAGACCACTTCTGCGACAAGACCATTTGCACTTGCAGCACTGAAGGCAGTATTTTTCAGAATGGAGGAAGGCTTTCCCGCACAAGTACTTGGTGAAATGCTTACTTTCGTTCGAAACGAAAAGGGAAAACCTGAAGCTATGGCTAAAAAACACGATGATTGCATCATGGCATCGAGTATTGGGTATGCAGTACTTCAAGAACAAGGGGTTTATGAGAACAATAATGAGCCAGAAGAGGAAAATAGTATGATGAAAATGATGTTTGGTGAAGAAACAGGGGGAAGAATGCCACATTAAGAAAAAAAAACACGTTATTTATTTAATTTTGTGTTTTTTGTTGCTTTTTTATCACTTTAGTTCATAATTAAAGTATAAATATATTAATTTTCATAAAAAACCTATGTACGATGACATAAATGAAGAAGAAATGAACTCTCCAGTAAAAAAGAAGAGTAAAACTAAATCTGCGAATAATAAATCTGACAAAGAAACGATTACTTTTTTAGAAGACAAAAAAAAGCAGATGAAGAAGAGCCAGTACCGAGAGAAGTTTGATGCTCTATATAAGGAGATCGAGACAAACATTATGTCTACACAGGTTAGCTATGGAGAGAAACTTTACGAGAAGTCAGGGTGGGGATCTATGGTGACATACAATAAAATGGCAAGTGGAGCGTATGACATTAGTGTGTATCCTCAAAAGATGAATAATCGGGACCAGAACCATTCAGGAGTACCGGTATCTCAAGAACCAATCGCATTCTCTAAGATTATGATTGCAACATCTGTCCTCGCGGGGAAACTTCCTGACGCAGAGGTGGTCGCGGATGATAAAGTGTACGGAAAAGCAATGTACGAACTGTGGAAAAGAAACTGGTCAATGACAGGAGCCAACGGAGAGAACACACTGATGCTTGTGTATCAGAACCTATTTACTTATGGGTGGTCTGCATGGCGTGTATACCCAAGGCGAGTACAGGTTCCACGAAACGGAACAATAAAGATTCTTTTTGATGATATCTACAGAGAACCATTAGAGTGTAGTCGTACATGGCTTGGAATTGGATTCAACAATGGAGATGTGTGGTCTCAGACAGAAGTTTACTACGAGAAAGATATGCCAAAGGATGAGTTCTTTTTAATGTACCCTGAAGCAAAGTCAGCAGCAAATAAAAAGAAACTACAATACAGCTCAGTGTCAGAAGAAGCAAAGGATGAAAATTCTGAGAAAGCTCACACAAGTGTAACTATTGGTTATTACGAAAACGAACTTACAAACAGGTACGTTGTAGCTTGCGGTAAGATGAAGATTTACGATGGAGAACTTCCTAACGATGGCTCACACGGGTCTGTAGTTGTAGCGAACTGTTTCCAGAAAAATATGAACGATCCTTACGGAGTAGGACTATATGAAATGATGCGAGGAAACACAGCAATATTTACATACATTAACTCGCTTAATGCTCAGCAAGTAGAGGCGGAGATCTTCCCTCTACTCTTTGGGACCCAAGTGCAGAATGGATCAGCTACATATAAGAGAGGACCAAACGTGGTTAATCCAAAGCACCCAGGAACTGACATTGATGTGGTAAAAACATCGGGTAATGTCCAGCAAGGTATTATGTATGCAGACAAGCAGAAACAATCTATTGAAGAAAACACAGGAGTAAACAACATTATTGCGGGGACACAGTCTGAAGCAACCCTTGGATCAACTGTTATCCTTAAAGAAGCAGCAACCAACCGTCTTACTCCTCCAAAGAACTCGGTAGTTCGAGGGCTTGAACGTGACGCGCACATTGCAAACACATGGATGGCACAGATCTACCCAGTAGATAAAATCTTTATGATTGACTCTGACGAACAACTTGCAGAGTTTTCTAAGCAAAATCCTGATTACTTTGTTGAATCTCAAGAAGTCTACAACGATGAAGGGGTTCTTACAGGACGGGTAGCCGCCGCATCTCAAAATCTAAGACTAAACTTTGATTTTACAGCAGACGGAGAAATTATGGACAAGGTAGAAACGCGTCAGATCTCAGCAAAGGGACTCTTTGACGAGCTAGATAATGCAGGGCACAAGTCTGACTATATTGAATTTAATATTGATCCAGATTCAATGCTTCTTCCATCAATTGAAATCCAGAAGCAAACATACATGGCGCTATTCCCAGTAATTACAAATCAAATTACTTTGATTTATTCAATGAGAAATCAGGACCCTGAAGGAGCAGCATCTCAGCTCATGGCTCTTGAAAAACTTCTAAACATTCAGGGGGGAGACATATATGACTACGTTCCTAAAGCTGATTACGATTCAATCATAAATATGGAACCGTCAGAGAAACAGAAACAGATGCAACAAGAACAGATGGAACAAGAAGCAAAAAATACCGCGATGCAAAGTATGGCAGGAGGAAGTGGAGGTGGAGGTGGAGGAGACATGACATCTATGGGTCAACAAATGGCAGGAGATGGGATGGATCCAACACAGCCACAGAATCCTAACGAGGTCCCACGACCACAGTCTCCAATGGGGTCAGCGTTAGATGCCAGTGTAGGAAGAGCAGCAGCACAAGGCTAAAATCATCTATGAAAATAAATAACATATTTAACAAAATAGAAGGAGGAATCAATAAGGCTAAGGGGTCTATGTCTAGCTACTTTAACAGGGCTAGTCCTGAGACCCCCAAGTCTAGCTCTTTCGACAAGTCAAACATGTTTTTATCACCAGCAAGAACGTCCAACCCTGTACCAAACAAGCCACCGATGTCTACATACTTTGATGATTCAAATATGTTGCTATCACCGGCAAGAGTAACATCACCATCGGTAAGACAGACTACTCAGAACAGAGTTCAAGAATATGACATACCTCCAGTAATCTCTAACCAAGACCGAGCACTGTTTATTGAGCAAGCAGAACTTGCAGGTGTGTCTCCAAATGAATTTGGGAGAATAGCTCGAAGAGAACAAGGAGCCAACACACTCCCTCACCAAGCTGCGATGGTCGGGGGAGCAGACCCCACAGACAAAGGGGTAATGCAAGTAAATGAGATGCACAATGCACTCATACAGCAGAGATTTATAGAGGAAATTGGGAGAGAGTATAATCCAAACAATTCAACTGATAGTATTATTGCGGCAAGAATGATACTTCAGGAAAACCGAAGGCAACTCGATCAGATGAGGATCAATGGGTCACATGACAAAGACTACAAAAACAGTGACTTAATTGATACTTACAATACAGGCGCAAGAGGATGGATAGATGCAATGAACGGAGATGTAGAAGCAATGGCTCGTCTACAGAGGTATCAGAATGCAGGTCAAAAATAAACTATGGAAAACGAAAACTTAAAACAGAAGAAGATGTCTTTAGCCTCTAGCGAACACGCACCAATTGTTATAGAGCTTCTAAAAGACTGTATGTCACAAACTCCAATAGTAGGAGATGACCAGTGGAGTACCATCGTAAATGCGATTACACTAGAAACGCAAGGTACAATACTTAGAACAATGGTCGATCATCTAGAAGGAATTAGAAAAGGTAATTTACATCAAGAAAATGGCTAAAAAAGCAAAGGAGTTAAAACAAGGAAACTACACGGTACAAGTAGGATACTCAAAAGAAGCTATCAAAAATAAACTGATGAAGTTTATTACCAAAAGTGGTGATGAGTTTGTAATTAGTGCAGAAGAAATGACATCAATGCTTGTAGGGCAAGTAAACTCGGACACACTTGAAGCAACTTTCGTAGAATCTGATAGAATTAATGTTGTAGAAGTCGGAAGACAGCTACAATGTGTCCTCGAAGAAGATATGAAAAAAGGTGAGACTATAAATATTAATTATACTCACCCGTATCCAATTGAGTTTGCGCTTATAGAAGAAGCATACAAGATAGCAAAAATAGATGAAAGCGTCCCAAGGACAACCATTACAAGGAAGTACCTTGATGAAGTGAGTAAGAAGATCACACCAGAAATGAAAAAGTACACAGACAGTTTCTACGAGTCGTTCAAAAATATTAAAAAATAACAACCATCGGCACCACCCACGATACGGGTAGGATAAAATTATGGAATCAGATAACATTGAAGATGTAAAAGTAGAAGAACCAAAGGCAACAGAACCAAAGGCAACAGAACCAAAGGTAACAGAACCAAAGGCAGTTATTGAGAAAAAGCCAAAGAAGACAACCCTAGACATAAAAACAGTAGATGGAAAGAAGGTAAAAGAATCAGACTACTTCTTCGGAGGAGTTATTCCATCAGGTTTCAAAGGAACCTGTGGAGCACCAGTGGAAAGAGAAGATTTAGTCGTAGTATTTAATAAGGTGTTCAAAAAGGAAGATAATATTCTATTTTATAAACAACCAGACAAAGAGGTGTATATAGTTATTATCCCGATTAAATACTCAACCACAGTAGGTGAAGAAAACAATTCTATTGAAGGAGATTTTCAGAAACATGCAATCTCATTCTTAAATGAAGGATCAGTTAATGCGGATACCCTACGACAAAAATTAGATCGTGTTAAAAAACACGTAAACTATGGAGACAGGTAACTTGCATTTATTAGAGATACATTATACAATTTAATTAACCATCGGCACCACCCACGATACGGGTAGGATAAAAATTATGGAGAAACCTGAAACAACAGATGAAAAAGTGATAAATACTGAGGAAATTGACGAAACAGAACTTGATAAAGAGCTGGAGGAGTCTTTGAACTCAGTTAATGCGGGAAATGAACTTTCTTCTAAGAAGGAAGTTAAAGAAGAAGAAGGAACTGAAGAGTCATCAGAAGAAGTCGATGAGTCAAAAGAACCAGAAACTTCTGAGGAAATCAGCGACCCTCAAACTGACGAAGGGAAAGCCGAACCAGAAGCATATGAAATTCGTATGCCAAGTAAAGGCAAGTTTGAATCGGATGAATCTTATGAAAAACGATTTGAGCTCATGGACTTGGTTAAAAAACGTAAACTAGCCAAAACCGAAGAACAACGTCAACAATTGTCAGACGAGATAGGGACAACGAGAAATCAATTAAAGACCCTTAATGGATCTGACAGAATTATCAACCCACTCAATAAGAAGAGTGGTGTAGAACCTGAAACTGAAGAAGAAGAAAATGAAGCTGACAAAGCTGACAAAGAACGATTGAAAGCACTAGGCGGAGCTACTCGTGAAGATGTCCAAGAGATATTAAAGGAGGAGAGACAAGCCAGTGAAGTCAAGGGAACCCTCGACAACTTTGTTAATCGACATGATGAACTTAAAGATGAAGACACTCGTGAAGTATTCTTCGACTTTGTTGATTCTAACTTCTCTTGGCAAAACAAGAGCGGAAAAGAATTGATGACAGTCCTAGAGCTTGCGAAGGAAAGCATGTTTAAACAATCTGAGTCTATTCAAGAAAGGGTGTTGAAAGGTGCTGACGTTCAAAACAAAATAAATGCTATGCAATTTCCAGGAGGGACCGTTGCAAAAGCAGACTATTCTCCAGAAATGAAAGATTCGATTAAAGAACTTACAGATACTGGAATGTCAGAAGAGAAAGCTTTATCTCTGCTTTCTGATGAATAAGGAACTACGCAATCTAACGTAAAAAAATTATGGCAACTGTAAAACAGGCAACTGTAAAAAATACGCGACAACTAGCTGAGGCAACCAAAGCATCAGGTACAGTAACTGTTCTAGGAGAAATCCTTCGAACTATTTCTGGACTTGCTGTTGTCGGGACCAGTGCAACTACTAGAGCTACAATTCTAGGAGTTTGTAACGAATCTATCTCAGCAGAAGATGCTAAGACTCGGGTTTCTTATATCGTGCCAACAGATGAAGATACTTTTATCTTCACCACAACTAACAACACCAACGCATCTCACAACGGGCAAGCAATGGTTGTTGGAGCAAACTCTACAACTATCAACAACACTGGAACTACCAGTGCGACAGGAGTTGTACAGCAAGTAGAACCATTTGGAGCTGCTGCTGACAAGTTAATTATCGGTCGATTCTTGACTCTGTAATCAATTATTAGAAACTAATTAAATATTAAATATTATGACAGGAACTATAAATGATTATGCAGTCATCGTGAACAATGTTGTAAAACACATTGCTCCGAAAGTCTCACCTACAATTAGAGCCGAATACCTCGACTTTATGCACAAGGTTGACACCAGCGAACGAATTTATTCAGACGTTGGAGTTACAGGACTTGGGATGGCTGAAATAATCCCAGATGGAGGAATCGGGGCATCAGATGCACCAATTCAAGGATATTCAAAGAACTACGTTCAGATGCACTTTACTAAAAAGGTACGTCTAACATTCCAGAGTAATTTCTTCCTGTTTGAAGGAGCTGCATCTAAGATCAAGGGAACGGTGAAAGCCAAAGTTCTTGAAGGAAAGAATGCAATCCAGCACGCGAAGAATTACCTTGCACAATCTCTTTTGGCACAAGGATTCGACACATCATTCACATGGACTCCTATCAACAACGTAGGAACTCCACAACCAATCTCAACGATCGGTGCTGATGCAGTAGAATACTGGTCACAAGCTCACCCTCGTGAAGATGGAGGTGCAGCATGGTCAAATGTTATTGTAGACGGAGCGACAGACTCACCAGTCTTCAGTTACTCAGCACTTCTTGCTGCGCGGCGACTCCACTCAATAAAGAAGGACGGACGAGGAATGCCACTTATTTCAGACCTAGATACTCTTGTTGCTCGAAAGGGTTCAACAACAGCTCAAACAGCTAAGACTATTAAGGCTACTATTGAAAAAGGTTTGGCTCCAACTCAATCAAACATTTTTAACAACGCACCGGCAACAGACGCATTCAAATGTGTTGAATTGTCACCATACCAAGGACTTGCTATGGATGGTCTTATGTGGGGAATGTTTGATTCAAAGATGATGACAGAAGACTTCGGATTCCTTTACATCGAGGCACTTCCAACACGGGCAGAGCCTGCTGTGGTTGACCTTCTTGGAAACCAAGATCTAGTTATGAACTTTAACTCTATCGCAGTGATGGGAGCATCTGACCTTCGGGGATGGATGTGGTCAGCAGGTGATGGATCAACAGTTTAAGTTAATCTTTCCATCAAGTACCTTTATAGGTACTTGAGTGGGTAGGGTAACTACTCCAATTATTAGTCTTATAGAAATATTATGATACAAGATGGACACACAGAAAAAATCTCAGTCTCAGTTTCAGCAGACGTAGGAACCTCAGCAGTAGTTTCAGCAGTAGATGAAGCTTGGATTTATATCCATGAGCTTATTGGGGATCTGGGAGCAGGAGGAAACCTAATTTTAAAATCAGGTACTGATACCCTTGCAACTTTTGCACTTGATGCAGGACAGGGAATTACTTTAGATGATAACAATGGAGGGAACAATGTTCCTCGATACAGGATTAAGCCAGGAGAAGATTTTAACCTTACAGTTACAGGAGGAGCTTTCACAGGTGAATGTATCTACTCTTTAAGGTACTAATTTTTAACTCCTAAAAAGTAGTTACCACAACAAGAAATTTATTAAAGTATTAATTATATAAAATTTATATGAGCGGAATTGGAAAAGTAAGAGAATCAAATTTACCAATAGACATTGAAGAAAGGATCAGGCAAGTACAAAAAGGAATTTTGGAATCAATTAATCAGAAAGATGCTCTTGATAAAGAAATTAAAACAAAAACACAAGAAGCAGAAGACGCTTCTTTAAAACTTGATGCTGCAAACCTAGAACTAAAACGAATCAAAGAAGAGATCAAGAACAAAGAAGAAGATCTTTCAGAGAGAATAGCTGTAGCTGAAAGAAAAGAATCAGCACTTGATGTCTACTCAAAAGCTCTTCAAGCAAAAGAAGACAAGGTTCAAAAATACCTAGCAACATTTGAAAGAATGAAAGAAGTAACAATCACTTAAAACAACTATGCCATACCTATCAAACAAAGCGGGAGATGGCTTGACCATGGCGGAGCTTCTTGCAATTGAGCAGTTGGCTGATTTTGGGTCTGCTCTACAGTATCTTAGGATTGATGCGTCAGGGTCAGCTCTGGAGTATGTAGATGGAACAGGAGGAGGAGGAGGAACTGTAGACGTAGTATCTAACGTAGCGACAGACACCATTCTGGGACGTATTACCGCAGGTACAGGTGACTCAGAGGAACTTACACCAACACAGGTAAGAACGCTTGCTGAAGTACAGCCAACTGCAAGCCCATCTTTCACAGGAGACTTTGCTGTGAACACTGATGATTTATTTGTTGACCAGAGTACAGGGAATGTGGGGATTGGGACGGACAGTCCAGATAGAGCGGTGACAATAAATGGCGATGGAGTGGAATTAAGACTTTCTTCAAACTCAACAAATTTAGAAAAATCTTCTGTTATAAGTTTTGAGGAAGGTACAACAGGGCAAGGACTTGAGTGGTTTTACGATGGAAGAAGCACTACTGGTGGTGGAAACGGTGCATTGAGGTTCAGAGATTTAGGTTCTGAAGCAGACTTGATGTTCTTAGGAAGAAACGGGCAAGTAGGAATCGGAACTATCTCACCCGACGCAAAGTTTCAAATCAAAGGCTCGGGAACAACCACTGGTGAAGCTTTCTCAATTCTTGATTCTACAGGTTCTGACTTGGTAACGGTGTTGGACAGTGGAAATGTGGGGATTGGAACGGATAGTCCAAAGTACGCCTTTTCAGCAAATCCACAAACTAATGCTTCTTACACTGGTCAAATCTCTATAGGGGTAGATTCTACTTATGGAGCAGGACCAGTTTTATTCCTCGATGGATACAATGAAGCTTCCACATACAAGATGTATGTAGATAACTCAGGAGGATTCCACTTAGCATCTCCAAATGATACCGAAGTTCTAAGTGCGAGTAACTCGGGAGTATCAATGGCTAGGTTAATTACGACAGATGCAGGAACGTCTGTTTCTCCTTCACTAACTTTAGACAAAACAAGTAGCTCTGAGGTTGGTTTATACGTACCAGGAGGTCTTGGTTCTAATACTTTAGGATTTGTAACAGACAGGTTAGAAAGAATGAGAATCAACGCTGATGGAAACGTAGGAATCGGAACAACCACCCCTTCCGCACTTCTTCACCTTTCTAGGCTTACTCACGGAGGTGATGTTACTGCTATGATAGAAAATAGTGGGTACACATCAGGGGCTCATTCTAGATTATTATTAAGGACAAAGGGAACGTCAGGAACTGGATATAACGCATCAATTACAAACGAACAAGTTGGCACTTCTGCTGGAGAGTTAGCTTTTCAAACTGTTGGGACTGAAAGAATGCGTATTAGCTCAGGTGGAAACGTAGGAATAGGTACAACATCTCCTGACGCAAAACTTGATGTGAATGGGAGTATTAACATTCCAGCTACGACATCATCGTCTGGGCAAATACTACAGGGTGGAGAGACTCTACTTCATACCTACTCTTCGGGAGGTTCAGAAAATATTTTCCTAGGAAAAGATTCAGGAAACTTTACAACGTCTGGATCTGGGGGGAATGTTGCAATAGGAGGATCATCTGGAAAAGATTTAGGAAATGGTGCAAGCAACGTAATGATAGGATTGGCAGCTGGGTGGAGTACGGATGGGGGTAGTCAGAATATGTATATTGGTGGAAGTGCAGGAAGGCTTGGTACTTCTGCCTTTTCAAACGTCGCTATTGGTTTTGAAGCGTTGAGAGGAAATATTACAGGTATTAGAAACTCAGCGATAGGAGAGAAATCATTGAGACAGGTTACAGGAAGCTTTAATGTAGCCCAAGGGTATAATGCAGGTCGCTACATTGCAGACGGTTCAACCGATAATACTTCATCAGGAAACTCAGTATTTATTGGGTCGGGTACAAAAGCTTCAGCTGACGGAGTAGCTAACGAGAACGTCTTCGGGTACGGAGCAATAGGTTCTGGAAGCAATACGGTAACGCTCGGAAATGATTCTATTGTTACTACAGTTTTGAAGGGGAATGTAGGGATTGGGACGGACGACCCTGACGAAAAACTTGAAGTAGAAGGAAACATTAAAACGGACGGAATGTATGTTACTCGAGAAAACGAAGGCGGAGGAACAGCAGAACCTTTTGCAAAGTTTGGGTTACACCTATGGCACGGAGATTCGAATAGCATAAAATTGCAAAAAGATGGAAATGATAATATATTTCAGTTTGGTACACAATCGGGTTCATTCAAAATGCAAGACACAAGTTCTAGTACTTTTGTAACTCTTGGAAGTGATGGGAGTTTTACAGGGTATTCTTCGCTTAGCTTTCTAAACATTGAACACAACGCCGTGGATAATAATTTTGGTGAGTATCTTAAAATAAGCAATTCTACAAGTTCAAGTGGTTCAAGAGGGCTAGTAGACGTAAACGGAGATCTTACCGTAAATGATTATTCTACAAGTTCAGCGGTAGAAAAGATTAAGCTAGGAAATGATGGTTCTGGATATTTTGCAGGTAACATAGGAATTGGACTTACTCCCACAGCAAGTATGGATGGACTCTCTATTGAATCAGGGCTTCTTACCCTAAAGGAAAGAGCCACACCAACCGCAGACGCAGACTATGGGAAGATCTACACCAAGACTGACAATAAACTATACTTCCAAGATGGTGCAGGATCAGAACACGATCTTCTCGCAGGAGGGGGAGGAGGTGGAGGAACAGTAGATGTTGTCTCAAATGTTGCAACAGATACTATCTTAGGAAGAATAACAGCG
>Ga0307928_10002414_pt1 | contig 14375 bp, 13 predicted proteins | sample AceLakmetagen232_FD_201815 | JGI IMG/M metagenome (GOLD analysis project Ga0307928, IMG submission 201815) | Saline water microbial communities from Ace Lake, Antarctica - #232 | ecosystem: Environmental > Aquatic > Non-marine Saline and Alkaline > Saline | place: Antarctica: Ace Lake... | reverse complement strand
AGATAGCTTATAAGTTTTTTCATTGTGGTTTTGTTCTGGGAATGAATTGACTATCCAAATCTTTTTAATAGGTCTTAATTTGGGATGGTTATGGATATTAATATCACAATGTCTACAGATGATAACTACTGCATGCATGCGTCTTCATTGATTATGTCTATTGTGGAGAATGCTGGGGAGGATTATTATAAGTTTTATATATTTCATTCGGAAACTGGCTTGAGTAAGAAAAATATAAACTATCTTAAAAGTTATTTTAAGGATTATAATTGTTCTTTAATTTTTAAAACAATAGATACTGATGTGTTTTCAGATATGAAGTGTACAATATCTCATGTAAATGAGGTATCAAGTTATAGGATTGCGTCTCTTAATATGATACCTGAAGATAAGGTTATTTATTTGGATTTGGATATGATTGTATTATCAGATATAAAAGAATTATTCAATTTTAATCTAAGGGGTTTGCCGATTGGGGCAGTTCAAGATTATATTTTTGGTTTATCTAAGAAAAAATCATATTTTAATGCCGGAATGCTCCTCGTTGATTTAAAAAAATGGAAAAGTGAGGGCTATTCAAAAAAAGTGATTGATTATTTATATGAGAATGATGGAATGTTGAGTTTCATGGACCAAGATGCTCTCAATTATGTTTTAAAAGATAAATGGATAAAATTGCCACTTAAATTTAATCGGCAAAAGATAATCTATGAATTAAGGGGGGGGGACATGGGAATAACTGAAGAATTAAGAAAAGAACTAATAAATAAACCAGTGATAATACATTATACTGGTCCAATAAAACCTTGGCATTTTAGATATGTTTTTCCTGATAAAAAAAAGTATCTAAAATATATCCGTAAAACAAAGTGGAAAAATGAAATCAATAAAGATTTTTCTTTTAAGAACTGCCTTTTCTTTTTGTGTAGATATATGACTTATGTATTAATGCTGAGAAGGAAGTTTGGTGATAAACTGTATACTGCTTCCAAAATACTTAGGTAGTATAATAATTATACTATGAGGATATTAGATTTTTGGAATTAGAAAACATTCTGTATTTTATATTATTATTTTGTTTTTTCGACTAATTCTGTATAAAATTCAACCGTTCTTTTTAATCCTTCATTTAGAGAGACTTTTGGATTCCATCCTATCGATTTTAATTTTGTAGAATTCATATATTGTTTTTCTATTTCTTTAAACTGAGATGCTCTCTGGAATTGCTCTACATCTTTGTCAAAATCTTTCCCCATATTATTACATATATTTTTTATTATGTTGGATATTGTATCATGTCCTGTTCCGCCACAGCAATACACCTCACCACTTGATCCATTCCTTGAGACTTTAATAAATGCGTCTGTCACATCATCTATATAAACGAATTCTCTTACAAAGTTTGCAACACCACTATTTAATTGTGCTTTTTGCCCCTTAGCAAGTCTAGTTATTGTGTTTGGTATAATTCTTGTCATATTATAATCTCCTGGTCCATATATGTTTGAGCAGGCTACTACTCTTGTCGGGACATTATAATTTTTAGCATAACAAATAGTTATTAGCTGCTGACATGCCTTGGCTGTTTCATATGTAAATAGGGGGTTAAGGGGGGTTTTTTCATTATATGGTAAAATTTCTGAGTGGCCAAAGGCCTTATCGCTTGTTGAAACAGTTATACTTTTAACGGTACTGCATGGTGTTCTGCAAGCCTCTAATAACGAAACGGTCCCCATTACTCCTATATCAAATGTGGATTGTGGATCATTTGCACAAGTTCTTATAATTGATTGGGCTGCGAAATGATAAATTTCTTCTATTTCATAATCTGTGATTACTCTTCTTAAAAAATGAGTATCTCTAATGTCTCCTTTGAGTTCAACGTCTGCTTGATATTTTGTGGGGTATTTTTTGTTTTCACTTCTACTAATTCCGACGATTAAATTTTCTGGGCTTTTTAGTTTTCCCAATAGAGAGTTTCCTACAAATCCCCTATGCCCTGTTATTAATATATTCATTAATTTAATAAAAAGACTGGGCTTTTAAAGTTTTATGGTATTTATTTGATATCCTGGGACCATCTAAATATCTTATTATTAATCACCTAAATTGTTTTAAATGGATTATACTCTGAAAATCAATGGCAAAGAAAATTTTGTTGATAGATCCTCCATTTCAGAAGTTTATGGGATTTTCGAAGAATGGGATTCCGTTGGGTTTGTTGTCTTTAGCTGGAAGTTTGAAAGAAAAGGGGCATTCTGTTGAGGTTCTTGATTCGGATTATAATCCTAGTGGGACGCCTTATCCTTTTATGGCGAAGATAGAGCATTATGATGAGTATCTTAATAATTTGTATAATGGGGATCATCAAATATGGAAAGGGATTGCGTCTCAAATTGAAAGAACGAAACCTGATGTTGTTGGTGTTTCTATGATTTCGACAAAGTTGCAAAGTGGGTTAAGGGTGGCGCATATTGCTAAAGATTTGGGGGTTGAGAGAGTTATTGCTGGAGGACCCCATGTAACGATTTTTCCTGGAGATGCACTAAATAATAAGTATGTTGATAGTGTTGTTCGTGGCGAGGGAGAAGAAGTTTTTGAAAAGGCATTGGTTGATGAGGTAGTTAGGGCGGATAGGATAAAGAATATTAAATCCATGGCGTGGCCGGCGAGAGAAACGTTAATAGGAATAGAGAATTATCAGCCTAAAGATTTGGGTTTTGTTATGACCTCTCGTGGATGCCCTGGCTCTTGTAATTTTTGTTGCTCTGAAAGTTTATGGGGGAATACTGTGAGGATGAGAGACATCGAGGATGTTGTGGCTGAAATGGATTCTGTGCATGAGAATTATGGGACGAACAAATTTTATGTAGTCGATGATACGTTTACGCTTGGAAGAAAAAGGGTTGAGAAGTTTTGTGATAATGTTAGTGATAGGGGTTATGAGTGGAGTTGTTTGACCCGTGTTGATAAGCTTGATGAGGGTATATTGGAAAAGATGGCGGGGTCTGGGTGTTCTATGGTTAAGGTTGGTGTTGAGAGTGGGAGTCAGAAGGTTTTGGATTTGATGAATAAAGAGACTAGCGTTGAGCAGATAAAGTATGCTGCGGGGTTGTTGAATGATAAAAAAATGCCTTGGTTGTCTTATATTATGGTTGGTGTCCCGGGGGAGACTTCGGAGGATGTGGACAAAACTATGAAGCTTATCGAAGAGGTTCGGCCTTCTTATGTTAGTGCGGCGATATACACTCCTTATCCTGGGACTGGGTTTTCTGAACAGGGGAAAGGGTTGGACTTCGCACTAGAAGAAGCTAATCATCATAGTATGAAAGTTTTGGCAGGGGATGTTCCGCGTGAGAAGATTATAGAATTTATGGAATTTGCTGACAAATATAATCATGATTCCAAAAAGGCTCATGAGATGTATAATATTAAAGATTAATAGAGATGTTTTTAAATGGTTGAGAATATAAGTTTTTATGGATAAGAAAGATGTTGGGGAGTTGAAATAATGGGTAAGCTGTTGCAAAAAATACAAGAGATTAATTATCCGTTATATATGTTTATGAAACGGGTTTATGGAACAACTATAGGCTTATGGTATTTTAAAAAATTATATATTAAACATATTGGATTTTATAATGGGAAAAGGCGTCTGAAATTATTGGATCTTGATGAGTCTGATAAAATTATTGCTAGTAAAATTCGGTCGGGTAAACCTTTTATGTTGGGTAGGTTTGGAAGCAGTGAAGTTAGGGGAATTTTTAAAGATGAATTTGATATACTTTGTTTTTATGCTGGGTTTTTTCCGAGAGATAAAAAATTGTTGGGTAGATTTAAGAAAGTTTATTTAGATGCTGCCAAATACTTGGATATATTGGTGCCTTGGAATTATTTAAATCACTTTATTAATAAAATTAAACTTATAAAAACTCTTCCGAATATCGAATATTTTGCTCGGTCGGGACCGGCTAATGGTTCATGGGTTAAGGAATTGAAAAATAAAAAAATATTGGTGATACATCCTTTTAAGAAAACTATTGAGGCACAAGAAAAGAATAGGGGGAAGCTTGGTATACTCCCAAAAATAAAAAGTCTTGAGGTCATTAAGGCTGTACAGACACTTGGCAATAATGAGGATTGTCGATTTGAAACTTGGTTTGATGCTTTGGATTATATGAAAAAAGAGATTGATAAGAAAGATTTTGATATTGCACTTATTGGATGTGGTGCGTATGGATTGCCGCTTGCGGCTCATGTAAAATCTATCGGTAAGCAGGCATTGCATATTGGAGGCGGATTACAGTTATTTTTTGGGATTAGGGGTAAAAGATGGGATGATTTTGAAGATGTTAAATACAACGAATATTGGGTATCTCCAATGAAAGAAGATTTTCTCAAAGACTCTAAAATATTTGAAGGTGGTTGTTATTGGTGATGTGGACTTTCGAATAATTTAAAAAGGTAACTTATTCTGTTGATGAATATGAAGAAGAAAACAACACAATTTAACCATTGGGAAATAAAGGGTAGGAAATTGAATTTTGGATGTGGTTCTAAGGGGTATGAAGGGTTTTATAATGTGGATATTATCAAAGCAGATGGTATAGATCAATCATTTGATTTTGATCAATTCCCATATTCTATAAAAGATGATCAATTTAATTATGTTTTACTTAATCAGGTTTTGGAACATTGTCTATATCCGAAACGAGTACTTGAGGAATTAAGGAGGATATGTAAAGATAAGGCTATGATAGAAATCAAGTCTCCTTGTGCTAACAGTAGAACGGCATTATGTGAGCTGGACCATTGTTCCCAATTTAATAGATGGAGCTTTTTAAATTTAAATGGAATGAATAAAAATGGAATTAAAGAAGAAAAATTTAAAATTATCCAAAACAGAAGTAATCCACAAAGATTTATAAAATGGATTCCAATACCTATATTAAATTTCTTATCATATTTTTTAGATGGGATTTATGTTGATATTCACGTAATTGTTGAAGTTATCAAAGATAATCCTAAGAAAAAATAGGTAATGATATTGATAACATCTTGAACTCAAAATTAGGGAAAATTGCAATAAACATAGGAGATATCTTCCCGAAATATGATGCACAAGTTTTTCAAGTTTCTGAAGAACTTTTTAAAGAGAAGATATGGTCAATTATAAAACTTGTAAAGAAAAACAAGAAGATGAGGATAAGCTTGGATTTGAAATTTTAGCAGAATCGTTAAATGAATTTTTTTATAATTTCTTTATGGCTTTCTTTTCTTTCTAGGTGTTTCATTATAGTGTCCTTCGAGGAATAGGGCTTTCCAACTATGTATTTTATAAAGTTTTTAATAAATCTTATGGTCTTAAATTCGGTAAAGTATATTTTATAACGGTTCTCCCACAGGGTTTTCTCTATTTTTAAATAATCTTTCGTATATTTATCCTCAGAATTTTTTTTGAAATAATTGTAGACGAAAGACTTAAACTTATTTGACTCTTTTATCATAATAAGATTGCCCACTTGGAGGATTGGTATTATTTTTAGGTTCTCAACACAACTTCCCTTTAATGTGAGTTGCAATATGTAGTTTTCGACTTTTTTAGGATTACTAAGACTTTTGAAGTAAAAGTTTCCCAGACTATAAATTATAAATTTTCCCTTATACTTCTCAATAGGTTGCCCAATATGTGGGTGGTGACCAATAACCATATCTGCACCGATATCAATAATTTCTTTATATCTTTTCCTCCAGCATGGTTGTGGCAGTTGGATGCATTCCTCTCCAGCATGAGCTTGAACAATAAGTATATCACATTTTTTCCTTGAATCTTTTATAATTTCGTTTGTTTTTGGATGGTTAATCCATGCAAAACCGAAGTTTTCTGTTTCTTTATCAAATGCCCCAGAATCCCATTCGGAGAATGCCAAGAATCCGATTCTGGTTTTCCCCAGCTTTTTGATTTTTAATGAATACGTATTCTCGAAGGTTTTACCCGCTCCAAGATAATCAATGCCCTTCATCTTTTTTGTTGTTTCATTTAAGCCCCCCTCTCCGTAGTCCATAATATGATTATTCGATAAATTAAATAAATTAAATCCTGCCCTTGATAATTCCTCAATAGAACTATCCTTTTGATGAATATTAGGTCCAGCTTTAATACTGCGTATTGCCTTTTGAGGAAGAATTGGTCCCTCAAAGTTACAGGAAACGATATCCCCCCCTCTTATAACCTTTTTAAGATTATTGTTTAAAATGAGAGAATCTTTCTTTTTTAGAAGAATGTCCCCAACGAATATGAGTTTACTATATGTCTTTCCCATTTTGTTTGGTTTTGATTTTTTTTGATTTTATTAAAATGTCTTGTATCGGTTTAATTGTCAAATATGCATTGTATGCGCTTAGTTTTTTATTATCCAGTTTTAGCTTGCTTGTTATGAGTCTTCCTATCCGGGGTGTCGAAAATATAAACTCCAATATTTTATCCTTAATAGAGTATGAAGACAATTCTTTGTTTATGTTTTTAATGTATTCTACTTCAAACAAGTCCGTTAAGAGATTGTGATTTAGCTTCTCAAATTTAAAGTTTTTGAGAACTTGATAGCCTAGATTATTTCGAAAGCTCATAATGAACGGATTTTTGTTAGTGTTTTCACCAGACTTTTTCACAAAAGATTTTTGCCATTTTCTATTCTGTCTGTCAAATATTGGTAAATTTAGCATTTTTATAGCAATTTTCTCGTCTATAAAGGGCGAGTATGGATTAAACCCATAATGTTCAGGGATTTTGAAAAGAAAGGATAGTAATATCATTTTTAATCTAAGTGTAGATATGTTCTGGTATGACCAGCTTTCTAGTTTTTTCTTATTTTCTTCATAAAAGATTTTTTTTAGCTTATAATTAGTTTTAAGTTTGCAATATTTTGGGTTTGCATTTAATCCATGAGAATGTCCTAATTTAGAAATATCTTTGTATGAATTTATTTTTAGCTTGGGGATACTTCCTGCAAAACCATCAGCAATAATTCCACTAAGAAGTCCATTCTGCTGATATCCTTTCTTCTTTATTTTTTCATAGAATTCCATTTGATACATCCCGTGTGCATGGGTAGATATCCCAAATAATTCACTCCATTCTTTCATATATTCTAGATAATTATTAAGATCGATTCTGCTCCACTTTATTTTATATTTTTTACAAAGATTCTTTGCTCTAATTACCTCATAAGATTTCTTTTGTTGGGACGATCCTCCATACGTAAAACAAGATAGTTTCTTCTTATCTTTGGTTAGTATTGCCATCATTCTAGAATCTAGCCCTCCACTTAGTGGGAGTATTATTTCTTTTTCTTGATGGGATGCCCAATTATTTATATCATTTTTAATTAAATTGATAACCTCTTTGGCTGAGGATTTTTTATTGTGAAATAACTGGTCAGCAGGATCTTTTAATTTTTTTATCAGAAACTTACCATTTACAACAGATAATTCAGAACATGGTTTTAGAAATTTTATATTTTTTAGTGGAGTTTGTCCGAAGACCGAGTAGCCGAATTCTAGATAATTTAATAAACCCTCTGGATGAAACTCTATGTTAGAGTAATTAATAATATCATTAATATTATAGCTAATCTCTAGGGTCCTTTCATTATAAAAAATAGGTTTTAAATTCAACCAGTCACTTATCCATTTTGTCGTCATAAAAATATATAATTTTAAAAAGCTTATAAATTTATTGTATAAAATGAAAAAAATGAAAAAAAATGAAATTAACAAATTCAATACTATATTTAATTTTTAATAAATTAGATTTTGTAAAAAACATTTCCCGAGATTCAAAAGAGAAGAGAAAGACTGATGCTGTCAGGAAATATATTTTGGATAATATAAACTGGGAATGTGATGTAAAGACTTTATTTCGTAATAAAAATTTGGGTTGTAAATATGCGGTTTCTGGGGCGATAGATTGGTTCTTTGAAAATGTTGAACAAGGAATAATTTTAGAGGATGACTGTTTACCCGATCCTAGTTTTTTTAGGTTTTGCCAGGAGATGCTGAAGGAATATAGAAATAGGTGACAACGTTATAATTGGAGCATGCTCTAGGATCACGAAAAGTGTTCCTAATAATACTTTAATTGCTGGTAATCCACCAAAAGTGATTATAAAAATCTGATGAATATGATAAAAGTTAAAACTTGTTTTTTATAGTGGCATAATCTTTTTAAAGAGCAATGTTGTTTTTTAATCATGAAAATTGCTGTTATAGGTGGAGGAATCTTTGGATTAACGATTGCCCCTGTCTTGGCGAAAGAAGGCTTTTCTGTTGATGTTTACGAAAAAGAAGATGATGTTTTTAAAATGGCATCTGGAATAAATCAATTTCGTTTACATAGGGGGTATCATTATCCAAGAAGTACTGATACAATTAATGAGTGCTTGTCTGGAGAAGTTAAATTTAGAAAGTTTTATCCGGAAGTAGTAATTGATGAGCCTCATGAGCATTATTATGCTATCGCGAAAGAAGACAGTCTCTTCAGCGCTGAGCAATGTTTTAAAGTATGGTCTGAATGTGGGCTAAAATATGAGATAACAGATCTTGATATATTAAATAAAGATTCTATAGAAAAATGTGTTAAGGTTAGAGAGGCAATTATTGATCCTGTCAAATTTAAGGCTGCTTGTCTTGAGAGATGCAAGAGATATGGTGTAAATATTATTTTGGGGAAGAAAGTCTCATATGAAGATTTGCATGAATATGATATGGTAGTTAGTGCAACTTATGCTAATAGCAATATTCCCCTTAAGGCGTTTCCCGAAGCTCAAGAAAATTATCAATTTGAACTGATAGAAAAGTTGGTTTTGGATCTGCCTGAGAAATTTAGAAATATGAGTGTGGTTATTCAAGATGGTCCTTTTACGTGTATAGATCCCTACGGGGAGAGTGGGCTATCTCTTATGGGGAATGTTACTCACGCAATTCATCATAGAAACATTGGGAAAGTTCCTGAAATTCCTGAACAATACAGAGAGTTGTTGAACAATGGGATAATTAAAAACCCAAAAATAACGAAAGTCTCTAGCTTTCTTAAGGATGCCGAGAAATTTTTTCCTGGAATAAGAGATGGTGCGAAACATATCGGCTCTATGTTTACTATTAGAACTGTTCTTCCATACCGGGAACATGATGACGCAAGGCCTACAACTATACGGGAAATTAATGATAGGCTTATTTCAGTTTTCTCGGGTAAAATCCCCACATGTGTTGAAGCTGCAGAGCAGGTATTAAGAATTGTTAAAAGTAAACAGGAGAGGAAGAGCACTACTATAGGGATTATAGGAATGGGGAAGTGGGGGAAAGCTTTGCTTAGGGTATTTGATAAACTTTCCGAGGTGAAAGTTTGTGTTAATAAAGATGATGTGTCCAATCAAGAATTCATAAGGAAACACTATCCTAAAATAAGGACTAGTTTTGACTATGATGATATATTGAATGATGATTCTATTGATGCAGTTGTTATAGCCACCCCCATAAAAACTCATTTTGAAATAGCTAAAAAGTTTATAAAAAAGGGGAAGGCTGTTTTTCTAGAGAAACCTTTGGCGGAAAATTTGAGAGACGCCAAAGAGCTTATAGATATTTCTAAAGGAAAATTTTTATTTGTTGGGCATACTTTCTTATATTCTCCTGGATATAAAATGATTAAAGAACTCGTTCTTGATGATCCGGTGGTGGAGATTGAAACGACTTGGAACAAAATGGGTACTTTTAAAGAAGATATTTTTCTTAATTTAGTTTCACATGATTTATCTATTGTCAGTGGACTTTTGGAGAAATCTCCTACGGGAGTAGAACTGACAAAGAATGAATCTGTCATATCTAAATCAGATAGGGTATCTATTGATCTTAAATTCGACTCGGGGGAAACTTGTAAAATAAATATTGATAGAACTAGTCCTCAGAAAAGAAAAGAGGTGAAAGTAAAGACTGTTAGTGGTAAGGTTTATTATTGGATTGATAATAAGATAATGAAACTGGATAGAGAAAACAAAAGATTTGATATACTATTTGACTCGGAGAAAGAGCCCCTGAGGGAGGAAGTTAAAGAATTTCTAGAGAATTTGAGAAATAACCAGGAGCCTATTGTAAATAAAAATATTGCGTTAAATGTTATGAAGATACTGGAGAGAATTGAATAATAATGGGAATCTTTTCTTATCTTAAAGTAACATTTGGTATCATAGTTATATTTATTTGGGCATTGTCCCAATTGATTGCAGAATATTTTGATATCAAAATGCTGCATGAGGGATATGGCGAGCCGAAGCAATATAACAAATAAACTTATTGGAAATTAAATGAAAAAGAAATACAAGGTAGCTATAATAGAGAATTTTCCTGTCTATTATAGAACCCCCTTTATTGAAAAACTTAGTAAAAATGAAAATGTCTATCTTAAGGCTTTCTTTGGTTCAGACAATTCTTCTGAAAATGTTTACAGGTCGGAAGAATGTGATTTTAAGAAAGGAATAAAAGTTGAAAGAGAAACAAAAATAGGCGATTTTGATTATGAGTTTTTGAGAGATTACAATCCTAAAAAAAAGTTTTTTATTAGAAATATTATAGATTCAATAAGATTGATAAGACGGCTTAAGAAGGATCAATATGATGCAGCAATAATGCATAGCTATTCCCCGTTTATGCATAAGATGGTGATTATAGGTTTGAAACTAAATGGTATCCCTCTGATATTTAAAGATGTCTGGGATAGAATAGATAATAAGTCTAAAATAAAAAGAGTATTAAAAAGTATGTTTCTAAAAATAGTATTAGATGATTTTGTAGATGCGGTTCTTTATACTTATTCTAGAAGTAAAAAACTTTATAAAAAATTTGGGGTGGCTGATGAAAAACTCTTTTTTAGCCCTTGTGCTGTAAATAATAAATTTCTTAGACGAGAAGCAAAAAAATTATTGAAAGAGGGACCTTCGATAAAAGAAAAAGTCGGAATAAAAAAAGATTCAAAGGTTATTCTTTTTGTTGGAAAAATAACTCCCAGAAAAAGGGTTTTTGACATTTTGAGGGCTTATGAAAAAGTTTCTTATGAAAAAGAAAAATCTCTTTTGTTCGTGGGCTCTGGAATAAAAGAAAAAGAAATGATGGAAAAATACATTGAGAAGAAAGGTGTGAAAAATGTTTTTTTTACTGGATTTAAAGGACAAAAAGACATTTCTAAATACTATTCTATCGCGGACATTTTTATTGTTGTTTCTAAATATGATCCTTCTCCAAAGGTTCTCTTTGAAGCAATGAACTTTTCGTTGCCTATAATTGTTGGAACTGATGTTGGAACTGCTGACGACCTGGTTAGAGAAGATGTTAATGGATTTAAAATAAAAACTGGAGACTTGAATAGTATTTCTAAATATATTCAGAACTTATTAGAAGACAATAAATTGAGAAAAAATATGGGTAAAAAATCCTTAGAAATTGTTCAAAGCTGGAATTATGATAATGCGGTAAAGGGGGCGACAAAAGCTTTAAACTATGTTTTACGAAAAAAGAATGGGAAATGAATGTGTGTCAAACATGAAATTTATAAGGAAAGATTATTCTGTCAAATTGAAAACTTTTGATGAAGAAACTCTTTATTGTGAATAATAATTAAAATATGTTTATGTGCAATATCTTGAATTTTGTTTTAAGATAAGAAGGATGCTACATTATGTTACGCTGTTTCTTTTTGCCATATTTCTAACATTCCTTTTTCTGGAACATCTGATGCGAAAAATTTATTAAAATGTTCTCTTACTTTTTTATGATTTTCTTTCACCTTCAACCTCTTGGATAATTCAATTGCTAATTCTTTCCACTTGCTTTTTTCTGAAACAAAGCCCAAGTAGTTCTTAGAAATAATTTCTTTTATTGCACCGTTATTGTAACTTAGTACAGGAACTCCGTACATAAATGCTTCAAGTATTACACGTCCAAAAGTTTCTTCTGGATATTTTGTGGGGAAAATTAAATAATTCGTATTTTCTAAAATCTTCTCTTTTTCTTCTCCATATTTCGGTCCTAGATATTTGCAGCTTTTTTCTAATTTGTATCTTTTTATTTTTCCAAGAAATTTTTTCTCAAAACTTGTGTCGTGAAACTTTCCCACGAAAGAACAATTGAACTTGATGTTCTGCTTTTTTAGTTCGCTACAAATCTTTAAAACTTCTATTGGTCCCTTCGATTCAATCATGTTTGATAAAAATAGTAATTGGGTTTTATTGTTTCGTTCTCTTTTTTTATTTATTTTATGGAAAAAAATTTCGGTAATTTCGTCTTTTATGGTATCTGGTAGAATATAAACATTTTCTCTTGGGATAAACTCCTGAACATCATGGTAAAGTATATTTGAGAGTAAAGTAGCTTTTGTTTTTCTAAAAGTAAATTTATAATAAGCCTTTTTTATTTTGGTGTTTGCGAATTTTTTTGCGCCCTTTGCATGGAATTGAAATAGAATTTTTTTATTAAATAGTTTGCATATGAATACATAAATGCTATCCCTAAAAAAAGCAATGCCTTTTGGAGCTATTTCAAAATAAATCATGTCTGGGTTGAAAAATATAAGTTTTTTTAATAAATTGAGGTAACTCTTGGCCGTCCAGAACAATTTCTTAAACCCAAATTTTCCAACTAGGTCTAGATTTGATGGGAGATTAATTTGAACAGATTCTATCTTAAAAGAATCATTTAATAATTTGCTAGTTATATATCTTTTATTCGCATTTGCAGCTCCGTGAATGGGCGGAGGTAATCTCCCTATGAATAAAACTTTTTTCTTTTCCATATTAATTTATCTTTTGAGGGTATTTAATTATATTGGAACGTTCTATGTTATAATTTGTTTCTGTAAGAATCAGCTGCTTTTTCAAATTCTTCTAGGGTGTATTGTGTCATGGGGTGGTAGAGAGAGTATCCTATTGTGACTCCTTCTGGGTCAATGGTTCGCTCAGTTGATTTTAAATTCCTTATGTTCTCTAATCCTCTAACGATATTCGTAGGAATTGTTATTACTTGGGGTTTGCATTGTACGAGTCTGAGAATATCCTCGGGGGACCTAATACTTCCGACAATTAATTTAGAGTTTGTCCCATTTAATTTTTTGGCAACATGGGCTATTTCGTTTAATGTTTTTTCCCATGCTTGTTCAAAATATTTATTTTTATTCTCTTTAATAATATCTTTCCATTTTGGATTTTTTGTTATTTCATCTAAAGGGTGCCCTGCTAATTCTAGGATGCTGGAATCTAACATTCTGTTTGCGAATAAGCTTACGTAGGTTGCTCCGGCCTTGGCGGCCTCTAGTGCTTGATAAGGAGTCATGCAGGCAGTAACATTTGTTTTTATCCCTCTTTCTGATAGAATCTTTGTTGCAAGAATTCCTCCTTCGCAAATTGGTATCTTGACTATGACATTTTCTTGCCAGCTAACAAGATTGTCTGCTTGCTGTAACAAGACATCTCTTACTTTTTCTGGATTGGTGTGAATCTCGTTATGGTCTATTCCTCTTAGGTCAGTTTCTAGACTGACTGGGACATTCGGATATTTTTGTAGGATGTTTTTACATGCGCCTTCAAATCCTATAGACAGGTCTCCCGTAGATTCAATTATTTTTGGATTTGTGGTTATGCCGTCATCTACTCCTCTTGAAAAGTCGTATTCTATTTCGTCTAGTGCTGCAGTGTCTGCAAAGAAAATCATGTCGTCATTTTTTTCTGATTGGATAAGTTGTCTTAGCCTATCTACAATTAAATGTTGGACGACTCCATGAAATCCTTCTATTTGTGGTGTTGAATCCATAGGAACGACCACACAGGCATCAGAGAGCTCTTTCATTTTCCCTCCGTCGAATCCTGCAAGTCCAAGAATTTTTGCGCCTCGATTTTTTGCTAACTCCATTGCTTCAACTAAGTTTCCTGACCATCCGGATCCTCCATGAACTGAAACTAAAAGTATTGTATCTCCTTCGTCTAGATGAGTATTTAGTAATCCACTATATGCTTTGTCCCATCCGGAATCGTTTATCCATGCAGTTAATGATGGGATGTTGTCATTTAGGCACATCGCCCGAAATCCTTTTACTGAACTTATTTCTTTCATTGAGCTGTCGTTTGCCACTGTTTTGGAAAGGTCTCCTGCGAAGTGAGATGCCGTTGAGGAAGAGCCCCCATTACCCATAGTAATTACTTTCTTCCCGGCTTTCCATGTATCAAAGAGAATTTTTATGAACTTTTCAATTTCATTTTTGTCAATATCTCTAACTATATTACTTGTCCCTTCCAGGAAGCTGTCTATGTAGTCGATGTTTCTCTCGGGTATTTGTT
>Ga0307928_10002413_pt1 | contig 14377 bp, 16 predicted proteins | sample AceLakmetagen232_FD_201815 | JGI IMG/M metagenome (GOLD analysis project Ga0307928, IMG submission 201815) | Saline water microbial communities from Ace Lake, Antarctica - #232 | ecosystem: Environmental > Aquatic > Non-marine Saline and Alkaline > Saline | place: Antarctica: Ace Lake... | reverse complement strand
AGTTCATGGGATCCGAGGAATTCCTCAACGCGGCGCGGTGGATGGAGGAGATGGCGGCTTCCGGCGCGACCGCCGCAGACGTCCTCGCCTACTTCACTCAAGCGTTGGACAAGTGGACCACGTCGGCGCACGCGACGATCGCTGAGGTGGAACGCGGGAACCAACTTACCGGAGGGGATTGGCAATTCTTGAGCCCCGCGCACGCGCAGCCGTCGTCATTTCCACCCATGGTGGGGGCTCCTCGGACCACCACGCCGGGGTCAAACATCATGAGCTCGGGCGATGCTGAACTCGCTCGCATTCGAGCGTACAGCGAAGGTATGGCCGAGATGCGCGGGATGTCGATGCTCTCCCCGTCGGCGGTAGAAAGCGACGCTTGGAATTCCTTCTTCCAGGATCTGGAAGTGGATTGGGACCAGCTCACGACGAATATGGCCGATCAGTTCCTGGACGAGATGGCGCGGGCTATCACGGAAGGCACGATGGACTTTGGTACCTTCTTCGAACAGATGGGCAATATGCTGGTTCGAGCCGGACTGCAGGAAATCGCAGGTGGGTTGATGGGCGGAGGGCAGATTGGCGGTTCAGCAATTGGCAGCGTGATCGGCGGGTTCTTCGGGCCAATTGGAGGCCTGGTCGGTGGGCTGCTTGGCGGGCTATTCGATGACCCATCAGCCGACCTTGTGGCGCGTCAAAGTGCCCGAGACTTCAGTGCTCAATTCTTCGGCGGCGCAAAGGAGCATTTGGGTAGCGCAGCGGCGGGAGCCGGGGCCGGTGGTGGGATTCAGGTTATCGGTGATCAGCACTACTATTACCCCACGGACGCGCAGACTGAAGCGGCGCGGATCGCACGCGCGGTGGAGAGGCAGAACCGATGACCAAAGTGCGCACGCAGCCCAACGACCTGGTCGAGCTCCGGCTCTACGACATGGCAGGCGGCGAAACCCACCGGCTCCATGAGTTCGTCAATTTGCGCTGGGAAGAGAACTTGGTGGGCGGCAGTGGCATGCTCCAAGCAACGGTGGCGCAAACGCTCTACGCCAGCTTGCCCACGTTCGCACGAGCGGAACTCTGGGTAAAGGCTTCGACGACCGGCGGGTGGGAATGTTGGTGGGGCGGGTTCATCGAAGAAGTCGCGCCGGAATCTCCAGTTCGTGCGCTGTGTACGCTGGTCGGCAACGGGTTGCGCCGGGCTTGCCGATTCCTAGACGGGTTCAAATTCACAGGCACTCCGGCGCAGCTTCCGACCTTCGACCCTCTGCTCGGGGCAACCGTCCCCTACAACGGCCACCCGTTTTTGCAGCACGTGACGGCCATCGCCCGCAAGGGCGTCAACGATGTGCAGTCCAACGCGGCAGGGGCGTGGGCGCAGGCGATCAGCTTGGGCACCATGACCGGTTCGGACATCGTAGGAAGCGCGACTGCTCCAGCGAACTTGCGGGCCACTGGCTCGCTCGAAGAGCTGCTTGACACTTTCGCCGAACAAGCTCAGCTTTGGAGTCGTCCGCTCACGTGGTGGATCGAACCGCAAGGGGAGATGCAGGTGCGGACGTTGGCGACCACCCCGCAATGCACGCTCACCAAAGACCGAGACCTGGTCGGGCTGGATGTGGGGCACAGCTCTGCAGACGTCATCAACAGCGCCTGCTTCCGATTCGGGCCATGGACCTATCCAGACGTCTTGCTCGATGTGCAGGATTCCCCGGCTCCCGCTCCCAACTTCCTCTTCAATGCGGCGATGACAGACTGGTCCACCGTCCGGGCGGCGACTGCCGTCATCACTGACCCCGACACCGGGCGCGGTTACGATCGAGATAGCAGTTTCGCCTGTGATGGTTGGGCGGTGTCCTTCGGCGCAACCGATGTGGCAGGATTGGACTTCGTAGAGGTCACGCAGGGGTTTCGGCAGCCCACCGATGGCGCGGGCAACGTAGCCTATCCCAGAGGATATGGTATGACGAATTTGCGGATGGCAGCAACCCGCAACAAGGGTGGGGTTCAGTTCGGTATCGAGACCGCGTGGACGGATCGGCTCAACATTGAGATGGAGCAAGACTGGCCACCGGTCGAACCGGCGACGCCGTATCCAAGCACACACCTCGGACGTTGGATGCGTCGGGCGGCAGGGATTGAACCGGCAGGAGAGAAGACGCGGCTCTTCGATCTAGGCTTTGGCCTGCAAGAGCAGATGGTCGCGGATCAGGCGAACGAAATCCACCGCGTGGATTGCCAGAATGCAGGTCCCAATATCGACCGGCGCATCGACCTTCAGGAAGGCGAGCCAACGCTGTATCTGGACAACTGGAATCAGCTCTGGGCGAAGGCCTTTGTTCGACCGGTCGGGGCAGTTTGTGATTATCGCTGGACCATCCGCACTTACCCGGCGGTGACCGGTACCCCGGTTGGGACCGCAACCCAAGCGTGGCAGCCCTTCGTTGCGGCCGACGAGCACGGGGTCAACGACTTCGCGTATGAGTACAAGTTGGGGGCGCTTGGTTTGCTGGGCGCGACGCTCTCGGGAGACTACTACGAGGCGCGGTGGTTCTGGTGTCGTCTCGAGTTCCGCTTCGATCCCAGCGTGACCTCGGCGGAGGTGCAGATTGCGGGGATGAAGATGGAGCATCAAGAGCCGATGGGCGTGACGGTGGATCCGCAGTGGAATCCGGATACCGACATCCGTTATTACCGCAACGTAGAGGACGCCGATATTGCATTCGCGGTAACCAGCGCTCAGCACCAATCCATCACCGATTACGGGCTACGCCACCGTGAGGTTCCGATGCAACTGCCGAAGCAGATGTCCGGCGTTGTTGACCTGACCGCCGCGTGCCGGAGCTGGCTCGAAATCCATTCGGTGCCGGGATGGGAGATTCGCGGAGGTTACCAAGGAGAAGTGCGCCGGTTCAAACCGCAAGACGGTCCGGTCAGGCTGGCTGGAACAACCGCATATTGCGGTATCAATCATGTGCTTTACCGCACGGCTTACGAGCTGAATGGAGGTGCGATCAACCCGCAGCTGTTCATGGGCAACGGTATGGATTTCGATTGGGCGAGCAGCCCTCGAAAGCTCATAGATGATTACATCCCCACGAACGTTCAAGGAGGCGGCGAAAATGGCTGAAGACACGGTAGTTGACGAAGTCGTGGTGAAGAACCCCGAGGACATGACCGTTTCGGAACTCGTGGCGCGTGCTCAGGAGCTCGGAGTTCTCGAAGGAGCAGGCAGCGGGCTGAAGCGCGACGAGCTCTTGGTGTTGATCGCCGGGGCAACGAAGAAAGGGAGCAGGGCGGGCGGCTGGTGGTAAGCGAATTTCCGGCGATCTCAGCCAATTTCAGGGCTGAGCGAGCCGAGTCCCCATCCGCATCCTGAGATCTCAACCAGTGAGCGTGAGGCACGAGGAGGACAGGTCATGAGCGCAGAAGATGTCAAGGAAATTCAAGAACTGTCGGCTGAGACGAATCTGGACGAGTGTGAGAAGACGGATCTGTGGGAGTTCGCCAAAGCCCACGGGTTGGTAGAGCCGTCAACCTACCAGCGCACGACGACCGCGCAGCTCCGCGAAACCGTGCGCGACTACTTCGAGGCATCCACCGCACGCGTGCGGGAGGTGTGGGGGAAGGGCGACTTTGCGGTCTGGACAGGCAACCCGGCGCGGCTCCCGCGCATCAGCGACCGGGTCGAGCAAGGCGTGGTCTACAGCCGTAGTGAGTGGGGGGACGAGCGGTTCGATCGGTTCATCCAACTCCCACAGGTAGAGGTCGTGGAGGATCCCGATGCCTAACCGCTATTCGCGTGTCGTGGAGATTCCCAGGAGCACCGACGATTTGCCGCAGGGGAACGTGAATCACTACTTCACCGGTGGCACGATTCCGTCGCCCACGGTGGTGGCGGCCAACTCGGCTTTCCGCATCGCCAATGATCTCACACATCCGCACCAAGCGGTGTTCACAGTGTCGAAGCCTGCGTTCGCGGCGGTGACCGTTGCGGGCCGGGTCAGAACGTCGCAACTCTCAGTCACCAGCAGCGCGGGGAGTTTCTTGGCTGGGCTCAACGTGTGGGGCGATCTACGGTCCAACGGAAGCGCCACCGTCAGCGGCAACCTGGACGTTGACGGGGTGGCTGGACTGGGCGTGCTCCACGACGGAGCTTTCGGCGGAGACCTGCGGGTGGGCGGAGGCGCAACCGTTGCAGGCACCGCCACCTTCGGCAAGTGGCTGAACGTGGACAGCTACCTGACCGTCGGGGCCGGGGGGCGTAGCACCGTTGGGGGCGCTCTGGGAGTAGCAGGCGGGGTGACCGTTGGGGGCGGGCTCAGCGTGACCGGCATCGCAACCCTCGCCAGCCACTTGGTCGTCGGCGGATACGCCACTTTCAGAGGCCCCGGAGCGAATATCCACAACGCGCTGAAAGTGCCGATCATCGGGAGCGGGCTAGGTGGTAGCGTAACGCAGATCGCACTAAGCGTTGGCGCGGTCCACGTAAAGTCCGCGTTGAGCGTGACCGGCAACGTCTCGGTAACAGGCCTCTTGGCGGTGGATGACTTCTCCATCAGGGGCACGGACAACACGCCTTGCTGGATCTCAGGCACCAATGCCGCCGGGCCTGTTTACTTCTACTACCAGAATTCAGCTGGGGCAAGCATCGCCAACCGCATAGAGCACCGTTATCGGATTCGTAATTCTGCAGGGGCCTTCTTCGACGCTCTAACGCTCAGGATTCACTCGACTTCGGTCACTGATGCGGCTGAAACTAGCCGAATTCAGTTTCGGACGCACGAGACAGGGGCTATCAACTGGGCGTTGGAATTCTTGGGGAACGACGTGAACGTGCGCACCGATCTGGACGTAGGCGGCAACTGTGAGGCGGACAGTTATTCAGCCCTGAGCAACGCCGGGCTGAGCACACAGGTAGCAGCGACGGGGGCGGGCGGCTCCCTTCACACCCTTACCTTTACCAAAGGCATCCTTACTGGGTACACCAAGGTCTAGCCGGAGGCGGTCGCTTTGGGCAACGGAAACAATAGCAACGTTTGGTGGCGGGACAGCCGGTTCATGTTGACGATCTGCGTGCTGGTCGCGAGCGCAATCGGGGTGTGGGCAACGACGACGACCAGGCTCGACGCCCACCTCTGCGACCACGGCATCCACCACCACCTGGACGAGCTGGACGACCGGTTCTGCACGGACGAGGAGCACGTGGCGTTCGAAACGACGCTCACCACCATCGATACCAAGCTGGACGGCGTAGCGCTCAAGTTGGAACATTTGTGCGGCGCGATGGGCGTCGAATGACAGCCGCAAGAGGAGCGGAGCAATGTTCGATGCAGTGACGGTTGGCGAATGGCTCACGCACGTGCTGTTGCCGGGCGCGGGAGTGGTGCTGCTGGGCGTGCTGTTCCAGGTCGCGCGGCGGTGGCTCATCCGCATGAACGACGGCTGGCTCAAGGACCTGCTGGAAGAGCTGGTCACGGCGGCTGAGCAGATGTATGGTCCGGGCCGGGGCGACGACAAGCGGCGCTACGTCCTGGCGCAGATGAAGGCACGGGGCGTGTCGGTCGAGAAGAGACCTCCAAGCCTCGAAGCGGCGGTTTACCGGCTGCCCAAGGACGGTGAGTAGCGTGACCACCACGGGACGGGACGTTGCAGCGGTCGCACGGAAGATGTGCGCGGAGTTCGCGGCGGGCAACCGGGGCGGGCTGACCATCGGCAAGATCCACTTCGAGCTGAGCGACATCAGCATGTGCTCGGAGTTCGTCCGCGAGTGCAGCGAAGCAGCTGCCGGCACGGGCGACCACGGCGAGCTGAGCGACCGCTACTTCGGGACGAACGCGCGGCACACGGAGCGCAAGCTCAAAGCGGCGGGCAAGCAGATCCCTAAGAGCAAGGCGCGGGCGGGCGACATCGTCTGCTTCAACGGACCCGGCGCAGGGCACTACGGGCACATCGGGCTGTGGGCTGACGACGGCCACACCGTCGCCGAGAACACCTCCTCTTCTTCCAGAGGACCGGGGTTCGTTACCGGACCCCTGACCGCAGGCCTCGCGCGGCGTATCTCGGGGACGTATCGCATCTTTGAGCCGGGCGACGAGGAGGAGGCTCGGCCGTTCCGCGTGAGCCTGCTCGGCACCTATCTGGAGGAGGACGCTGCAGAGCTGCGGGCCGACGGAACAACGTGGGTTCGGTTGGCGGACGCGGCGCAGGTCCTGGGCCTGAGGACTTACTGGCGTCCGACCACGAACAAGGTGTTCGTCAAGGGAGGCGGGTCGTAATGCGTAGATGCGCGTTGATCGTCGCGATGCTGGTGCTGTTTCTGGGGTGTGCGAGAGGGGAGCCGGTGGAGGTGTCTCAAGAGGCGACCGCCGCGCAGAGCTTGGGCGCGGTGCTTGAGGCGGCGTGGGCAATCGCCGAACCGGACACCTTCGGCTTCGCCTACCTTCGGGACCTGGAGGGCAACGACTGGAAGGTCGAGGTCCTGGCCAAACGAATCGCGCAGCGTAGAGGGTGGGGTGAGGCATTCCTCGACGGGTTCATCGACGAAGCAAAGCTGTTGACCGGCGCGGGGATCTCTGTCTCACCCGAGTTCGCGGGCGTGATGGCGGTAGGCCTGGGAGTGAACCGCGAGGTGTTCGTGTATTACGCGGGCGCTCATTGGGCTTTCTGACAACCGGCGGCCAAGGCGAAGGAAAGAGGGCGGCCTGCACCGGCTGCCCTCTTTTCGCGTCACATGAGAACTGCCCTTTTTTCCGCAAGCCGAGGGGGTTACATGGTAGTGAGATAAGCTGAGTTTTCTTTAGACAAGAAAGACCCCCTTCAACCCACCATCCCACCCCCTCGCTGGGCGGAAAAAACCCCCACACCCCTGCGCCGGGCGGACTAAAGTTATTTTTAGCAAGCGGGAAGGTGGCGCGCACCCCGGCGGCGAACCCCCCCCCCATCACGTAACGAACCACGGACGCGTAAGGGAGCGACGCGAGATGGCCAACAAGAAGAAGGGCACGCCCAAGGCGAAGCCGGTAGCTGAGAAGAAGACCGGGCGCAGGCAGCTGACGGTCAAGGAGATCAAGGCGGAGTGCACGACCCCGAAGGCCTACGGCTGCATCCTGAAGGGGAAGGCAGCGGTGGCGCTGCGCACGCTCGCGCAGGACAACGGCGTGAGCCTCCGCGCGGCGATGCGGACGGCGGTTGACGTCCTGCTGGAGTCGGCGGCATCGGGTGCTGATCTGGACTTCACCGACCCCGACGGCTAGACGCCAAACCCCCCGGACCTCATGTCCTGTATGTCTCGCTGAGTTCGGGCGAAAACGAGGATCCCAGGAGGCCAGACACACCATGGTCTCCTGGGGTTTTCGTTTTTCGTATGTGAGCAAGGTCCGGAGAATCGGCCGAAACGGACCCGGCGGCGTGGACTGTTTTCACCGTTTCGGAATCTTTTTTTCCGACCTCGCAGCCCATGGCGCACCTCGGTTCTTGAGTTTCAGCCCCTCGCCAAAGCGGAGAAAGTTGCCAGATCCATTTGCAATTGTTTCCGATTTCGGTTATATTAGGGGTGTCGAAAGGGGAGGGCAAGTGGGGCGGGCGGGTCGGGACCTTGGCAACCAGAGCCTCCGAGAAGCGCCGCCCCCGGCAGGGGGAGGAAACTGAGGCTCCACAAAGGGGACGCAACTCGGGGCACGAGAGTGTCACGAACCGGAACTAACCCCGGCGAGTCGAAGCCTCCCCAAGATCCCGACTCCCGACTCCCGAGCTCGGCCTTCTCTCTCCAGAAAGTCGAGCTCGGCAGTCGCAAATAACAGACGGTAAAGGAGCTCCACTATGGCGAAGCGAACGAAGGCTGACGAGAGGTTTGACATGACGCTCAAAGAGGCCCGCGCGAAGGCGGACTGGCCCTGTGGGAAGGTCTCGGTCCTGAAGCGGGCGCTCGGGCGGCTCCAGGCGCTGCTCATGCAGCTCGGCACTGCAACAGCCACTGCCGGTCAGTCGCTCGGCTCGAAGAGCGCATCGCTGCGAAGTCCTGACGTCCCGCCGCAGGCGGCGACCTTGGAGCAGCGGATCCTGGAGGAGGGCATGTCGCTGGAAGCGGACCGGCGGGCGGTTGGGGAGGCGGACTGCTCCCACATTTTCGTTAAGACCGCCGAGGTCACCAACTCCGAGACCGCGAGCGAGACGCTGACGTGCAGCCGCTGCGGGAAGGTCGCGTACATCGTGGCGTTCTGACCCTCGACTCCGGCTCCCACGAACCACGGGGGGCCGGGGTCGTGAGCCGGATAAAACCGCCGCACAAGGAGAGCCCAATGGACATGCAGCCGCAGGAGACGATGTTCGACGCAAACAGCCGCGTGACTTGGCGCGAATCTGGGATCGACATTCCCGAGGGCATGGTCGAGGTCGACAAGGTTTTGGAGCACGCCGGGCTGGATTGGGAGGCGCGGATGCAGCCGCAGATCGTGCGGCGCAGCGACGGCTCCTACGAGGAGGTTCCTAACTCCTTCTACTGCATGCGCAGCGACCTCGACGGCGCGGGCGCGGTGCTCGGCGACGGGTTCCGCAAAATCTACGAGCCGATCCAGAACCGGGACATGTTCAGCTTCTGCGACGCGCTCGTGGCGATGGCGGACGCCCGTTACGTTTCGGTGGGTCTGCTGAACAACGGTCGCCGGGTCTGGGCGCTCGCCGAACTGCCGGACGCGCAGGTGGATCTCAAGGGCAGCGTCCTGGATCCCACGAACCTCTACCTCCTGGTCTACAACTCGTTCGACGGCGGCGCGCAGTTCACAGCGGCCATCACCGGGGTCCGGATGCGGTGCCACAACGTCGCCAACTACGCGCTCAAGCAGGCGCAGCGGATGTGGCGGATCCGGCACACCCCCAACGCACCGAATCGGATGGGCGCAGCGGCGCACGCGCTGGACCTCGTCGGCGAATACCAGGACGAGTTCGGCGAGCAGATGCAACACCTCCTCAACGCGAGCTTGGAGGAGGCGGAGTTCGAGCGGCTGCTCGGCAACCTCTGGCCGGTCAACAAGGATGGCGAGCTGAGCTCCCGCTCGGAGAACCAGCGCGGGATGGTCCGCGACGCCTACACGGACGCGACGACCTGTAACCTAGAGGGGATGGCGGGCACGCGCTACGCGGCGCTCAACGCGGTCAGCCTCTACGCCGACTACGGACGCGGCACGCGCGACACCTCCGCGAACGACGGAACGACGGCTGAGGAGAACCGACTCCGCTCGATCTTCTGGGGCGGATCGCAGCAGCTCAAGCAGCGGGCGTTCGACCTGTTGCTCGAAGACGAGATCCCCTCAGCCGCGTGAGAAACGGAGCAAGGCGCGGGGGGCCGAGGGCCTTAATCCTCCCTTTGGCTCCCTCGCCTGCTCCTCATCCAGAGAGGTGCACCATGCGGATCAAGCGAAAGCGCAAGCCGGAGCAACCGCGACCGGTGCTCGTCTTCAAAGGTGAGGACAATTATTTCACCTTGCGCAGCGCGGTGATAAAGTGCTTGCGTGCGGCGGGGTTCTCACAGTGTCGGATCGTCCAGTTCAAGGACCTGTGGGACGCGACGAATCTCCACGAGTACCGGGTCCGGCACATCCTGCCTCAGTTCGTAGAGTGGAAACAGCCGACAAATCCGTTGGGAAAGGCGTGATCGACATGTCAGTAGAGCCCATACCGGGCGCTCCTCCGAATCTGTCTACGCAACGGGCGTTGAAGACGCACCCCAAGCTGACCGCGCGGCTCTGCGCGATGTGGTCCCGGCGCGGGGCTTGGATGTGTGCGCTGTGCGGGCGGTTCCACTGCTGGCCATATGGCTCGGCGATCGAGGACTACCCGATCTGCAGGCGCTGCTTCAAGGTCTGGAACCCCGATGTGTCGGACGAGACGCTCCGGATGAACCTCCGGGAGCCTGCGAAATGGGGGCGACACGTATGACCTTCCGACAGTTGTGTTTCGTTGTCGCGGTGCTGGGCTTTGTCATCGGCTGGAAGGGGCGCGGCGTCGCCAACACCGGGGTGGAGCGCCTGGTCCCGGCACGGACCGTGCGGGTGAAAGCGCAAGCGAAGCCGGACTGGTATGATAGCTGGCTCCGGTGTCGGACCACGACTCCGACCACCGACCTCATGCCGGTGGAGCCGTTCCAACGGTGCGCGTGGAAGGCGCTACGCGGCTGGTATGGTCCGCTCGAACGCTGGCAGGAGCGAGCCTACGCCGCCGGGGTGGTGGCCGGGCTGGCGGCGCGGGAGCTGGCGAAGGTCACGGCCTACGGCGATCTCTGGGAGGATGAGGTGTCCGTGGATTGCCGGGGCAACCCGCTCTTCGTCGGAGTCTGCGCTGCACCGCAAGGGCAGTTTCCTTACGACTCAGCCCTCTGGATTCAGGGCATCGGGCTGGTGCGGCGGCGCGACCATGGTGGGGGCGTGAGGCTGTCCAGCACGAACGAGCACGAGACCACGTTCCTGGACGTTTACTCGCTCACCCCGGCGGAGACCCGGCGCAACGTCCCGTGGGTTTTCGTTTGCCTCCCAGAGCTGTGGGAGGAGTAGCTGGACCGCGTGCGTGCCTGCGTGCTGACTGCAATTCGAGACGCGGGAGGTGAGGACGTTGAGGCGCGGCTGAATAATCGCGCTTACTCAGAGCGACGAGAGCCAATTCTAAGCTCCGTTGGGGCAACTCCCTCAACGGGGCTTGGAATTCGCTCCACGAGCCTAGAGGAGGTAGCAGTGAGAAAGCTAATGGACCATCAGGAGGACGCGCTGGAGTATTTGCGCGGGCGCTCTTCAGGGGCGCTCTTCATGGAGATGCGGCTGGGGAAAACGCTGACGATGATTCGGTGGGCGCAAGAAGCTTGGCCGGGCGGCCTGATCCTCGTGGTCGCTCCACTCACCGTGCTCGGAGCATGGCAAGAAGAGCTGGACGAGGAAGGCGAACTCTGGGTTGACGTGGAGGGCGACAACGTGGATGCGCGGGAGGCGAATGTGCTGGAGTCGGCGCGGGTGGCGGAGCGGTGCGGGAAGCGCGTCTGGTTCCTCATCGGCTACGACAGGTTGCGGGCGACTTTCCGGCTCACCGTGATCCCGTGGACGGCGGTCATCCTGGACGAGTCCACCCGCATCAGGAACCCCCAAGCCATGATCACGCGGGTGTGCAACGGCGGGACGCATAACCGGGTGCGCTACGTCGGCTTCGACCACGTGCCGCACCGTTACGTCCTGAGTGGGTTGCCCGCACCGGAGTCGGCGCTTGACTTCTATGAGCAGATGCGGTTCGTCAAACCCAATTTCCTCGGAGTCGGCAATTTCTTCGAGTTTCGAGCGAAGCTGTGGCAGCCGGGGCAGATGCCGGGCGAGTGGAACCCCCAACGAGGGGCGCTGAGCCGGGTGAAGAGCGCGGTTGCGAAGCACGCCCACGTCGTGCGCCGGGCCGACGTCGGCATCACCTGTGAGCGGGTTTACGAGACCCGGCGAATCACGATGCCCCCGGCGCTGCGCAGGGCATCGAAGACTCTGGAAGAAGACTTCGCTTGGGGCGACCGGTCCACGCGCTGGCGGATCGTGGTCCAGACGTGGCTGGCCGAACTGGCGGGCGGGTTCAGTCCCGAGGGCAAGTTCATGTCGGCGCACAAGCTCAAGGAGCTGGTCAACCTCCTGCTCGGCGAACTCCGGCGGGAGCAGACCGTGGTTTGGTTCCGCTACATTCCAGAGATGGAACGGGCGGCTGAAGTGCTCGCCAAGGCGGGCGTCTCGTTCAAGCGGATTCACGGGGGTGTGCCGGCAGTGAACCGGACGGGGATCTTGAGGGAGTTTCGGGCCGGGCGCTTCCAAGCCTTGCTCATCCAGATTCAGTGTGGGCGTTACGGGCTGGACTGCAGTAGCGCGGACACGGCGATCTACTACTCCAATTCCTACTCATGGGAGGACCGGGCGCAGAGCGAAGACCGGATCTTCCACCCCAGGAAAACCGTCCCGCTCCTTTACGTGGACCTCGTGTCAAGGAACTCAGCCGACGAGGATGTGGTCCGGGCGCTGCGCGGCAAGCGGGTGACGGCGGCGAGCTTCATGATGTTCGTGCGACAATTCTACAGGGCGAGGTGCGGCCATGAGGCTGAGGACGGGCGCTAGGATCACGGTGGACCCCGGCATCGGCGGCACCGGGGTGGCGGTGTGGCGTGCGAAGGATTGGGAGGACGAGGTCCCGCCGATCCACACGCGGGTGCTGACCCCGGCGGCGAAGCTCCCGTGGGAGGAGAAGGTCTGGCGACTCTGCAATATGCTGGAGGACCTCTGCGAAGGGTCCGGTTACCGAGTGGAGGCGGCGACCTTCGAGCTCGCTCAATTCTTCGGCGGCGCAGGTGGATACATGGTCGCGGCGAAAGGCGACCTGGTCAAGCTGTGCATAGTGACCGGGGCGCTCGCGGCGGTTACGGCGCGGCTCTGTGTGGAGACCGGGTTCGTCGAGGTGAACGCCTGGAAAGGACAGCTCTCCAAGGAGGTGGTCATGCGGCGTATCGAGGCGCGGCTCGGGCTTGCGGCCTGCGACGCATTCAAGACACACGCTTGGGACGCGGTTGGTATCGGGCTCCACATGAAGGGGTTTGAGCTATGAGGATCAAGCGACGACTGAACCCCCGGCGCGGCGCAGACGCGGCGTTCTGGGATCTAGATCGCGACGGCGTGACGCAGTCCATGCTCGGCCGGTGGTTGACCTGCCCTGAGCGCGGGCGGTTGGACATCAAGCACGGGCTGGAACCGCTCGGGCAGAAGGCCTCGCTTCCGCTGGACTTCGGGACGGCGGTGCATGACCTTCTGGAGCAGCAGTATCGCGAGAGCAAGTTCGGGCCGAAGGTGCTCGACCGGTTCATCAGCGAATATGAGGATGACTGGATGGGTGCGGTCGCGCAACAAGTCACGGCGGACGTCGCCCACGTGCAGCTCGTGATGGGCCTCGCGGCGGCGACGTTGCCGGGCTACTTCGATCACTGGCGCCACGAGTGGGGCAACGTAAAGTGGGTTGGGCTGGAGCACGAGTTCAACGAGCAATTCCCTCTCCCAGATGGGGCATCCGTCCGGGTCCGGGGCAAGCTCGACGGGGCGTATGAAGATCGCAAGGGGAACTTGTTCCTGTTTGAGACGAAAACCAAGGGGCAGATTGACTCGGGCGCTATCACCTCGACGCTGGGGCTGGACCTCCAGGTCAACCTCTACGCGTGGGCGCTGGAACAGCAGCTCAAGGAGCCGGTGCGCGGTGTTCGCTACAACGTCATCCGGCGACCCGGCTTGCGCCAGAAGAAGAACGAGGACTTGCCGGAGTTCTTGGAGCGCGTGAAGGACGACGTTCAGGCGCGGCCTGACCACTACTTCATGCGTTTCGAGGTCTCGCTGGACGACGAAGACACGCTCCGGTGGCGCGAGAGTTTCGCTCAGATGCTGATGCAGTTCCGGAGCTGGGCAGAAGGGAAGTGGAACTACCTCGATACGACACAGTGCATGGGGCGCTTCGGTTTGTGCCCTTTCGTTGCGCTATGCCACCGGGGCGACCACAAGCTTTACCGTCGCAGGGATGCCGTGTTCCCTGAGCTCTCACCAGGAGGCTGAAGATGCGCAAGGCGAAGACGAAGTCGAAGCGCCGGAAATCCCCGGTGGCGAAGCTGCCGACTAAGGCTTCGGTGCCGGTGGCGGAGATGGCGGGCTACACGACGTTGCTTTACGGCGCGAAGAAAGTCGGGAAGACCACTCTGGCGGCGCGGTTCCCCGGCGCTTACTTCCTGATGTTCGAGCCGGGCGCAAAGGCGCTCGCCGTCTACCAGTCCGCCGTTTCTAGCTGGTCCCATTTCGTCGCCTACCTCGATCTGTTAGAGGCTGGCGACCACGACTTCAAGACCATCGTCATCGACACCGTGGACGGGGCTTACCAAGCCTGCTTCGGCTACATGTGCACGAAGCTGGCCATCGACCACCCGCAGGACCAGTCGGACTTCGGCAAGTCCTGGGGCCAGATTGACCAGGAGTTCACGAGGCAGATGCTTCGGTTGCTGAACCTCGGGACGGGCGCGATCTTCATCTCGCATGAGAAGCTCCGCGAGATTACGACGCGCGGCGGCAAGACCTTCGACCGGCTCGACACCAGCTGCGCGACGCAGGCGCAGCGGTTCTTGGAGGGAATCGTGGACATCTGGGCGCACTACGGATACCACGGAACCGACCGGTTCCTGCTCCTCCAGGGGTCCGACTTCGTGGGCGCGGGTAACCGGCTGGAGGGCAACTTCCAGACCGTGACCGGCAAGGCGCTCGTCGCAGTCCCGATGGGTCGCACCTCGGCGGAGGCCTACAAGAACCTGATGGCGGCCTTCGACAACACGCAGAAGGAGGTGCACGCGGAGGTCCTT
>Ga0307928_10002412_pt1 | contig 14380 bp, 10 predicted proteins | sample AceLakmetagen232_FD_201815 | JGI IMG/M metagenome (GOLD analysis project Ga0307928, IMG submission 201815) | Saline water microbial communities from Ace Lake, Antarctica - #232 | ecosystem: Environmental > Aquatic > Non-marine Saline and Alkaline > Saline | place: Antarctica: Ace Lake... | reverse complement strand
GCCATTTTCCTATCACCCTCCTCCAAAAAAAGCGCCACCAAATCAATCGCATCAATTTCACCTTCCAATTCCGATATTTCTTGCATAAGGTGCGCCCCTTTCTGATAATCTTCCCAAACAGCCTGTTTTTCAATTTTTTCTTTTAGCACTGCTAACCTTTTTCTCTTCTTTGTTATTTGCAATTTTTGCCGAAGAACGGTTAATTTTTTTGTTAAATTTTCCATATCCATATTAAAAATTAATTATCATAATCACAATGACATTGACATTCGGGAAAAATCTCCTTAATTAAATATTCTTTAATCTTAACGGTCTGTTTTTGCGGTAATTTTTCAATATTTTCCAGAAACTCATTTAAATATTGCTGATAATCTTCATTTTTTTCTTGCGAATCTTTTCCATTATCAATATTTTGCTCAGCTGTACCATCTTTAACAGTATCGTAATATTCTTCCGTCAATTTTTCCTGGATAGGCGCTAAGCCAATTTTTCGAAACGAGTCCGCTATTTTTTCTTGAGCTGAAGAAATGGTTTGTTCGCCTAAAACTTGCGATTGGCTTAAATTTTTAAATAATGGCCATTCTTTAATCTGAGAATAATTTTTAAAGATATAAACCAAAACTGATAAAAAAATAATTTTCCAAAGCCAACCTTTGAAACGTTTCGTATATTTCATTAAATAAATTATACTATCCGCTACCATTAATGTCTAAACCTCCATCACACCTCCGCGGTGTGAAGCTATCACACCGCGGAGGTGTGATGAGTTTGAAGACGCCAGAAACGACGATAAAGACCATTCTCTGTCTGCAATAACTCCTTATGAGAACCTTCCTCCGCTACTATACCGTTTTCTACCACCACAATACGATCCGCTTTCTTTACCGTTGACAGGCGATGAGCAATAATAATTGTGCTGCAACCTTCCCGTGCCTGCCAAAAAGATTTTTGAATTAATTGCTCCGATTGGGAATCCAACTGAGAAGTGGCTTCGTCAAAAACAATGATTTTGGGATTTTCTAAAATCATCCGCGCAATTGCTACCCGTTGTTTCTGTCCGCCAGAAAGATTGACTCCCCGTTCACCGACTAGTGTTTGATATCCGTTAGGCAAATCTTTAATAAAATCGGTTAAATTCGCTATCGCTATCGCTCTTTCTACCTTGCTCTTATTAGCCTTGGGAAAACCATAGACAATATTAAAAAGAATCGATTCGTTAAATAAAATCGGCTCCTGCGGTACCACGCCTATTTGAGAACGAAGATATGCTTTGGAAAAGTTTTTAATATTAACCCCATCAATAGTAATCTCCCCTCTATCAACATCATAAAAGCGCAGTAACAATTTAACTACCGTCGTTTTACCGGCGCCGGAACTACCTACTAAAGCAACCGACTCGCCCGCTTTAATTTTAAAGTTAAAATTCTTAAGAGCGTCTTTTTTGCCTCGCGGATAAGAAAAGCAAACATTAGAAAATTCAATTTCTCCTTTCATATTTTTCAATTGAATTGAAGTTTTGGGTTCTTTGACACAAACATCTTCTTCCAAAACAGCAAAATATTTTTGCAAATCAACATAGCGACGAGTAATATTGCGCAAATTAAAAAACAACTCATAGAGACGAGGGAAAAAACTTGTTAAAAACCCTAAAATTAGAATAAAATCCTCGGCTGCAATCGCCTGAATAGATAACTTTTTCCAAGCAAAAAATAAAATCAAAAATATTCCCAAATTAGAAACCGCCCCTAAGGAAAGATCCATCAACCGGAAAGTGTTGGCAAATCCCCACAAAGCTTGACGCCATTCACCCAGGGCATTATTAAGCCTGTTCCGCTCTTCTTTTTCTTGAGCAAAATATTTAACGGTTTCATAATTAATTAAATTGTCGGTAATAATAGCGGAAATTTGATCTTCTTTTTTATTAAACAAGCGGTTCTTGTCAATATTGAGACGAATTAAATAATAAATCAGAGCCGACGCGAACAGAATAACGCTAATTAACAAAATAACCACCCAAGATCCTAATTGACTGAAAAAGAACAACATCACCAAAAACCCCACTAAAATTCTTATTAAATTAATATTCAAGCTATGAAATAAATCAAAAAAAGCGCTATCACCCCGTTTAAAAGCGCTAATTAACGAACCGGTGCTTTTTTGAGTATGGTAAGCAAAATCAAGATCCTGAACCTGTTTAAAAACAGTTATCCGCGCTTCTTGAGCGGCAGGGATAAGAACGCGATCACCTAAATAATAAGACAAAACAGAAAAAAGATTGGTAAAAACTTTGACTAAAACAAAAAAGATTAAAACATTAAAAACCTTGCTAAGATCAGACTGGCCCAAAACGGAAACAAATAATTTATAAAAATATGGCTGAAAACCCAGCAAAATAGCGCTGGTAATTAAAACCAGCTCAAAAATAATAAATCGTTTTGGCCGCCGCAATAAAAATCGATAGTAAATTTTAAAAAATTTTCCCATAAAAAATACCTCGTTTCCGAAAGAAACAAAATTATTTTAACATATTAAGATACAGAAGTTTAGTTTAAGATTCTCAACTTACTAATAAATTTACAATTTTTAATTTATGGTAATATGGTACCATATTACCATACGAACTTAATTTATCCCCGGATATTGTTTTAGAAAACTTCGAAGATTTTATTAAGAGAATATTAAATAATAAAAGAGTTAAGTAATAAAATCTTCGCAGAATGAAGAAAAAATTACATATTAATAAGAAGATCGAATAAGAATATCGCTGAATGTTTTTCTAAAACGATATCGGGGAGAGATTATATTTTATAGTACCATATTGCCATATAAAATCAGATCTTACCCATATTTCGGATAACAACAGCGCTTATATTTTTTGCCGGAACCGCACGGACAAGGGTCATTGCGTCCAGGACGAGATTGACCGGAAAGAACTGGCTTCACTCTTTGCACTCTTTGGCTGTCACTTTGTTTTAGGCCCATGCCATCAGTGGTGTCAATATTAGTTACTAAATTGTCAGATTGAGGAATATTGGTTGAAGTTATTAGTTGCGTCCGGAAAACCCGCCGCGCTATTTGATAATTAATTCGCCCCATCAATTGTTCAAACTTTTCAAAAGCTTCATTTTTATAAACCACCAATGGATCTTGCTGGCCATAAGCCCGTAAACCAACTCCTTCTCGCAGATCTTTCATTTCGTCTAAATGATCAACCCATAAATTGTCAATTGTTCTTAAAATAATTAACTTCATTAGATTGAAGTGCTTTTCCTGCCCTAACTTTTGCTCCAAAGAATGATAGGCACCCTTAATTAAATTTTGAAAAAGAACCTTTGTTTCATCTTTATTTTTATTTTCTATTTGTTTTTCGAGTTGCTGACGCGAACCTTCTGTCAAGGGTAGAATTTCTGCTAATTCCAAAACAAATTTGCTTCTATCATCACTTTCGGCGGAAAAAAAATCTAAAAGAATATCAATTTCCGTAAAGATCCGCTGATAAATACGCTTTTCCATGACTAAGGATTTTTTCTCAAAATTTAGATGTAAAACTTTATCACGAATTCGATAAATAATCTCTCTTTGCTTATTCATCACATCATCATAAGCAACTAATTGCCGCCGAGCATCAAAATGAACCCCTTCTACTTTTGATTGCACCTGCTCAATAGAACGGCTGATTAAAGAATTTTCAATAGGAATATTGTCGGGAAAATTGAAACGATTCATTAAAGAAACAATTTTATCACCGCCAAAAACGCGCATCATATCGTCATCCAAAGCAATAAAAAACCGTGAAGAACCCGGATCACCCTGCCTTCCCGCTCTTCCCCGCAATTGATTATCAATCCGCCGCGCTTCGTGTCTTTCCGTACCGATAACATGTAAGCCACCCGACGCCACTACTTCATCGTGTTTTTTTTGCCATGCTTGAAAATCTTTCCCCTTGCCTGGTTTTTCACCACCCAAAACAATATCCACCCCGCGGCCGGCCATATTAGTGGCCACTGTTACCGCGTTTTCTGCTCCCGCTTGAGCAATAATACCGGCTTCTTTTTCATGATTTTTAGCATTTAAAACTTGATGAGAAATTTTCTTATGCTTTAAAAGACGAGAAATAATTTCATTTTTTTCAATTGATGTTGTTCCCACTAAAACCGGTTGGCCCTTCCGAGAGCATTTCTCTATCTCTTTAGCAACAGCCGTATATTTAGCGCGTTGATTCTTGTAAATAGCGTCTTCATGATCTTTGCGGATAACGGGTTCATTGGTGGGAATAGCCATGGTCATCAGACTGTAAATTTTTTTAAATTCTTCGGCTGAAGTCAACGCTGTTCCCGTCATGCCCGACAATACTTCATAAAGACGAAAATAATTTTGAAAAGAAACTGTGGCCATCGTTTGTGATTCTTGCTGAATAGCAACATTTTCTTTAGCCTCTACGGCTTGATGAAGACCATCTGACCAACGCCGCCCAAACATTAAGCGACCGGTGAATTCATCAACAATAACCACGGCGCCGTCTTTAATAATATAATCTTGATCGCGGTGGAATAATTCTTTAGCCTTAAGAGCGTTTTCAATATGATGAAGAACGGTGAAATCTTTTTCATATAAATTAATGATATCTAACTTTTTTTCCACTTTAGAAATGCCGTGGTCTGTCAAGGAAACAGTGCGTGACTCTTCATCAACCGCATAATCGGTTTCTCGTGATAAAGATTTAGTTAATGCCGCAAAGCGATAATATTGCTGAGTTGATTTTCCTTTGGGAGCGGAAATAATTAGCGGTGTGCGCGCCTCATCAATTAAAGCAAAATCCACTTCATCAACAATGGCAAAATAATGAGCGCGTTGAACTTTTTGATTTTCATTCAAAACCATATTATCTCGTAAATAATCAAAACCAAATTCATTATTAGTACCGTAAGTAACATCAGCCTGATAAGCCTCTTTTCTTGTTACCGGCCGCAGATGGCATAAGCGTTCATCATCTGATTTTTGATTATATTCGGAATCAAGAAGAAAAGCGGTATCGTGAACAATACAACCAACCGACAAACCCAAAAAATTAAAAATCTGTCCCATCCAACCAGCGTCACGCCGCGCCAAATAATCATTAACAGTCACTAAATGAGTGCCTTTGCCTGTCAAGGCTCGTAAATATAGGGCGAGTACAGCGGAAAGAGTTTTTCCTTCGCCTGTTTTTTGTTCAATTACTTTGCCCTCGAATAAAGCCAAAGCGGCCATTATTTGCATATCATATGGCCTCATGCTAACCGTACGCTGTGACGCCTCGCGAACAAGAGCAAATGCTTCTACTAGAACAGAATTAATCCCCTTGGCGGCAATTTTTTTCTTTAATGTTCGAGTAAATTTTCTCATTGCCCCATCAGACATCTTTTTAAAACGCCCTTCCAATCGGTTTATTTCTTCGACCACAATAGAAAGTCGTTTTTGTTCACGTCTACCAACGTCAAAAAAGTTTTTTATAAACTTAAACATACTTAATTATTATAACAAGAAAAGAGGTACCATTCCTTGTTTTATTTTTTGGGGCGAATAACTTCTTTTCCTACCAAACTTTTTAAAACTTCAGGAACCTTAATTGAACCATCTTTTTGCTGATAATTTTCCAAAATTGGAATTAAAATTCGCGGCGAAGCAATAATAGTATTATTGAGCGCATAAGCATAAACTTTTTCCCCCGCTTTATTTTTATATTGAATATTTAACCGTCTCGTTTGCCAATCGGTTAAACTGGAATCCGAGTGTGTTTCGCTGTAAGCATGGCGAGAAGGCATCCAGGTTTCGATATCATACATCTTCCGTTTTCCTGCTCCCATATCACCGGTGCAAATTTCTATTACCCGATAAGGCAATTTCAAATCTTCTAAAATTTCCTGGGAATATTTTCTCATCTTCTCCAACCATTGATTCGAAACTTTTTCATCAGCTCGACATAAGACCACTTGTTCAACCTTGGCAAATTCATGAATTCGGTAAAGACCCTTAGTGTCTTTACCATAGCTGCCCGCTTCAGAACGATAACATGGCGTCCAACCGCAGACCTTAATCGGTAAGTCTTTTTCCGACAAAACCTGATCGGCAAAATAAGCTAACAAGGACGGTTCCGCTGTGCCCGCTAGAAAACTTCTCTCCTCAATTGCTTTTCCACCAGCTAATTTGCCGGGGTTGGCAATTTGATAAACATCTTCACGACCAAAAGGAAAATGGCCACTGCCGACTAAAGCAAATTCTCGTAAAATTGTTGGCGGCACCATTGGCGTAAAACCATGAGCAATAATTTTCTGCCAAGCATATAACAAAACAGCAAAATGAAGTTGAGCGGCGGCATTTTTTAAATAATAACCACGAAAACCGGCTGTTTTTACCCCTCGTTCCAAATCCAATAAATCCAACTTCTTTCCTAATTCAATATGGGATTGGGGCTCAAAATCGAAATGGGGCTTTTCCCCCCATTTTTCTACTTCTACATTGTCTTTTTCATTCTGACCAATCGGCGCCCCCGAATGAGGAATATTGGGAATAGTCAGCATTGCCTGGTAATATTCCTTCTCTAATTCTTTCAAGCGTGGTTCTAATTGCTTTAGCGTTTGCTTAATTTTTTTACCGGCTTTAATGTTTCTTGTTTGAGAAGCTTCATTTCTTTTCTCCCGCCATTGATCAACTTGAAAAATTAAGTCCCTTCTTTTTTTATCCAAATCCAGCACCTTATCAACAACAGCCGGATCCATTTGCTTTTGCGAAGCCGCTTTTTTAACTTCCTTGCTATGCTGGCGAATAAATTCAATATCTAACATAATTAATCAATTTTCAATGACGAACGAGAATCAACATTCGGGCGAACACAAGATTCGCCCCTACGATATTTCCATATTTCCATATTCTTACAGTCCTAATTTGTCGCTGATGCCTTGCATGCTTTTAAGACAGATTCGAACAAATTTTTCCAAGGGAATACCCAATTTTTCCTGACACATTTTAATCTCTTCCCGCCTTGTGCCGGCGGCAAAATCTTTTCTGGGAAATTTATTTAAAACTGATTCCGTTGTCAAAGACGCTAACTTTCTATCCGGTAAAACTAGCGTTGACGCTACTATTAATCCCGTCAATGAATCACCACAAAATAAGGCCCAGTCCATTTTTGTAACTGGCTTAACGCCATTATTAGACCAATTATGAGCGGCAACGGCCTGCAAAATATCATCGGCCATTTTTACATTTTCTTCTATCAATATCTCTTTCATTTTCAAACCGTGTTCAGCCGGTTTGACATCATCGGTATAATCCAAATCATGAATTAAGCCAGCCCTAGCCCATTTCTCTTCATCACCATTTAATTCTTTTGCCAAGGCTCTCATAAAAGCTTCCACCGCCAGCATATGCTTAACGATATTTTTGTTTTCAATGCGCTTATTGATAATTGCTAAAATTTTATCTCGGTTCATAATAATAAATAAATTATAGTTTTCTCTTTATACTTTTTTATTTGATTTTAAAGTAGGAAATAAAATTACATCGCGAATATTACCTTGATCGGTCAAAAGCATCACCATTCGATCAACACTTAATCCCAAACCGCCCGTTGGCGGCATACCGTATTCCATCGCTTTAATAAAATCTTCATCGAACGGAGGCGCTTCTTTATCACCAGCCTCTTTGGCCTTCACCTGCGCTTCGAAAAACTCTCGTTGTAAAAGAGGATCATTTAATTCTGAATAAGCATTGCCCACTTCAAAACCAGCAATATAAGGTTCAAATCTTTCAATTAGAGCCGGATTAGACGGCTTTAATTTGCAAAGAGAGGTTGTTTCTTTAGGAAAATCGGTAATGAAAACAGGCTGAATTAACTTATTTTCCACTTCCTTAAAAAGAGCGGCAATCGCTAGTCCACGATTAAATTCACCAATCATTGTTATCTTGTTTTGATCAAGTTTCTCTTTTAAATCCTTATCATTAATTTTTTCCGGATCCCAACCCAAAAATTTTTTAATAGCGGCAAACATTGTCAAGCGCGGCCAGGGCGCTTTTAAATCAATTTCATTACCTTGATAGGTAATTTTCGTGGATCCCAAAACCTCTTTAGCAATTTCTTCATAAATTTCTTCCGTTAACTTCATCATTACTTCGTAATCGGCATAAGCCTGATAACATTCCATTAAAGTAAATTCAGGATTATGAGATTTATCAATCCCCTCGTTTCTGAAATTGTGATCTATTTCATAAACTTTGTCGAAACCGCCGATAATTAATCTTTTTAAATAAAGCTCGTCAGAAATTTTTAAATAAAGAGTTTCGTCTAAAGCATTGTGATGCGTAATAAAGGGTTGAGCAGAAGCGCCGCCATAAATCGGTTGAAGCGTTGGTGTCTCCACTTCTAAAAATCCTTTTTCATCCAAAATATCCCTAAACTTCCTAACGATGAGGCTTCTCTGACGAAAAACCTTTTGCGATTTTTCATTAACAATTAAATCTAAATACCGTTGACGGGAACGAGTTTCCATATCCTTAAGGCCCTGTCTTTTATTGGGCAGAGATCGCAATGATTTGGATAAAAAATTAAAAGAATGAACTTCAACTGTTAATTCACCACGATTAGTCTTAAATACTTCGCCAGAAACAGCAACAAAATCACCGATATCAAATAAATCTAGTTGCTGATATTTTTTTTCACCTAATTTTTCTTGACTAAAAAAAATCTGTATTGTTCCAGTGCCGTCTTTAATATCAGCAAAAATAGAACCGCCATGAGAACGCCAAGCCATAATTCTTCCGGCAATAGCCACCTCTTCACCCAACTTATCGATAGCAAATTGAATATCATCTTCTCGATGAGAATGAACCGGATAAGGATTAATATTCTTTTGGCGTAGCTTTCCTAATTTTTCTAAACGAGTACGACGAATTTTTAACGAACGCAATGTCATATGGCTTCAGTTTACCACAAAATAAAACAAAATCTCTTTCGGAGTTTTACTTTATCGAAATAATCTCATAATCAACTTTGCCGCGAGGAGTTTTAACAGTCACCCTTTCACCTTTCTTTTTACCCATCAAGGCTTGACCTAGGGGAGAAGAATAAGAAATTTTCTTTTCCATCGGATTCGCTTCCCGCTCGCCGACAATTTCATAAACTATATTTCCACCGCCATTTTTTACGGTCACTCGGGAACCCAAATTAATCGTTCTTTTGCCATTTTTATTCTTTACTATTTTGGCATTTTTCAAAACATCTTTAATCTTGTCCATTCTGTTTTCCAAAAAAACCATTTCTTCCCGAGCGCTGTGATATTCACTATTCTCACGCAAATCACCCATTTGACGCGCCGTTTCCATCCGAATAACCATAGCGGGGCGCTTCTGCTGTAACGTTAATAATTCTTTTTTAAGCTTTTCAAAACCTTTTTCAGTCAAAAGCTTAATGGTTTGTTTCTTTTTCATTGCCATCTATATTTTATAATTAAATGATTGCTTTATCTATTTAAACGCTAGCGCTATCGCTGTTAAGGTTAAAAAATAAATTTTATTGAGGGTTAAAAAGCGGCTAAACGCGTTCTTATTTCAAAAGCAAAAATAATTGTATACCTTTCATATCGTTCTGTCAAGAAGAAAAAGTTGTTATTAACAATAATTGCAGTTTATAAGCAATTTCGGTATAATTCAATTATTAATCGGCCCCATCGTCTAGTGGTTCAGGACACCGCCCTCTCATGGCGAAAACTCCGGTTCAAATCCGGATGGGGCTACCGAAGGATTTACTTCTTCCGCAGAGCAACTTCAAGCGCTTCTTCTAAATTTTTGACGAAAACAAATTCTAGTTGGCGCCGAATTTTTTGGGGAATATCTTCTAAATCTTTTTTATTAGGCTGGGGTAAAATTATTTTTTTCAAACCGGCTCGATGCGCCGCCAAAACCTTTTCTTTAACGCCGCCAATCTCCAAAACCTTACCCCGCAGAGTAATTTCACCGGTCATGCCAACATTGTGATGAACTTTTCTTTTCGTTAAAGCGGAAAGTACCGCTGTGCCAATTGCAACACCAGCCGATGGGCCATCTTTGGGAACGGCTCCCTCCGGCACATGAACATGAATATCCAGTTTCTTGGTAAAATCCTTTTCCAAACCAAATTTACGCCAATGGGAACGAACATAAGAAATCGCCGCCTGACAAGATTCCTTCATAACATCACCCAAGTGGCCAGTAAGCATTACTTTACCTCGACCGGGCATTAAAGCAACTTCGATAAATAAAATTTCTCCGCCAGCACTAGTCCAAGCCAAACCGGTTGATCGCGCCACTTCATCTTTTGCTTCGGCAATGGTGTGACTATATTGAGCCGGCCCCAGTAAATCCTTAACTGTTTTGATATCCACCCTTGAAGAAATTTTCTTTTTTTCACTTACTTTACGCGCTGTTTTCCGACCTATTTTTGCTAATTGCTGTTCCAGCTGTCTAACACCAGCTTCACTGGTATAACGATGAATTATCTTATAAAAAGCGGCTGTTGTTAAAGAAAGTTTAGTTTCTAATAAACCCTGAGCTTCTTTTTGCTTGGGCCAAAGATATTTTTTGCCAATTTGATATTTTTCTTCATCAGTATAGCCGGGAAAACGAATTATCTCTAAACGATCCCGAAGGGCCGGTGGGATAGTATCTAAAACATTGCCGGTGGCAATGAAAAAAACATTTGATAAATCATAAGGAACATTCAAATAATGATCGGAAAATTCTTTATTTTGTTCCGGATCAAGCGCTTCTAAAAGGGCGGCCGAAGGATCACCACGAAAATCACTGCCCATTTTATCAATTTCATCCAGCATAAAAACAGGATTAACTGTTCCGGCGTCTTTCATACTTTGAATAATTCGACCCGGCAAGGCGCCAACATAAGTACGTCTATGACCACGAATTTCTGCTTCATCACGCATTCCCCCCAAGGAAATACGGATAAATTTTCTTCCTAGGGCGCGCGCCACTGATCTCCCCACTGATGTTTTACCAACGCCGGGAGGACCAATGAAACATAAAATGGTGGGATTATGAGCTTCTTTTTTCTTCGCCTTTTGCCGCAAGTGCATTACCGCTAAATATTCCAAAATTCTTTCTTTTATTTTCGAAAGCCCATAATGATCTTCGTCCAATATTTTTTGAGCTTTTTTAAGACTAATATTATTAGCGCTCTTTTTTTGCCAAGGAACAGACACCAACCAATCAAGATAAGAACGAAGATATTCGCTAGCGGGATTCATTGGCGACATTTTAACTAATCGATTTAATTCTTCATTAGCTTTTTTAGCTATTTTGGCAGGCATTTTTGCTTTCTTAATCTGCTTTTTGAGTTTCTCTATTTCAGGATCGGAAGATTCTTTAGAACCTATTTTACCTAATTCTTTATCAATAAGGCTTCTTCTTTGTTTTAGAACTGCCTCTCTCATTGAGCGATCAAACTTATCCTGCGCCTTAGAACTAATATTGCGATCCAGCTCTAATATTTTTATTTCCTGCGCCAAATAGTCCGCTGTTTTTTCCATTCTCTTTTTTAAATCATCCATTTCCAAAAGGGTTTGCTGATTGGCGGCGGCAATATCAAGAAAAAGAATTATTTTATTAACCAATTCTTCCGGATCCTTATCGGAAATCTGCCCGAAAAATTGCGGATCAATCCCTTTCCCCAATGTTAAAGCTTTCTTTAGTTGATCCAACAACAAACTGCTTAGAACACTGATATCTTCTGCAGTCGACTGAAATAATGGTAAAATTTTCGCTTGGCCAACAAGAAATGGTTTTTCTTGAACAATTTTATTGAGCTTCGCTCTTTTTATTCCCTTCGCAATAACATAAACAGAATCATCAGAATGAAGAACATTATAAAGACGGCAAATTGTTCCTATCGAATGAAGATCTTTTTGCCTGGGATTTTCCACTCCCGCCTTCTTTTGGCAAACCAATAAAACCTGTTTTTCCCGTCGAAAAGCTTCCTTAATTGCTTTCACTGACTGAGAACGACCGAAAGTTAATGTTATTTCTGTTTTAGGAAAAACACAGGTATCCCTTAAGGCAATAACAATGATTTGACCGGATTGTTTTTTAATCAATTTTTTTTGATCCGGTTTTAATAAAATAGGCATTAATTACTAGCAGTCTAACATATAATCTGCTAATCGTCAATAAAAAAAATAATTATTCTTCTATTTGAGAGATTTCATTTTCTAAGGCTGTTAGTCTTTTCTTTAAATCCACCGCTAATTTCAAACCTTTTCTCATTTTTTTCATTCCCTCTTCTAAATCAATTGCTTCATTTTTCAAGTCATCGACAATTGTTTCCAATTGTTTAAATTGCTGGCTAATTTTTTGCTTATTTTTGCTGGCCATTTTTTATTTCAAGATAGGCGAAATCCACGGATTATACCCGTGGATGAAGCCGATATCAATAACCCGCTCGCCGAAGGCGAGCGTACAGGGCGAAACAGAGAACCACGACTTTAGTCGTGGGTATCTATTTTTCTAACTTCTGAGTAAGCTTCCCCTTGATTGAAAACAGTCTTCATTAATTGATCTTTTGTTAAATCGCTCGCTTTCTTAATTATTCTATCATATTCATTAAAAGTTAAGCTAAAACCCCGCTTGAGAAGGCGGCGATAATCAAGATTATATAATAAATCTTCCAAATGAATGATCTGTCTTTTTTTTCTTAAAATTCTTTCTTTAAAAAAAGCCAGGGTGATAAAATATTGCCGCCGTTCTTCTCTCATTTGGCTGATTCTTCTTTTCATTTGCCAACATAATTGATTAACTAAATAATTCACTCTTTCTCTTGCCGCGGTCACTCTTCTCTTGTAATCAACCACTATTTCGCCTCGAAAATAATTAATCTCTTCAATTTTTCTATCATAAGATAAATTAATAGCATTAGCGGCGGCCGTCGGCGTTGCCATTCTAATATCGGCGACCAAATCAACCAAACATTGATCCGCCTCATGGCCAATACCTACTAAAACCGGAATACGAGAAGCATAGATAATTTCCACTAATTGGCGGCTGTTAAAAACAAACAAATCCTCTAAGCTGCCGCCGCCACGCGTTAAAATAATTAAATCATAATCATTCCCTTTTTTATTAAAAAAAGAAAAGGCCTTTTTCATTGAGGCAACCGCATGCTCACCTTGCACCAGAACAGGATAAAAATCAATTTTTAAACCCGACTGGCGGCGATTAATTATCTTAACAAAATCAGAATATGCTCGTGAATTTTTAGCCGTTATTAGGCCAATTTTTTGAACAAAATCAGGCAAAGGACGATGACGCGATACTTCAAAATAACCAGCTTCAGCCAATTCTTTTTTCAATTTTTCCAGCGCCGCTTTTAAACCACCCCGACCGGCGGGAATAATCGTTTTAGCAAAAATAGAAAAGGAACCATTTTTTTGATACAAACGAGGATGACCAAAAACCTTTACCTTCATTCCTTCCTTGAGAACCTGCCAATTAGGTAAAAGATTTAAAACAGAAAAAATTCTTACGCTAGATTGATCGTCTTTTAGGGTGGCAAAAAACCATTTGTTGCGACTAATATTAACTTCGGATAACTCTCCCTTAACAATCACTTCCAACGGAGAAACTATTTCTTCGATTAATTCATTAAACTCTGAAACCGAAAGAACTTGATTGGAGAGATCATAGGCTTTAAAATTTTTCATAGAGCTATGACCCCTTACTCACATAAGTATTGTCTTCTATCCTAATAATAATTTTATCGCCTTTTTTAATAAACAGAGGAGCTTCAATTCTAGCGCCGCCTTCAATGGTGATAATTTTACCGGCAGAATTAACGGTGTTGCCGGCCACTGCTTCCGGCGCCTTAATTACCAAACGAGTAATTTTTTGAGGCGGCTGAAAAGCAATTGGCTTATCATCCACAAAATTAATATGATACTTTTCGCCTTCTTTTAAGTATTTAACGAAATCACCGACTTCTTCTAAATCTAAATCCAATTGTTCATAGGTGCGATGATGAAGAAAATAAGCATTCTCTTTATCGGCATACGAAAAAATCATTGTTTCGGCGGTTAAATTAATCATTTCAAATTTATCAGTGGGACGGAAAGCTTTTTGTAAAATTGTTCCCGTCTTTAGATTGCGCATTTTCACTCGGTAAATAGCCCCACCACGACCCAAATGTTTAGATCTGACTTTCATTAAAACATAGGGATTGCCTTGATACCGCAATCCACTACCAACATGGAAACTTGCAATTGATATTTTTGCCATAATTATTTTTTTAAATGTTGGCGGCCCTCTTCGGTCACTATTCGCCCCTGTCTTGTTCTTTTCAAAAAGCCTAATTTCATTAAATAGGGTT
>Ga0307928_10002411_pt1 | contig 14381 bp, 17 predicted proteins | sample AceLakmetagen232_FD_201815 | JGI IMG/M metagenome (GOLD analysis project Ga0307928, IMG submission 201815) | Saline water microbial communities from Ace Lake, Antarctica - #232 | ecosystem: Environmental > Aquatic > Non-marine Saline and Alkaline > Saline | place: Antarctica: Ace Lake... | reverse complement strand
AGATGTTTACTGTCTGGTAACAACAATTGCTGTTAAGGCATTCACTTATACCACTTATATCATCATAGAACATTGATTTTAATCCACATTCAGGGCATATTGTTAATGTTATATTTGCAGTAGGGTATGGTTCGCTAATATCTTTTGTTGTTCGTTGGTTACATGAACCCATGTGATTTCTTGCTAATCCTACATTACTAAAATGCTTGCCACATTTAGCACAAATTATATCCATGTATTCAACTCCTTTCCTTCTACCATACTACTTCCCAGTCCACAATAGGCGATGGTGACCAACTTGTGCCACCCTTCTGCAATTCAATAATCTTATCAGTTTGCGGTTCAACATATATCATACCTTCCCTTGTATCAAATCCAACTACTGCATGAGTGTACCCATTCTCATATTCAACAATTACATAAGCACATCTCCAGCCCATTGCATCGGCACGATTATTAATATCAGCAGTAAAGTGCCGGCAATTATAATTACTGCTCCACTCGTTCTTGTCAGTGTCATCTACCATTAAAAACGATTCCACCTGTGCTGTTGTAGGATTATATGTCCCCTCGATAAAAATTGTAACATCGGGTGCTGCCACTGATTCCATTCCAGATATTTGTTCTTGATATACTACTATCTGCTTATTTTTTATCGCAATTATATCTTCAAGACATTGTATATAGTCATCCCTATTTTCTTCATCTGCGCTGGCAGGTATAGTGCCCAGCAAACACATTAAAACCACAGTGATTATTATTGATATTTTTCTACTAATTTTCATTTATTACTCCTATATATTTGATACTGCTATGATGCCAGCTTATTTCTGTGTTCTTTGTGTAGGTGTTTAACCATCTCTCCCCTCATACGGTTGAACTTGCCTAGCCCGCTCTTCCCCTTGCCTATTTTGCCTCTTGGGCGCCATACTATAAAGTCACAGAATTTACAGTATATATTAGAGATGCGTCGATTCCCCTGATGATATGTTATGCCATAGTGTTCGTCGGTGACTTTCATTATTTCTTTCGTCTTTCTCTCAGCATTCTATCAGTTTCAATCAAATTCTTGCTTGTCATGGCTTCCTCGAATACATTCTATATATTTGATACTGTGTATTCACTGAAGTGATTTCTGTAATCTCCCTTTTACCAATTTATTCCTTCTTTGAGCCAACCATCTATGAACATGGCTATTACCCCAACCGGCTTATCGCCAGCAAGAATCTTTGTAACTTGCTCTTTAATGTAGCCATCTGTTACAGAGCCATAACCAAAGCTACGTAGCGATTTGCCAAAGGCACTAGCCACTTTGTCTGGATTGGTTTTCCATGCTTGCTTAATATCTTCTGCTCTCACTTTTGTATTCCTACCTTTCTTTTATTATCTATTACTATTATACGCCTTCTTTAATAATAATGCAACTTCTTATATTATCCGTTTTGGCGCAATTTCTTGCTCTATTTCTATCGACCTTACGTGATATGAGTCCAAATCCTCTAATTTTACAATCTTTTTCTCTATAATTGGGATAAATTTGTACAATTTTGTTATTTCCTTGTCTCTAACCTTCACTTCAGCAGTATTTACCCTGTAATCGTACCAGAATCTAACAAATACTTGGTCAATATCAAATAATCCCAGTATATCTTCCCTTTCTACAAGTTCCTTTGCTCTTTTCTCAAGATAAACTTCATATACCTTGCTGTAAACACTTGGCTTTTCCTTTTTTGCACTGATTCCAAACAATTGCCTAAAGCCAATCGAACTATCTTGTGGCACAGTATAGCAACCAGTTCTCTTTATAGCCCTTTCAATACTTGAAATCTCATTTATTCTACCTACTTTACGCATTTTAATACCCTTTCTTCTGTGTCCTGCAATTTATTTAACCTACTACTTGATTCTATCTTGCCACCACCTACATTAAACACCATGTTTATGCCCAACTTATCGCAAATATCTGCTTCTGGTAAGTCCCCTACTGCTTTTCTGTCGCCACCATTGGCAAATGTGTTGGGATGTATTGATTCAAGTGTCTTACAGACGGTCATATCCTTATCAATGCACTGTACTACGTAGTCAACTGCTGGTACTTCAAGTATTGCAGCCTTTCTTTCTGCGTAATTCTGGTATGCCCTGCCCTTTTTCTTAACAAGAAACTCATCCCTATTAAGTATTACAATAAGAATACTGCCCATTCGTCTTGCTGCCTTGAACATTCTAATATGCCCTTCGTGCAATGGGTCAAAGCCGCCTGAAACTGCTACCATGCTCATATGCCTCATACTATTTTCTCCTTTATCAATTGCCAGCCTATTTTTACACCATGACTTACCTTTAATTTTGCCGTATCTCCTTTGCGCTTGCGGTAATGTATTGGTATTTGCGCTATCTTATGATTGCTCTTTACTGCATGAGCAAATAATTCTGCCTCTAATGTAAACCCTTTACTCTTTGGCTTGAATCCATATATTGCATCTCTGCGCCAGCCCCATAGTCCAGAGCAAACATCATGTACCTTTTGCCCATATAACGCACTAGCCATTGTGCTTAATGCCCAATTGCCAAATTTGTTTATCGTGGTCATTGCACCCGGTTCAATTACCTTGCGATTACAAATAACAACGTCAGCTTTGTTTTCCAGTGCATAACGCATATATGGCAGGTAATATTCAACTGGGTAAGTAAAATCGCCATCGACCATTACCGCATAATCTGTATGCACATGCTTGAATAACTCACGCATTACATTACCCTTGCCCTTTTGTGTTACTTTTATCAAGCTGGCAATATGCCGGCATACGCAAACATCTGCAGTATCATCAGTAGAGCAATTATTACCTACTATGATATTACAATTATACCTTTCCGATAGGTGGTCAATTACCTTCCCAATACTTTTGCCCTCATTGTAGGCAGGAATCAGTACAGTTACATTACTCATTTTCATTTACTTAACTCCAGTTACAATGATGTTTCTAGTATCAACATAGATTTTGCCATTATCAATCTTCATATTGTATGCCTTTTTTACCTTGTTACTAGCCAAAATATGAATTGACTTTATCCTATCTTGAATTACTTCATCAAGTCCTGAATTTTCAAGCCAGTTATTAATGTCAAAATCCTGCATGATGTATTCTGTTATGATGATATTTTTAAACCCTGTATGTCTCAATAATTCGACAAGCATTGATTTATTGAATGTCCGGCGTTCTTCTTTCAGCCTAAACATATCAGCATACCAGATAAATATATCTTGGTCGTCAGTTGGCGGTATACCCTCTGCAATAACTATCTTGCCGCCTGCCTTTAGGTTATCGTAACAGCGCATTGCGGCAACTTCTATATTGTCTATGATGTGGTGGAATACCATTCGGGCGATTATCTTGTCAAAGACATTATGGGCAAACAGCGAATTCCTGATATCCCACTTGATTAGTGATATGCCGTTCCAATTACCCTTCGACAACATCATGCCTGATATATCAAGCCCTACAACATGTGCCACCTTTTTACTAATCTCGTTTGCTACTGCGCCAGTGCCGACACCGACATCAAGGACTATGTCACTTTTCTCAAACTCGCATATCTTGTATATGAGTTCAATGTAATCTTTGTCCTTTGTCCAAAATAGTTTATCGTAGTGTTCTGCCCTGCTATCCCAATTCTGTTCCTGCGTCATTTATTCTCCTTCTTTGTGCAATGTTACTACTGAATTACCATTTCTATATACTACAGCATTGCCAAATAGCCAGTTTGGTATCGGCTGTGGATATCGTACTCCGGGGCTTTTATCAAGCACCTGCTTCTCGTTTTCGTGTGTCATGAACTGCTCACTCTCCACATTCCATGTTGATAAGAAAACATAGTAATTACCTTCTGGTAAGTTCCATGCTGTCCATCTTGGTTGTACATACCCATCTATGTGGAATTTCCTTAATCTTGGGTATTCGTAAAAGTAACTTTGTAACAATCTCTTACTGTGCAAATCGCTTACTATTGGTATATCCTTATCACTTTCATACGCAAGCCATTCGGCACATGCTAGGTCATCAGCATTATGTATGCCATATAAGCTAATCCTATCATTGCTCAATGCGATACTAGGCGGCGGATTCAAGGTATTAACTCTATCATACCCGGCGAACTCGAATACTAGCCCACTGGTAAATGCAAAGTACACCAGTAGCACTCCGCAAGGTATCCACTTGCTGTTTTCCTTTATTGAATCTATCCCTACAATCATTACTGGGGCAAGCCAGAAGAGCGATAACTGATAGAATCTTGTCATGTTTAGTATGCAACTGAACTTCGGCACAAATATACAGCACATGAGCACCACTAGCCCACTTGCTACACCTGCTATGTAAATTGGCGAGAAGGTAGTTTTCTTCCTCAATATTCTAATCACGCCAAGTATTATCAGTAATTCTGTTATGTACTGTATAATCCTAAATGCTGTTTGCCATCCTTTTGTTTGCATGATATCAAGCCCTACTCCAGCCAGCACCATATCAGGCTGTAATACAAGATAGTGCTGCTGGTCAGCAGTTTCCAGAAAAGCCTTGTATCCATGTTCGTAATAATACAGTCTTTCTTCTTCACTTAATTCTTTAAGTGTATCTAGTTCTTGCATAGTTATTGCCGTGTGCCTGACGGTAGATGAAAGTCTTACAATCCTACCCACGACTTCCATAATCATGCCGTCTGATGTATTGCTAAAATACACATACCCAATTGCGCCTGACGCTACCATTGTTACTGATAGTGCAATCATCGTTACCTTATTCCCTAGTAGTATGCTCCACTTTGTTAATTTGCCGATGCACAACATGCCTATGCAAACCAGCATCATACATATTACTGTAAGCCCTACTGCGTAATGGCATATCATGCACAGTGCAGTTAAGATAATCAAAATAATTGCTTTGAATTTCCAGCTGCTATCCTTCCTCACCAGTACCAGTATTGCAATTGCCATAAACATCTCTGCTGCCATAGTCTTGCCAATACCGACAATCTCAAGTGTTACCACCGGCACAATGCAGAAGAATATTCCTGCCCAAAATGCTTTCTTTGCCGTTACTTCATTCTTCCATGCAAGATACATTATTGGCGTTACTGCTGCCATTGCTATCGGCAAAACAGCCTTGTATATCCATACTGGGCTAGTATGCAATACCCTTGATACCACTGGCACAACCACTGTTACCACGATTGATGATACATATTGGTGCGGATAATTCCAGTCAAGCCCTTCATTCATCGCCATCCTCGAAAACATTAATTCGCTGTTAATGTCTGCACCAATGACATGGCTACCAAGCAAACTTACCTGATACAGCATTGCCAGCGATATGCCAAACAAATATATAGCATACTCGTTTTCTTTTATGTTATTTGTATTTACCATTACGCAGATATAAATAATCCATGCGATTACTAGGTACGGTGCAATTACGTACCCTATTACAGTAGTTACAATAACAGTAGCAAGGAAAGCTGCATTGCTAATTATTGCTGTCTTTTGATTCCTTTGCAAAGGATAGCTCCCATCTCGCCTAAAGCAATGATAAAGTAAATTGGAAGGAATATGCCCATCGTATTTGTGTATGCAAATAATAATAATATCGGCGTTTCTATTGACAGTGTAAGTAGGCAAAGCCAGTAAATTATATTGCCCTTCATTTTAGTATTGCCTACAAGCCCTTCGCCATATGTTTGCCGATAATAATGACCAAGTAATCTGGTCATACAGCGCAGTAATGCAGAAGCAAATCCCATAGTAACAAACAGTGAACTTGTTTCACGTAAGCCGATGCCGATTGCTATTGGTACAGCCATTTCGATGATATACCCTGTAGAGCCATCTAGCCATCTACCCAACTTACTTACCGTATTTGTTGCCCTTGCTACAAGCCCATCAACGTAGTCAAAAAACAGATTCAGGTTCAGTAATATTGCCCCTATTAATAAGCAATTATCCTTATTCCCCGTTCCCAAAAGCACCAATCCGCCCAAGCCTAAAATGAACCCCACTAATGTTATACCGTTGGCTGTTATATTTAGCTTCACTACCGCAGGAGTAATAAACAGCGCAATAGGTCTTAAAACATATAGACCAAATGGCGATGCCGAATCCTGCTCAACTTTTTCCTTGTTGTATGCTTTGTTCAACTGCTTTCCTCAACTTTCCTATTTCTTCTACCAAACTGTCTATTTTCTTATTTTCATTCATCATCTGCTCGCCCCTAAACTTCCATAATGACGGTAGCACAAACTTGTAAACCATTATCATGGTAAACAATGTTAGCAAGGCAATACAGAATAGGAAATTGATAAAGTTCAGAAACGGCACATACCTTATCAGTTGCTTTGATATAGTGGCATAAAGCACTGTTATTATTGACAGAAAGTTTATGATGCTCAATATAGGTAGTGCCGTATACAAGCTATCAACAACTTTGCCCAGCCAAGGTATGTTCCTCTGTGTAACCTTACCAATTATTCTATCTATAATCATGCTTTCTTCCTTGCCTTAATCACAAAGTATGCGGCATGCATCTTGTCTACTGCGCACAACGCCCTAGCGAATTGTGGTGGGAATGGATACCAGCCAACGCCCTTGACTTTTTCTACCGTAAAGCCATAGTATTCCATCATCTTCATCATGCCATAAGTGGTGAAAACTCGTTTCAGCCTTTGCGAACCAAGCAAGCCCCAATGCACACCATCCATACCAAGTGTACCCATCATGCCTCGCTCACTAATATGCGCTACTGCTGGCTGTCTGCCCATCACCAATGTAAGGATATGATGCCAGCCACAAAGATTATTATTCAGCATAATGAAATAACCGCCGGGCTTTGTTACCCTATATGCCTCTTCCATAAAGTTATCAGTATCAAATAAATGGTCAATAATGCCAGAGGCGTGAAGGATATCGAATGCATTGCTATCATAATTCCACCTTGTACTCAAATCGTAGGAATTTATATTTATTCCTCGCTGGCTACATTCTGCTTGCAAGTCCGGGTCAAACTCTATTCCCCATATATCTTTTGTTTGTATATGTTGGGCTATGCGCATTGTGTAATCGCCTTCGCCGCAGCCGCAATCCAAGAACTTGGCATTGGGCTTTACCTCGTGCATCTTTATTGCAGTATTCTTTGCCTCTATATCGTAGGTTTTATGGTACAGGTTTCTGAAATGTCTCATGCTTTATCAAATACTCCTTTTAATAATTTATTCCTATGATTTATGGATAGTTTGCCTGTGGTAGTTTCAAGTTTTGCACTTGTTCCAATACGTTCACGTAAGCCAGCATCGTTAATTAATTTCCTTAATACAACAACTAATTCATCCGCAGTATCTTTTACTGAATAGTTTTTAGCCCTTTTAACAAGGTCTAGTCTGTGAGTAGTTTCACTGGTAAGCATGAATTCATTGATTATGTACTCAAAACCCTTTGGCTGGTTCAATATAAACCCTGTTTCCCCATTATCAATCCACTCGCCCATTGTAGCTACCCTGCTAGTAACTACTGGTAAGCCCCAACTCATAGCTTCCAATACCACCATTTCCTGTGCATAGTGCGATGGCAGTACAAATATATCAGCTATCCTGAACAACTCGTTTAGCTCCTCTTTGGGCAAAACATGATTGATAAACTTTACTCTTGGATTTCGTGTTCTGGCATTCAATATTTTATCTGGTATATTTGCTCTTACAGTAAATGTTATATATGGATATTCTACTGTTAATGCCCTGAATGCGGCTAGTGTTTCACGGCAGCCTTTGGCGTAAAAATCCTCTGGTGTATCAATAGAGCCGACAAACAGTATATTTAATGGCGCATCGTTAGTGTATGTTCGGTCTATATCTTTAGCACTTATAGCAGGGAATACCACTTGCAACTTATTATCAAACCCACTGGTATCATACGCCTGCCTGATTGATTGCAACGCCAATGTATCCCAAGCAAATATACCCTTGCACCACTCAGATGACAGTGCCTTTTCTATTGCCCCTTTGTACTTGCCAAATATCGCAGGTTCACGCCCAACAAGCACTTGCGCCCATTCGACATTTACTACCCAAGGTATCTTTCTAGAGGTAATGTGATTGTACAGATAAAGTAACTCTACTCCCTTTGGCACTTTCTTGTATAAATCATCTATACCTGACTTCAGTAGATTTAGCGGCATGATTGTGTCCATTTTGTCCCTTACTTTGTCAAACATAAAACTACTATGGACAATCTTATCACTAATAGTTTTATTGTTTAGCACAAACTGATATCCTTCTGGTGGATTGTTGATTAACTCCCACTCTGAATTCTGCACCCTACCTGCTGGTTCATAGTAAATAGTTTTCATTTAGCTATATCAAACCTCTTTCCTATGCCTATTCGCAATAATAATTTCCACAACCATATCGGAAGGTAATATATCCTGCTTATTATAGGCTTGCCATTATTTTCCTTGATATTGGTAACATAGACATCTTGTCCCTTGAACTCCATTACAATATATCCACAGAGTATTAACTTATGCCTTGCCTGCTCGATAGAAGAATCATTACAGCGCAATAGCTGATTCCATTCTTTTAAGCCGTAGTAATGGGGCTTGCCGTATTGCACCTGCCCCTGCTTGCCACTTACAAGGCAATCTATTACTGTATCAAGTTGCTTACTAGCGGCATAGGTTTCCTTAATTGCCATCTTTACCATTGAACTCCTGCTATTGTCAGCTTCTTTCAAAGGAGTTATGCCTTGCACTAATATATTGCCACTATCAATTTTCTCTAGCATAAAGTGAAAAGTATATCTAGAGTATGATTCATTATTCATTATGGCAAATACCGGTGGGCATACACCCCTATATTCTGGCAACTTGCCATTATGATAATTAACACAGTAATCAAATGAATCTATAAGGTTTTGACTAAAGCATTGTGGGCACACTACACTAAGTGCTACATTAGCACCGGTTGCTTTTATCTGTTCATTGAATTCCTTGCTATTTATGTCACTTGCTTTCATTACTTGATACCTTAATAACATTCTATGTGCTTTAGTAATAAAGTCTCCATGATAGTCAAAAGGTATATCCTGCATTGGATTGAATAATTTTGCTACTGCATGGCGCAATAATGCTGTTACAATATCTTGCCGATTCAATCTATATATTATTCCTTCCTTTGCTGCATCTATTACTGCCACAAGTTCTGCATCTTTTCTATGTTTTAGTAGTTTTACAAGTTCGTTAAACATGATATTACTAACGTAGGAAGTCGAATTGCCGAAGTAGGCTATTTTCAATTTTTTATCAGTTCTAGGCAAATAAGTCCTTCCCTGTCTATATTCTCATCGGTTTCTATCCAAACCCCATTTTGCTGGATATAGATTTTCTTACTTATTACAGTAAATTTATTCAGCATCCCATCAAGTCTTTCATGTCCATATATCCTAGCGCCGGGTCTTATGATGTATTCATTACTATATGGGACAGTAAGTAGCAGTGTACCGCCAACTTTCAGTACCCGGCGCATCTGTATCATTGCTTCCAAGTCACCATCAAGGTCTTCTTCTGTTATACCGTAATAGCTGGCAAGTCCAATATGTTCTATTGTACTAACGCAACTGACTATATCAAATGTTTCAGACATGAACGGTTCGTAGCGTATATCGCCTTTTACTTTATGGAAGTTAGTATGCTGGAATGCCCAATCCCTGATGTCAATGCCCCAAACATCCCACCCGGCAAAGCACAATGATGGTATTAGATAATTATGCCTTGCCACACATCCGATATCTAGGATTTTGCATTTATCTTTTCCCAGTAGCTTGCTCATTGTGAATCCATATTCAATCATACGTTCAGCAGGCGGCAATGCGTTTGCTTCATAATCAATAAACATCATTGCCAGTTTCAGTATCTTTGAATCTAGTTTTATCTTCCTTATCTTTGGGCTACCTGCTATTCTCAAAATATCTGAAACTATACGCATACGGCTATACCTTTCTTGATATTGTCGCAGATATATTCTATTTGTTTATCTTCCAAGTTTGCCGATGATGGCAGTGAAAGCCCATGTTCACTTGCCCATATAGCATTGGGGCAATCCGCTTTTATATTGTAGCAGGGTTGCAGATGCAAGGGGTAAAAGAATTCCCGTGAGCCGATATTTTGCTCGTTCAGGTATAGGCTTAATTCCTTTGGATTGGTTACGAATATATTATGTCGGAAGGGAACATTTATACCCCTATCATCGACAAATGGTAATTCAATGCCGTCAACGCCTTTTAGCAATTTTCTGTATAATGCCTCATGTTTCTTTTTAGCTCTAATGATTGCAGGTAACTTGTAAAGCTGTGCTACCCCAATCCCTGCCTGTAAATCTGTCATCCTGAAGTTATAGCCAATATATTTATGGTGATAAAAGCCACGCCCTGTTCTGCCCTGATGTTTAAGTATAAGACTTCGTTCTGCTAGATTATCGTCATCAGTTAGTAGCATGCCTCCTTCGCCGGTGGTAATAGTTTTGTCTGCGTAGAATGACATCATATTGATACCGCCGAAACTGCCTACTGGTTTGCCTTGCCATGATACGCCTATGCCCTGCGCCGCATCCTCGACAACTAATAAATCACGTTCCTTTGCTAATTTCATAATCTCTGTCATGTTTGCAGCTTGCCCAAATATATGTACTGGCATTATGGCAACGGTGTTGATTGTAATTAACTTTTTAATTGTTTCTGCGGTAGCATTGAGTGTTTGAATATCAACATCGCAAAATACTGGATTAAGCCCAGCGAGTACAACGCTATTTGCACTGGCAATAAAGGTAAAGTCTGGCACAATAACATCTGCACCTTTGGGCAATTGCAGTGAATCTAGTGCCATGAAAAGTGCCATAGTACCGTTGGAGCAAGATATCGCATGCTTAACGTGGCAAAGTTCTGCTATTCTGCGCTCAAACTCTTTTACCTTTTTACCTCCGGTAATCCAGTTCTTGTCAATGCAATCACATAACTGTTCCTTTTCTTCATTGCCTAGTAGTGGTTCAAACTGCGGGATATAGGAATATTCCATACTAAAACTTCTCCTTATCTTCTTCTGCGCCTACAAAAGCACCATTTTTAATCTCGACCATCTTGGTATTGGCTTTCAATATCTCAAAACTATGCCCACCACTATACAAGCAGGCAAAGTTTCCAGACCTTAACATTACATCATCTATCAATTCTTTATCATTGGTGTACAAATGCAACTTTACCTTGCCCTGATGAACATATAGAAACTCTATGGTCTTGTGTTCTGGTATGCGTTTACGCACCTTATGTATATGTGCCTGCGCCTTTTCGCCATAGTTGTACCAGAATGTACCCCATTCAAGGGGGCATTTGCCATTTTCGTAAAAGCTCCTACCCCTTGGGATGTCGTTCATGTCGCCTACTATCGCAATAAGTTCTCCATGATGTTTGTATTCTTTGGTCATTGCTTCTCCTCTTCTGTTTGTATTAGCGGTTCTGTATATCTGCAAAGTGTATTTATTATTCTATTTCTATGATGATAATTTAATTTTATTTTTTCTATCTTATCATAATCTTTTATTGCTGCACCTTTAGAATTGAGATAAATTAGCACTTCTTTTGCATCAATTTTTCCATCAGCCCATTTTGTTATGCTACCTTCTGCTCTTGCAGCTCTAAATAATACTGCTAGATATCTTTGTATCTCTTCTTGTTTATCCATCCTTTTCCTCTTTCATTACACTGGTTATCATGTCCTCAATCAATTGCTCAAAGTTATACTCTGGTTTCCAGCCTAGCACTTCCCTGATTTTCCTTGAATCGCCAAGTAGCGCAGGTACTTCATTTGGTCTGCGGTATATGTCGTCATTAACAAGGTAATCGTAAAAGTCCATATTCAGTTTCAAGAATACAAGTTGAGCAAAATCCTCAACAGTCCAGTATTCGCCAGTAGATACCACAAAGTCATCTGGCTTATCATGTTGCATAATCATGTAAATCGCCCTGCAATTATGTACTAATATCCCATAGGTAAAGTAATTATGGTATTTTTCTGTTTCAAGATTAAATACATCGTAGTTGCCCTCTTGTTTTTCTATACTTCTCACAGTTACTAGCTCTATATCAGGATTAAATATAAAGGTTTCTATCCTTTGTTTAAGGGATTCAATATCTTTTAATTCTCTTTCCCAAACTACCAAGCAATCAAATCCATAGGCTCTGTATATAGCTCGCTTTCTATTGGGGTTTTCTCCTCTGTGCCAGTAATCGCCAAACATTTCTACAAGTTTCTTTTTCCCATTTATATTTGTAAAGTCAGGGTTAAATCCATGAATAACAATTTCCCTATTACCTGTAAACCTAAATTCATTAGGGCAAACCTCGTTTAGTATATCAGCTAGTTTTTGCTCTGCTTTATTTGGTGATGCATTTACAGCCAACAGAGTATTTTGCACTACCTTGTTTCTGTATTCCTCATTCTTCCAAAGTTCCGTAGTTTGTATTCTGCTTTCGCAAGACCTGCAATGTTTAACATTATAATAGGCAGCACCCTTATTTAATTTTTTACCACAAAGTTGGCAGAAAGCTTGAATTAATGTCCTTCCATGCTTGTAATTGCCATTATTTTTACCTTTTGATAACTCAACTCTATGTCTATGGTATTCAGTACTGGATTGCACTAATGACATGCTGCTATACAACTTTTCTTTTATTTTCTTGGCTCTTTCCTTACCATACATTTCCTCATAAGTTTTGCCTTTCTTTCCTATACTGACTTTACTTTTTACTTCATTAGTCATTGAATACTTGTTATGCCGAATATTGTGTAGTCTTAAATTTAGTGGGGTATATAATTTTTGAATTACTTTGTCTCCTATAGAAAGACCACTAACAGGAATCCAGTGTATCTTACCATCTCTAATTACTGCTACCGGGTGGTTTTCTGTGATATATACATAATTATCATTTGAAAAAGTGACTTTAGACAAGTTGTTAGCCTTTCTGTTCATAATTCTAACAACTTTGTCATATTCCTTTTTGCCACTTACTTCATTGTAACTTAATACATTGTCGCCAACTTTTATATCTTTTATTGCCTTTTGCCCTACCTTATGATATTTACTATTAGGATTTTCGATTAGTACCTTTGTGTCACCTAAAACACAGTAATCCTTCGCATGACCCCAATCCCTTTTTGCATCAAGATTGCCCAGTCTGATGTCCTTTTGCTTACCCAAGCTAATTCTAACTGCTGCCCTAACAATCTTCTTGGTAACAAAGGTTTCACCTCGCCTTGGCGATTCGTGATTAAACAGTATACCATTACAGGCAAACATGCCGTACCCTTCCCTGTATGTCTTGGTCATCCAGTAGGCATATAATTTTGCTGCCCCATAAGGTGACAATGGCTTGAATGGCGTATCCTCATTTTGTGGTGGTAAACTGCTACCGTACATTTCACTGCTTGAAGCTTGGTAATACTTAACATTTGTCATGCCCAATCTGAGCAATGTTTCAAGTATTCTTGTTGAGGCAACACCTGTTACCTGTGCTGTATATTCTGGTACATCAAAACTTACCCGAACATGGCTCATACTGCCAATATTGTAAACTTCATCTGGCTTTACTTTGAGTAGGATACTTACTATTGAATTGGTATCCGCCAAATCGCCATAGTAGGTTTCAATAGTGCCGTCCTGTGTCTTTGTTCCGAGCCTTTGGGTGGTAACGCCACTTGTGCGCCTTACCATGCCAAATACATCATACCCCTTTTCAAGTAATAGTTCCGCTAAGTAACTTCCGTCCTGCCCGGTGATTCCTGTTATTAAAGCACGTCTTCTGGTTTTCCCCATACTCTTGTTAATCCTCCATCATTATTATTATCCCAGTTCTTATTTGGTTTTCGCCAAGTTAAACCATATCGCCAAGCCAGATACCCTTCAGCCATTAGCGGTATATTAAACTTCACTCCGCATAGCTCTATTTGCCTAAATTGCTTAAAGTATCCTACTGGTACTACCCATGTATTGTACCCAATCTTGCCTAGCCAATATTCACTAGCACTCATAATTCGTTGCCTAATTATGCTTGGCATCGCCAATAGCAAACTACACATTAAATGTAAGAGGCTAGTCCTTGCGCCTCTCACGCCCTCGCTTTTTCGGTAGAATTCAGTATATTTGGCAATTTCACGTATATGGTGTAGAAAAAGGCTCAATTTGCTATTTGCCACATAAACAGGAATATATGCCGTATAATCCTTAACAGTGTAGTAGCACAAATCGAGCCATACTAATTTGCCCATGATTGTTGTGTAATGTGGTGTTCTTAATATAAT
>Ga0307928_10002409_pt1 | contig 14386 bp, 11 predicted proteins | sample AceLakmetagen232_FD_201815 | JGI IMG/M metagenome (GOLD analysis project Ga0307928, IMG submission 201815) | Saline water microbial communities from Ace Lake, Antarctica - #232 | ecosystem: Environmental > Aquatic > Non-marine Saline and Alkaline > Saline | place: Antarctica: Ace Lake... | reverse complement strand
TATGAAGCCCGGCAAGCAAAGCTGGATTCCATAATGAAGCCGTTGCATTATTTGTAGAAGCAATACCCGTTTCTCCCATTGAAGCATTTCGAATCCCAGCTTTTTCATAGAATTGAGAATATGCTAAGGTATAGAATAAAATCATAAATAGTATTAATTTAACTTTCACAATTTACTCCTATTTGGCAACGACAATAGAACCCTGATATGTTCTATTTTTTATGATAATTTGGTAAATATATATCCCCGATTTCACTTTTTTATTATTTTTGTCTTTTCCACGCCATATTGCATATTTCTTTTCATTAGAAAATATCTCGGTGGATAGAGTCGCAATTTTCTTCCCATTACGACTATATATATATGTCTCAATGTCATCTACATTTTCTGATGTATTTATCCAGATCTTACACTCATCGTTATAATTGTCATTATTCAAAGTTAATATATTCGGTATGGCTTTTACATCTTCATTGATCTCTTTAAAAATGTTAAATGAATAGGATTCCGAAATGTAGTGGTGTGGCTGAACAATATCATTGGCAGAGGCAGTAATATGAACCAATTGTCCCTCATAAAAAGTCCCTTCATCTAACACATGGCAAAGCCGATAACCCAAAGAATCGGGATTGAAATTATAGGGGTTTTGCAGTAATTGATAATTATTTTCGCTTTCCCCATTTATTTTAAACTCAATCGTGGATTGTTCTATTCCCATACCACGATCTAAAATATCAATCTTCAAAGTATCGTTTAAATTAACATTAAAACTGTTCGGTTGTGGATATATCGGTAAAATGTAAGGAGCATATTCATCCTGCAAAATAGTTATACTATATGTGGTATCCCAATGATTTCCGACAAAATCATCTAGTTGGATATTTATTAAAAGCGAATCTGAATTATAGTGTTCTGCCGGTTGATAAATAATTTGCATACTGTTTTTATCATATGAAGTTTGATAAGAATTAATGAAAACATTGTTCAATTTCAAAATAAAGGTTGAAGAATCTATACCAGACTGCTCATCTCTAAAATGAAAATACAAAGTTGTATTTGGGAATCCCAAACTATCCGGTTTTGGAAATACCTCAATTAATTCTGGTGCAAGTGTATCTGCTTCGCAATTGAATGAATAATTTTCAATTAACTCATTAGAGTTACTTGAACCATCTTCGACAATAAACTGAACATTAACAGATTCTCCATATTGAAAATCATCCTCGGGATCGTATTGTATTTCAAAACCAGTTGTATCATCATAATTTATTGGATCCAGAAAAAATGTTTGAGAATTAAGGATTTCACCGTTTACTCTAAAAATAATAGAATTTTCATCAATTCCAGATTTGCTGTCTAATACTTCAAAAGATATAAGCGTATTAACAGGAACATTATTTGAATTCGGGGTTGGATGAATTCCACGTAGGAACGGAGGATCAACATCATCATCAATGCAAGTAAAGGTATATTCAAATGATTCCATCACATTTGGTGGATTTGATTGATCAGTCGCATCAATAATCACAGTTACGATTTCACCATATTCGAAAACATTTTCGGGATCAATTGTGATTTTATAATGATTTGGCGAGCCTGAATAAGAGAAACCTGAACGACCGGAATAGTAATTTATGCCTCGAACCTGAACATTTATCAATCTTAAATCGACACCTTCGCCAAGATCATATATATGAAAGATAATATCAGTATTCGTCGGTACTTTATTGCTATCCGGTGCCGGATCCCAAAGATTTGTAAAAGGCGAGTCAACATCGGCAATGGTAAAGAATCTATAAACATCTGTAGGAAGATGCCATCCAGCTAAGTCGTCGCAATCTATAGTTACATCAACATCTTGATCATATCCGAATGGCTGATCTGGTATTATAGAGATGTCGTATTCATTGGCATTACCGCTAAAAGAAAGATTGGGACTTGTAGATGTGTATTGCGAACCTCCAATTACAACCTCCAGAGAAGAAGTGTCAATACCATCATCAGTATCTGATAATTTGAAAGATATAATTTTATTCACACTATTATCAATAGATTCGGGTGCTGGATCACGATTGGATATAAATGGAAGGTCTCCGAAAACATTATATATTACACCTTGATTGTTTCCTCCTTGAATTGCACTTACAGCAAAGTCATTCCAACTATCATTATTAATGTTTATAAAACTGAAATCTGATCCTAATTGATCATTTGTTGAATTTGCATAAATAGTGATATCGGGTGTTCCTTCATTCAAATTTATCTGTGAATTCATTGATAGAGAATCATGCAGAATCATAATAATACCAGATTTGTCCCCTGAAATCGTGTTTGCATTTGGAATTCCGATAACAATATCATCTTTCTGATCGGAATTTATCTTTCCTGAGTAAATCTTTTCCCCAAAAATACTATTAAAACTTGGCCCGATAATTTCAATATTTGCAGTAAAAGAAGCTAAGTCTATTATTGTTGGAATACTATTACCACCAAAAATAACATTAACTTTTCCACTATCGTTAAGTTCAGAAAAGATGATGTCATCATTATTATCAAAATTAATATCACCCATAGCCATACTTTGGCCTACAAAGCTTCCGGAATTACTTCCCAATATTTGTGAAGCAACACAACTTGAATCTGAAAGTAAGTTGATAGGGTTCGTGAAGTTAGATTTTCCTTTTATGAGATATATTTTTCCGGCATTAGATATTCCATTAGCATTATGTTTCGGGACTCCAATCAAAATATCTTGAAAATCATCGCCATTGAAGTTCCCAATCATCAGCATTTCACCGGATTGATCGTTATATTCTTCTCCAATAAATGTTACATCTGCATCTCCGGAACTGGGATCATAAGTATTTTGTATTATGTTTTCACCTAAAATAACATATGTTTTCCCACAGTTTATAACTGTGTTATAATCCGCATTAGGAGCCGATACTATAATATCAGCAAAATTATCATCATTAATTTTTGCAGATGTAAGTGCAAATCCCAAATTGTCATTTAATGCTCCTCCCAAGATCACGGAATTAAATTCGTTATTAGACAAATCGTATTCATTGGAAAAATTATCTCTTCCTAAAATGATGAAGACCTTACCTGCAGATTCATTGCCACTCGCATCGGAATATGGAGAAGCAATTATGATATCGTCATAATTATCGTTATTGATATTTGCAATACATGTGCTATATCCTAATTTGTCATTGCTATTAGCTCCAAAGATCTTCACATCAGCATTTTCTGTTGACAGATCTATTTTAGCTTCCTGAGATAATTGTTCATTACCAAAAATAATATAGCAGGAGCCAGCAGAATTTCTACCAAACGGATCTGAATTTGGTGCGCCTATAAGAAGATCATCAACCCCATCTCCATTTATATCTCCTGATGAAATTGATCTACCGAAAGAATCAAAAGAATTTACTCCTGAAATTTTGTAATTGGAATTCCATGATTGGAGATTAATAACCTGTTGAGAGAAGAGAAAATTAGATATAATGAAAAAACACAATAATATTATTTTTTTCATTTATCTCTCGCTATAATATTTCTTTGAGACTTTAATTTCTACTCTTCTATTCATTCTTTTATGTTCTTTTGTATCGTTTGGTACTAATGGTTTAAATTTACCATAGCCCATTGCCTGCATTTGATCTGGTGGGAAAAACTGATTTTCCATAAAGAACTTAACTATTCGAACAGCTCTGGCCGTTGATAATTCCCAATTTGAAGCATATTTCCCTCCAATTATTGGAACATTGTCCGTATGGCCTTCTATCCTGATATCCCAAGCACTCCCATCATTAATTATGCTTGTTATTTTTTGCGCTACTTTTTCTAATCCCATTTGTGCATTAATATCAAGTTCAGCTTTACCGGATTCGAATAATATCTCACTTGGTATCGTTATTACCCTTTCATTTCTTTTTAAAAGAGAATCAAGTTTTGTTTTTTCAACGAGGAGTTGGTTTTTTTCTGCAATTAATTGGCCTTTGTTAAAATCACTAAATATGAAAAAGAAAACAAAAAAGACCAAAAGCAATGACATCAAATCTGCATAAGGCATCATAATATCAAAAGGAAGATTTCCAAAAACACCTATTTTTTTACTTTCATCATGTTCTTCAAGAGTATCCATGTCAAAATCATTTTCAATTGGTTTATAAATGTCGTCATCTTTCATAATTCCAACCTTCTATAATTGTGATAGTTCTTTTTTTCTTTTTTAAATAATTTAAAAACAATTTAATCTTTCGCGTAACACTTGAGCATTTTCTCTTTTTTGGATCGATAGAACACCTTCGATCATGATCTTACGAATTCTAGTTTCTTGGTAATTAATATTTCTAATCTTCCCAGAGATAGGAATAAAGAATAGAGCAGCAAGAATCAACCCATATAAAGTTGTGATTAAAGCAAGTCCCATTGCTGCTGGAATAGCCGATGGATCATTAATTTTGCTCAACATAGATATTAATCCTATAACTGTTCCTGCCATTCCAAACATTGGAGCTAAACTCCCGGATACTGAAAAAACTCTTTCTGCATTTTTTTTCTGAGTGGTAAGAGAATTGCTATATCGTACTAGAATTCTTTTTATTTCTTCCGGCTCCACATTATCTGCCACAAGCGTTAACCCTTTAGCAAGAAAAAAATTCTCTTGAATTAGTTCAGAATCAAGAATGTTGATCATTTCTGTATGATGAAATTTTTTATCAATTTCGAGCAAAGTATCAATGATGTCTCCCATTTTGCTTCTCTTAAATTTGAATATCTCCAGAAACGAGAAAAAGGCATCCTTTATTGCTGAAAAAGAAAAGTATATCATACTTGCCGATGCTGTGCCTCCTATTGTAATTAATGCTGCAGGAAGATTAGTGAATATTATATTATATGAATCATTCAGAATAATTGATATCATTATTATACCAATGCCACATATTAAGCCAATTACTGTCGTAAACATATTGTCCTCTTAGCTATAATTAAGAATTTTTCTTATTGTCATTAACATCTCATTTGTCGATTCTTCTTTTTCGGATTCGCCATAATCACTATGCATTTCAATATCTTCTAAAAGTATTGAAATGGATCTCTTGGTCATGTTTTTGAAAAATCTTTCTCGGAAACGATTTTCATTATGAGCTAAAAATTTAATTAACAAATCATGATGCATTGTTTTCATAAGTGCTTTTATAACATCATCTGAAAGCTCAATAATATCATCTAATAAGAATATATGCTTTCGTATTTGTGCTGCAACTTTACTACTGCTCTTTTTTACTTGTTCATATAAATTGGCAGAACTTGCTGCAGGAAGATTATTAATTAGTGATATTAATGTTTCAGATCCCTCGATCTTATAATCCCTATCCTCTTTAAATTTAGAATACCTCTCATAGAGTTTATTCCTAAACTCCTTCACTGTCTTCTGAGATCTTGGATTATTTGCTGTTAATACCTCAATGATTTTTCTTGAATCTTCTTTCATCGCTTCTATAATCTTTGAAGAATAAGATGCATCCAATTTTGAAAGGATAAGAGCAATATTGTCATCACTTTCGTCTTTAATAAGTTTTAAAAAATTTTTTACGGATAAACTCTCCATAAAATTGTAATCCTGATAATCCTGTTCATCGGAAATGTTTTTGGTTAAAACAATAGGTAATGGTTTCCTCTTGCTTATATGAAGATTTGATAATCCTTGAGAATTATCCGACATTTTTGTGGGAGCCATATCTCCTTGTATGCGTAACATATTACCAAATTCTGCTATTTTAACTTTTTGCAATGCTGATGCTAAATAACGAAATCCTGATTTTAGCATGATCATAAAAAGAAATATAATAATTAGAAGTAAAATAAAGAGAATTGAATTCACATTGAGTGACTCTTTTTTTAATTTACGATATTGAATTAGCAGCATATCCCTGGAAGAGTTAATTTGCAACCACTCATCCAAAAGCTTTTTGATCTCTTTTCTTTTATCTTCTCCAACCTTTTCAGACATGATTATGTTGATATTCTTAGAAATAATCCTTGTCATGTCCTTCTTGTTCTCTAAACCAAACTTATCTTTCGTTTTGGTAGATTTGGCAACAGGAAGACCGGGTAAACTTTGCCCCGCATCTACATCTGTACCATAGAATTCTCTTTGCAATTGCGGATATTCAAGTTCCAAATCCACAAAGACGAGTGTTTTACCAACCAATGGTTCAAGATACTTTTGTATCCTATTAGCAAGCTCATTCTCAATCTGGATTTCCAACACCGTTTCAGAATCTTGTTTTTCGGCTAAATCAATACCAAAAGAGAACGAACAGAGAAATATAAATGCTAATAATATTTGTACTTTTCTCATTTTAAATACCCTCATTATTTATCTATTTTAGATAATTTATAAAAAATAATTTCATTCAATTTATCTGGATTAAATGGCTTTGTAATATAGTTATCTGCACCGAATTTAAAAGCTTGCTCCAAATCACTCATTTGTCCCTTTGAAGACAAAATAAAAATTGGGATATCTTTAGTTAATTTATCTTTCTTCAAAATACTGCACGCTTCATATCCGTTCATTTTTGGCATAAGAATATCCAGAAGAATTAAATCAGGTTGATCCTTCTTCGCTGCTTTAATACCACTATCTCCATTTTCAGCTGTAATAACTTCATGGTTTTTCATCGTTAAGGTAAATTTAACAAGATCACAAATTACACTTGAATCATCAATAACTAAAATTTTCATTACATTCTCCTTTTTTTTGAAATATATTTGTCAAATTCGATTTTAGTGGAATTAAACATTTTTACCAAAGAATCTATATCTTCTATTAAATTCGATTTATCTTTTGCTTTAGCTTTTTTTTCGATCTTATAACAAATTTCAGAAAGTGATTTTGCTCCTATATTTGCTCCACTTCCCTTAATTTCATGTGAAACAAATCCGAGATTCTCGAAATCTTCATTTTTAACATAATCCTTGAAAGTTCGTACTTTTGATGGGAATTGTTCTGTGAATTTATTGAAAATCTTAATAATAAAATCACCTCCGTCAATCGCGAAAATGGAATCAATCATTTCAATGTTTAAAATACCTTTTTCCTTATTATTTTTATTGGAAAAACCCGAACTCACGGCGGAAAACTGGCTTGCTTTCACCTGTTTCCCCCATTTAATCAGCAGATTTTTAAACATATCTATATTGATTGGTTTGGTAATATAATCATCCATTCCAGCTTCTAGGCACCTTTCTCTATCACCTACCATTGCATATGCTGTTATCGCAATTATTGCTAATTGATCATTATCTTTCCAAATTTTACGAATTTCCTGTGTGGCTTCAAGCCCATTCATCTTTGGCATTCGGACATCCATAAAAATAATATCATATTTTTTCTTGTAAAGAGCATCAATAGCTTCTAATCCATTTACAACTAAATCGGCATTATATCCCATTTTCTCCAATATCTTCAACATTATTTTTTGATTTATGTCATTATCCTCAGCAACTAAAATTCTAAGTGATGAATCAAACAATTCTTTTTTAATAGCAAATTCAGAATCCATTTTTTTCTGAATACTCCCCGTTTAAATTAAATTATATATTACAATATAGTTGTATCCCATGTTTTATTACCGTGTAATAGTATAAATAGATAAGAATACGCCAATCAACGACGCTATTGCACTCACTATACCCCAATTAAATTCCCTTGGAGTCGGTATAATCAAATTATCACCAGCATTGAGTAATAGTCTTTTTTCAGATGAATATTCTGTATTTTTTGAAAACCAGATTTTTGATACTTTAACATTCAAAACAATTCCATCTTTTCGAATAATTTTTACAAATTTTACTTTTCGCATATTTGTTATACCACCTGCTAAAGCAACTGCATGAACTATATCTATCGGTTTATAGATCTGATAACTTCCTGGTTGATTTACATATCCAATAATATCAATTTTTTCGCCATAAATTTGAGATACATAAATAGAAACAATTGGGGTCGGGACATAAGGTCTTAAATTGTTTTTGATCACACTCTTTAATATGTTTACACTCATTCCTTCTACATTGATCTTCCCTAAGATTGGATATTCGATGGCACCATCCGGCAACACTTGGACTTTTTTTGAAAATTCTTCATGTTCCATAACTTCGATTGTTAATTTATCTCCACGTTGTATGTAATATTCGCTTTCAGTTTCGATTGTCTCTTTTTTGGAATCCGGAATCTCACTGTTTATTTGGCCAAATGAATTTATAGTCAAAGATATTATTAATAATAATATAATTTTTTTCATTTTTTTCCTCCAAATCCGATCTTTTTATGTTCTTCAAATTGAAGTTGTTTAGAATTCTCATAATATAGTAATTTTATTCGTTGAATATTATACTCGTTTAAATCGGGTATTAGCATTTTTCTATCATCAAACTCTTGTATTGAGCCCGGCAGAGTTAAATATTCCTTTTTGGTTTTTTTATTTATTATATTAGCAGAAGCAAATTTTATTACATCTTTCACTTTCATATCGGTTTCTGCCTCAGATAATATTTTCTTTGCTATTTCAGCTTGGTTTACAATATCCAAACCTCTGAATTTTTCATATAATGATTCCATGAGTTCTTTTTGTAATAATATTCGATTAGCAGAGCCAGTGATCCAAGACTTGTTTCGTCTGTTTTCCTTGCTGATGTAACGAATTAATTCCCATGCTAATAAACCGTTGATAGTCTGTTTCCCGGGTTGAAGATGATATTCAAGGGAAAAATCTTTCGGGACATCAATATTAATTCCACCCAAATAATCGATGAAATGTATCCAGGCAGGTCTATCCTGTGCGAAATAATGATCTATTGTTTCTCCGGTAATTCTTCGCATTCCTCTTAATAGAAATGGAATACCTCCTGTCAGATATACTTCATAAAGAGTTCGTGGGTATTCGAATTCAGCAGAAGCTAAAGTATACCACGGAACATGCATTGTTGTAATATAATTTAAACCAGGATACACAGAAACCAGTAAAAATGTTCTGGGTAATCCGGCATAAACAAAATTGATCTTTTTTCCTATAATTTCCATTTTGGGCTCTTTTGCTTTCACAGGTGGTGCTTTTTTAGGTGTAATTGTTTTTTTAAAGGTCTTCTTAGATAAATACGGAATACAATAAACTTCAAAAGGAATGACGGTTTCTTCAATATCGATATTTTTGATGTTTGCTCTTTCTTTTAAACCTTTTGCCAATACTATCAGTTCATAAATTCTGGTATCTTCATTGACCTCATATACACCACCATCATTAATAGCTCCACCTATACCAGCATAAATTTTTTCTTTTTCAATAGTTGTTGATGGAAAAAAAATGATCTTTAGTGATAATAAGGCAATTAGAAAACAAATGATGAAGATAATTATTAATGCCTTCCTCTTCTTCTTTTCCTTTTTATTGTTTCTGTATTCTCTATTCATTATTCCTCTTCTTCAAAGAATAAAAAATTCTTGAAACTTGCGGAAATCCGTTGGAATATATTCTGTTCCGGTTTTTGGACTTTGCTCACATCTTTTCGTCTATCTTTCTTACCTTTTTTGCCCTTTTTGCCCTTTTTATCTAAATCTTCGTCTTCTGAATCGTAATCATAATAATATTCATAATATTTGTTATCAATAAATTGTGTAGAATTCATAATGACTCCCAAAATGTTAACATTGTATGTTTCAGACTTTGAAATTAGTCTATTCAAACTTGAATAAGTCGTGGAATTAACTCTTACGGGAATGATCGTGCCATCCACTTCTGATAAGAAATAGGCAATAGAAGGTACCTGTAAAAAAGCAGGTGTATCAATGATTACGATATCATACATTTCTTTTAATTCTTCTAATATATATTGGAAATTTGAAGCTCTGTACATTTCCAAAACATTTGGAGGCTTTTGACCTGCCGGCAAAAACAAGAACTTATTGTCTTTATTGTGAACAATAGCATCATTTAATTCAACTTGCTCACTTAAAACTTCACTCAAACCACTCTTGTTTTTGAATCCTAACTTTTTTGTAAGGGTTCGTTTATAAAAGTCAGCGTCTACCAAAAGTACATCAAGATTCTCTTTTGCTAAATTATTTGCCAAAAAATAGGAAATGAATGTTTTCCCTTCTCCACTTAAAAAGCTTTGTATTGCAAAAACCTTTTGATCTCTACTTAATAATAAATATTTGAAATTGATTATTATAGGTTCAAATATCGATTCAACTTTCAGTAAATCATTAGCAAAATTTTGATTTGTTTCAACCTTCTTTTCTCCTTTTTTCACATTCTCATCCAAAATATCATTAGATTCGGTTTGTGTTTCATCTTCCTTTGCTTCCTTGTTACTCCCAAAAGAAGTAATTAGATCGGCCATGTTTATTTCGATTTTAGGAACGGTGCCAATTATAGGGATTGTATATTTCCCTTCATATTCAGCCACCGAACGTATTGTAACATTAAATGAATTCAATAAAAATGCCAAACCAATTCCCAAGCCTAGACCTAATATTATTCCAACCAATATATCCCTATTTAAATTATCTGAAACGGGTCTATTTGGAATTTCAGCCTCTTGAAGTTGAGACAATCTGCTTGATGAAATATTGGTATTCAATTTTGCATTGTCATATTGACCCTGCAGATTACCGATCTGAATAATCAGATCTTTCTTTTTTTTGAATTTCTCTTCAAGAATCTTTTTGGCATTTGGCGATATCTCAATCTCAGAAAGTAATTTTTTTAATGCTGCAATTTTTTGCTTTAATGCTACTTTTTCTGTTTCTTTCGATAAAAGATCGTTAATTAATCGCCGTCTTATGGGATTATCTGTGACATTTCTTAACTGAATTCTTTCATTAATACCTTTTTTCATCAGTTTTTTAATATTTTCGATATTTGCATCGATGGCCTTAATCTTGGGATGTTGTTCTGTGTATTTTGTTAATCCTCTTGCTTTATCAGCTTCGAGATTCATTAATTGAATTTTATATGGTTCACTATATGTGGTTTGATTAACAATGGATTTATCTTCACGGTTCAGATCATAATTAATTTTTGTAACGCTCGCAGATATTGCGGCTAAATCAACCTTACAATTTGAAATTTGTATTTGAAGTTCATTAACTCTTTCAACATTATTTTCCACATTGATGGTATGTGCATCAATACCTTCTTCTTGCAAAAAATCATCAATGGAATTTGTTAATTCTTCCTGTTCTTTTCTCTTTTCACTTAAAAGTTGATCAAGATATTCCGTCGAATAAGTGTAACCTTTTAACCGTTGCTCCCTATCATATTGAGATAAAGCATAATATATAGAGTTTGCAGCATCAGCTGCTAATTCCGGGTCTTTAGATGTTGCCGTAACCGTTATGATATGTTCTTCACCAGGTGTAATGCTGTATTCCATCATTTCAGCAATAGCAGAAGCAGATATTTTATTCGACAATTTTTCTGCTGCTCTTTTGGTAATTTCTGTGGATCCCATTATTTGAACCCATGTATTTAGATCATAGGCTTGTTTGAAATATGGTTTATTATTGATTACCTGAAGTTCCATTACATCTTCTTGAACAAAAATTTTTGTTCTGGCTTTGTAAACCGGTTCTTTTAAAAAAGACAATGCTATAGTTGCTAATAAAGTTGTTATAAAAACAATTAATACCAGCCATTTATAATGAAACAATATTTCAAGATATTCTTTTAAAATAATTACAGATTCTTTTTCATTATGACTGCTATTAAATTCGAATTTATTTTTATCGCTTTCTCGAATCCTTGTATCTTTTATAATTCCATTGCCATGAATATTGTTAGGTTTAGGCTTAGGCGTATGTTTAGGGGTATGTTTAGGCGTATTTTTAGGCGTATTTTTAGGCGTATAATTTTGGGAAAAATTATTATTCGCTTCACTTTCAGAAGTTTTATCTTTTCCTTTTTTTCTACTAAGGATTTTTGAAAAAGATAGTGTTCTATTTTTTTTATTATAACTCATAATTAAAAACCAATTAATTAATTAAATTCATTGAAAATTATTTCCATCTCTTTGTCGGTCATAATATCCAATTCTTCAGAAAACCCGTAATCTAATGCTATTCTACAAACTTGATTTATTTCTCTAGGGCTTCCATAAGTATTGTAAAAAATTGCCCTCATCGCTTTCTTACTAAAGATCTCTTTCTTTGCACCCGCAACCTTTAGACGAAACTGTATGTACCCCATTGTATCCTTTAAGTCCATGTGACCAATATGATATTTTAGGCTAATGCGTTGATCAACTTGAGGTAAATTCCTTAAATTATTTCTCAATTCTGGTTGCCCAACAAAAATTATAGTAATAACCGACATGTTTTTATATACAATATTGGTAAGATCTTTTAGCGAATCTAAAACAGTATCGCTGAGTTTTTGTGCCTCATCAAGAATAATTACAATTTTTTTATCTGCAATTGCTACATTTTCCTCAATATGGGTTTTCAACATATTGTATAATTTGTACTTTGTCCTCAGTAATTTAGAAACACCATGTTTGCATAATTGACTAATAATATCAGTCAAAATATCCACAAAAGCAAAATCTGATGTTTCTAAAACAGCAATTTCATATTCATATGAATCTTTTGTTATTGTATCAATAAAAACATTTCGAGTCATTGTTTTTCCAGATCCAATCTCACCCGTTAATAATCCCATTCCCATGTTATCAGATTCTATTATATAATTTAATCGATCTAGAGCTTCTTGATGGTATACACTTTTGTAAAAATATTTTATATCTGCATTTTCTTTAAATGCATATTCTCTTAATTTCCAGTATTCATAAGATTGCATAATTACCTTCTATTATAATTTTATTTTAATCAACTTTTAAGGTGCAAATTTCCTCAACAACACCTTTTCCTATAAAACTTATAATTATATGAATTTTTTTTCTATAAAACAAGAAATAACTGTTATTTTTTACCCAATTCTAATGTTATAATGTTAGTATTTGTATAAATACATATTGATCCTGCGATTTCCAATGAGATCTTTGCAATTTGTTTCGCTTCTAATTCTGTGTTTTGCAATAATGCTCTTGCGGCAGCTAATGCATAAGGACCTCCAGAACCAATTGCATATATTTCATCATCGGCATCTATTACATCACCGGTTCCACTGATAATATAGCCGGCTTTATTATCCATTACAATTAAGAGAGCTTCTAATTTTCTAAGATATTTGTCTGATCGCCATTCCCTTGCTAATTCTACAGCCGATCGTGTTAAATCTCCCTTAAACTCCTTTAATTTCTTCTCAAATTTTTCAAATAAAGTAAATGCATCTGCACTGGATCCGGCAAATCCTGCTAATATTTTATCATTATATATTTTTCTAACTTTTTTTGCACCGGATTTCATAATCGTATTTCCTATCGTTACTTGTCCATCTCCGGCAATTGCTATCTTACCGTTTCGACGAATTCCCAAAACTGTTGTACTTCTTATTTGTTCCATAATTATATTCCCCGCCTTAATTTTGCATTTTGTATGTTTAACATATTGCGATATTTTGCTATCGTTCTTCTCGCAATATTGTATCCATGTTTTTTCATTTCTTGCATTATTTTTTCATCATTTAAAGGTGATCTTTTATTTTCATTTGCAATTATTTCTCTCAATTTATCCATGATTTTATTTCTGGATATGTAATTGCCATCACTATCTTGAATACCTTCTGTAAATAATTGTTTCAATTCAAACAAACCTAATGGTGTCTGTGCATATTTACCGTTTGTAACTCTTGAAACAGTGGAAATGTCCATATTTATTTTTTCGGCAATATCGTTTAATTTCATCGGTTTTAAATTTTTGGCTTTCCCATAAAAATAATCTTTTTGTATTTCAATAATTGCATTCATTACCTTTATTATCGTATCTTTTCGTTGAAGTATCGATTTGATAAACCATGATGCTGAATTTAATTTATTTTTTAGATATTCTGAGGTCTCTTTGTCTAATCCATTTTTTTTGCTAAGCAATTTTTGATAGTTTTCCGAAAGTTTTAATTCGGGTAAATGGGAATCATTATGTTTAATTAAAAATTTTCCGTCTTCTTTTGTAACGATCAAATCTGGTAAAATATAATGATTGGAGAATTCATTGTCAATATATCCCGGTTTTGGATCAAGTTTGTTTATTACATCTTTAGCATGTTGCAATTCAGATTTTGATATTTCCATTGATTCCATAATTTTATCATAGTCGTGATTTGCGAATGACTCAAAATGATTTTTTAAGATCTCTGTCACATAAGTTTCTTCTTTTTTTTCGGAAATCTGTAACAACAAACATTCTTGTAAA
>Ga0307928_10002408_pt1 | contig 14386 bp, 22 predicted proteins | sample AceLakmetagen232_FD_201815 | JGI IMG/M metagenome (GOLD analysis project Ga0307928, IMG submission 201815) | Saline water microbial communities from Ace Lake, Antarctica - #232 | ecosystem: Environmental > Aquatic > Non-marine Saline and Alkaline > Saline | place: Antarctica: Ace Lake... | reverse complement strand
AAAATTGTTGCAGATGGTGGAATGCAAGGCTATGATGATATAATTAAGGCACTTGCACTAGGAGCAGATTATGTAATGGTTGGATCTCTATTTAATAAAACAATGCAAAGCTCTGGTTCTAATCATTTATGGGGAATTAAACTTCCATTTTATACAGCCAAGAGACTTTGGAAATGGGGATTACCAGTTAAAAAGAAATATAGAGGAATGAGTACCAAGGCGGTACAACGAAAATGGGGTAAAGTTAAACTTACTACAGCAGAAGGAATAACAAAATATCAAAAGGTAGAATATAATTTGCCTTCATGGAAAGAAAACTTTGAAGATTATCTAAAATCCAATATGAGTTATTGCGGTTGTAAGACATTAGAAGAGTTTATTGGAGAGGTAGAATGGGTATATATAACTAACAATTCACTAAAACGCTTCGCTAAATAGGTCTAAGTTTGCAATAATTATCTTCATGCCTTCTTAGATTAGATTTGTTCGTTTCTTTACCGCAATATTTACATTTATATTTTTTACTTAACTTTTCTATAGTTTCACTAGAATGTTTATTTCCTAATTGATTTTGTCTATGTTTTTCTTTAGTTTCTTCAGATACTGGAGTTAATCTACGAATTTTCCAAGCTTCTGTCATTTTTTGCTTTGTAGAATCTTTTTTGGGAATGTCTTTGTTCCAAGAATGACCTAAATGATGTTGTCTAATTTTTTCTTTTGTTTCTTCAGATTTTGGTCTTCCTTTATTAGCTTCTGAACATTTTCTTCTGAATTCTTTCTTATCCTCTTCAGAAAGTAAAATATATGTATTACCACCGTCACCACCATTTGTTAAATTATATCCAAAGGGAGATTTAGTATTTTTCTTTCTTATCCAATATATTTCTCTTTTCAAAACATTATCTTTATCACAAAATTCAATAATTCCTGTAATATGTTTATCTTCTCCATTTTTTTCGATAGAACGATTAAGTAATCGACCACTTCCAGTATATCCGTCATTCAGATTATTTGTAGCATGCCATCCCACGTAACATTTGTTGTTATTAATATTCTTTGTAAGATATATAAAAAAATATTTATATGTATTTTTAACTCTCATAAATCTTTGGGTTTTTGATTCATATAAATTATATATTCACATAAAAACTTTAAGTTGGCATTGATCATATATAGTAATGGAATAGTAGAGGAACTGCTCCCGGTAGAAAACACTTTCACGGATGAAGAACTTACTCAATCATTTAGCGATTATCCTGAAGTGAAAACCCATAGGTTACCAGAAGTTCCAAATTGCTGGTGTGTTTATGGTTATATGGAAGATCCTCCTGCTAACGAGTTTAGTAAATTGGCTAGCGAAATAGTAGATGATGATGTTTATTCCCATATATTGTTCGTACATGATTCAGAAGTAAATCCAGATTGGATTGTTACAGATAATATTATCTATAGACCGTATAATGATTTTATGGCTGCTATGGGATTATTTATCAATGAAATGATGGCTCATATCGAAACAGAAAATCGTCAGGAATTAGAGGTAACAGAAGAAAATACAAGTATGATATTTTTAACTACGCTTGGGCATACTGAAGATAAAAGAGTTTTATTTGCGTTTAATCCAAATGAACAGACTGAAAATTTTTATGATGAAGGATGGCATAATTTCGCAACAAAGATTTATGAATATTTAGCAGAAAATTTTGATAAGGAACCAGTTGAAGAAAACAAACCATTTGTAATTTACTCAGATATAAAAACAATTGTAATTATCGAAGATAAACATGTTAATGAGGTTATAGATAAAATGGTTACGTTTTATCTAGGAAGAGAGAAATATGAAGTATGTTCTGATATTTCTGCAATAAGAGATACATGGTACGCAAGAAAAACTGTACCAGAAATTAATGTAATCGATGCCTCCATTGGTGTGGCACCAAAGAAAAAGCGCGGTCGTCCACGAAAGACAAAGGATGATAAAAATGAAACAACCGAATAAAAATTTATTATTAAATCAAATTACCTATACTGGGGATGAAGAATTTAAGATCAATGAGATTATACCCAATTTTGATGGTTCTACATCAGGCATTCATGTGTTTAATTACGATGATGATTTTAAATGGTCCCCAGTTAAAGGTTCAAATAATCTCTCGATTACAAAAAATTTAGACGGGGAGATAATACTTGACGTATCTATCGCCAATCCTCTAGAAGGCACAGACGTGCATTTTAAGGATGGCCAAATTGGAATAGGTGGACTACCTATCCACACCTACAAAGTTGACATACGGGTCCCAGAGAACACGAGAACCACTGCTTTACATATTGGAGATGGTATCTATGGATTTTCCATGGGCAACGCCACTACAGAAGGATTTTTACCTCAAATTGTTGGTATAGGAAAAGACTACGATGATGCTGGTTTTTATATACTTGGTAAAGCTCGTTATGATAATTTTTCAAGAATCCCAGCTATTGTTTTTGACGGACGGAATATAGATGACAGCCCTCTAGATCATCGTCCCATTTTAGGCATTTCTTCAGGTAGCTATTCCGAATATAAATTTGTGATAGATGCCAAGGGAAGAGTCGGAATCGGGAAATTTCCAGAAATATATAAATTAGAAATAGACGGAAACATAAGGGCTAACAACATCATCATTGACACATCAATCGGAGTCATTGACTTCGTAAAAGAAATAAAAGATTTAAAAGCTCGAATAAAGGATCTGGAACAAAAATAACACTACATTTATGTTGGTGAATTTCCTAGTATTTATCGGAGTTATGATTACTGTGTTTATATTATACCGAGTGTATAAATCTTTAAAAATCGTCGAGAATAAAGAAAAAGAAAAATGCAAATTTAAAATAAGTAAACCAAAATTTAGAAATGGTGGACCTAAAAAATATGCAAGTTTTACTGTATTCGTAGATAAAAAACATACGTTCTTTGTAGATTTTCCAGTTTTATTTAGATTTTACTCAGATACAAAATTTAAATCAAAAGTCAAAATAAAATATTCTACTCGTAACCAATTAGCTGAAGAAATTGTTAACAAAGAGATAATTTTTGAAACGGATGCGAAAGAAAGTACACGATACATAAATGATATAATTATTGGAAAATTAGAATTCGAAATAGAACTAGATGTAGATTATGGTCATCCAATAATAGATTTTGAATTATTGGCAAATTCCCTATCCGAATTGGATAAATCTCATACATGTGTAATAAAATTCCCAAAATAATTCACTAAAATTTTTTTGTTTCGTTTTTATTTGTTATATTGTGATTATTATGACAACAAAGGATTCAAAATTTGCCAGTAAAGAGTTATGGGAATTATCCGATTTATCTGATGAAGAGCTGAAAGCATACACTGATGAATGCAAAGCAGAAGCAGATAGATTAGAAGCCAAAACTGCTCAGCTTAGAAAACAAGCTGAAGAGGACAGGTTAGCTACGGCTAGGGCCGAAGGGCAATTGTATGAACTTAGACGTCAAAATGAAGAACAAATACAACGATTAGGTTGGGATGGAATAAAGGATGAAGAATCCGTATGGTTAATGGATGGTGGGCTAGAAAAGTATTGGCCCCAAAAAACAGCTAAATACTTTAGAGCAGATTTGCCTTCCCTTCGTGAGATAAGAGAAAAATATCAAGAAGAAATGGGAGCAGCTAAAAGAGATTTTACTGAACTAGAAAAGAAACTTGAACATCCTTCAGGTTGGATATCTCGTTCCGGTAAATACTTTGCTGTGGCTTTCGCTGAACATGATAAATTTGCCAGAGAATTCTTAATAGAAAAATATGGAGAGGAAAAAGCTCAAGAACTTAGAAAAACTGATAGAAGTAAATTACCCTTTTATGAAGTATTAGAAAGGAAATTCAAGTGGGCTAGGATCATGGCTTGGCCGGGTATTCGAACAGAATTTGTATTACCGGATGATTTAACTCATTCGCAAAAACAAACTTTATACAAGTACTGTCAGTTCCATCTAAAGAAGCTTCCATTTAGCGACCCTTTATTTGATGATTAAAAATAAATGCGCTTAATGTGAAAATAGTTGGGATAATACTTTTTTATCCCAACTATTATTGTTATATTACATTAGAACATTACAAATAAGCACATATGCAAGACATTAAAAGATTAGAAGCTACATACTTAAGAGCAAAAATTGAATATTACGAAGGTAACGAGCTTATGACCGATGCAGCTTTTGATAAGATTGAAAAAATTCTAAAAGAGGCTGGTTCTAAAGTAATTGAACAAGTTGGTTCAAAACGTAAAGATTTTGATTTTGAACACCCAACTCCAATGCTTTCATTAGCAAAACATCAAACTGAAGATGAAGACGGAGTTACAAATTATGCTGAGGAAGAATTTAAAGCCTGGCATACAAAAAGAACTCATGTTCTTACTAAAGACACCCCATTGCTTGCTTCTCCTAAATTTGATGGAAATGCTATTAATATAGTATATACAGGGAAACAACTTTTCCAAGTACTTACAAGGGGTGATGGTAAAGCTGGTAAAAATATCACAAGGCGTTTTGAAACATTGTTAGGAAATGATTTAATTCTTGATAATCTGGAAGTAACTGAAGAAGATACCATCGAAATTCGTTGTGAAGTAGTTATTAAGAAAACTATTTTTGATAGAAAATATGCTCAAGAATTTGCCAACCCAAGAAATTATGTTGCAGGTGTTATTGGCAAAGATGATTACGACGAAGTTAAAGTTTTTGAATTAACAGTTGTTCCATTGCAATTCTTACTTAATGGAAAATTTATTGGTTGGGTTCATTTCCGCAAAAATGCTTTTTGTAGAAAAAATTGGGACACTCCTTTCTTTGCTGAAAAATATCTTGATATTATTAAGCAATTTGAATCCATGAGGGAAGATAATGAATTCCTATTAGATGGAATGGTTATTGCTTGTCCTATTGATACAAGAGAAGAACTTGGACAGAATGACCATGACCCTGAATGGGCAGTTGCAATTAAGTTTGTACCTGAGCAGGTTGTTACAACTGTAAATGGAATTGAATGGAATGTTGGTAAAAGAGGCCAACTTACTCCAGTCGTTTTATTAGATACTGTTCAATTGGCAGGTACTAATGTAAGGAGAGCATCCGGATATAACGCTGGTTATATTTTCGATAATAAAATTCAGAATGGCACAATAGTTGAAATTATTAAAAGCGGAGATATCATTCCAAAGATAAAAACCGTAATTACATAATATTATATTTCCAGTCTTTGTAATAGATATATAAAATAAATTATTATGAAAAAAGAAAAAATATGTGGTATATATCTATGGACTAATTTATTAAATGATAAAAAATATATAGGAGTTAGTAAACATATTTTAGTACGATGGACAGCACATGAACAAAATTCTAAAAGAGGATTAAAAAGAAAATTATATAATGCTACAAGAAAATATGGAATAGAAAATTTTAAAAAAGAAATAATAGAACTTCACCCAGAAGCTTCTTCTGATGAATTTCTTAAAGAAAGAGAAGATTATTTTATAGACTATTATGATTCTATTAAAACAGGATATAATATAGAAAAAGGATATAACACCATATCTTATCATCCTGAAAAAGCTCGCATAATTAAACAAATATCCAATAAAGCAAAAAATAGAAAATGGATAAATAATGGCACAGAAGCTATAACATGTGATATTGAAAAAATTAATGATTATATCAAAAACGGATGGAAATTAGGAAGATTAAAATTTTCTAAAGAACATATAAAAAATTTAAGTGAAAGTCATAAAGGCCATAAATTAAATGAAAACCAAAGAAAAGCTTGGTGTAGTGGAAGACCTCACTCCGAAAAAACCAAAAAAATGATGTCAAAAAAATTAATGGGGAGATATTCATTAGAATGGTATATTAAAAAATACGGTAAGGAGAACGGATTGGAAAAATTTAATAATCATCATAAAAGAAATAAAGGGAAAACTTGGGTTTGTACTGAAACTTTATCAAAACAAATAAATCCGAAAGAGGTAGAAACCTATTTACAAAATAATTGGAAAAAAGGAAGATTATGGAAAAACAAATAAAATGGCAAGATTTTTTGCCTACGGAATGTCCTGAATGTGGTACTAAACTTACATTTGATGAAATTCATCTTATGTGTCCTAATCAATATTGTCCCGGAAAAATTGCAAAAATTCTTGCAACTGGTTCAGGAATCCTTGATCTTAAAGGAATTGGTTCTGAAAGACTAAAGCCATTTGCTTCTAAATTTTTAAATATTCATGGAATTTGGGTATATGTACTTAGGGGTGGTGGAGATTCTCTTGGAGAATTTGGTTTAGAACCAGGAACTAGATTGAACGAAATTTTTGTTCAAGCATTTAAGAATATTAAATCTATTCCTTATGAAAAAGTTATTCAAATTCTTGGATACGAAAATGTAGGAAGAAAGATTTCTAAACAACTTGCATTAGAACATGCTAGGTTGGATTTTTCTTATGCTTCTTTAGAAAAAGCACTTGTAGCTAAAATGCATACATCCGATGTGGAAACTAACATTAAACTTGCTGTAAGTACTCTGGAGGCACTCGGTGTAACCGTGGATAGGCCTGAAGCTCCTAAGGGAGATGTATGTGGTGTTGTAATGACTGGTTCTCCTAAAGCATTTGGATTTGATACTAAGAAAGAATTTTTAACAAAATATCCAAACCTTGTTGAAAGTTCAATGTCAGATGCAAATTGTAAGTATCTTATAACTGATGATCTTTCATCAACTAGTGGAAAAATGAAACAAGCTGCCAAGAAAGGCATAGAAATTAAAACATACGGACAATTTTAAATTTTAAATTATGACATTATTACTCATTGGACTCATTATTAGTATGGCGGTAATGGCCTATAAAACAATTGCATGGATAAAAGGAGTTATCCTTTTGCAAATCAATTCTAAATGCAAAACTGCAGAAGATCTCAAAACATTAGGAGTAGGTAAAAATGCATTCATTTTTGGAGGTGTAGAGCATTTAATTTTACTTGGAAGTTTAATCGCAGCAACTATAATAATTTATTAGACGAATAAAGGTTATTTGCAATTTTCATATCCACAATTAGTGGAATTATATATGTTTTTTTAGAAGCATTAATTTGGGTACTAAATAAAATTATAAAATATGGCAAAATCATTAGAAATAGTAGACATTCCTGATGGCACTTATGATGGCTTATGGTCAGCATACTACGTCAGAGTTATTTACCCAGAAGCTTATCAACTTAGATTTGAAAAACCTGAATCTGATGAGTTTGAAGTAAATGAAGGAGTAAGAGGAATTAATTGTAAGTGTGAAGTTGAAATAAGAGACGGAATTGCTTACGTAAAATAAATATTATGACAATAGGATTATTCGGGACATGTGGAGGATCTACATGGAGAAATGAATTTGTAGAATTATATGATGCTACCGGTATTGAATATTATAATCCACAAGTGCTGAATTGGAAACTAGAAGATGCTAAAATTGAAGCAGAACATCTAGCAAATGATGATGTTATTCTTTTTCCTATATTAGCTGAAACAGAAGGTCTTGGATCTCTTGCAGAAGTTGGTTTTTCTATTATACAAATTATCAAATCTGGAGGTACTAAAAATATTATTGTGATGATTGATGATGATTGTACTGTTAAAGATGTAGCAGTCAGGGAAGCATCAATTAGAATGAGAGCCTTAGTAAAAGCCCATTTGAAAAAACTTAATTATCCAAATGTTTATTTGGTTGATTATTTAATTGATATGTATAAATTGAGTCTAGAATTACATGCTATAGAAACTTTGAGAGCAGGTTTAGATCAATATAGAGCAAAATGATAAACAAATTACCCACCAAGTGTGAATATATAAAATAAAGCCCACTAAGTGATAATTTATAAAACAACAAACAAAGAAAATGGGAAATTTTATATTGGACAGGATCGATATAATAATCCTTCGTATTTAGGTTCCGGATTGCTATTAGGAAGAGCCTTTGAAAAATATGGTAAGGGAAATTTCATGAAAGAAATTTTAGAAAATTGCCAATCTTTGGAAGAACTAAATGAAAAAGAAATTTTTTGGATTAAAGAATTAAATTCTACCGATCCAAGTATAGGATATAATATAGCATCTGGAGGAACTGGAGGAGATACTATTTCTAATCATCCAAGAAATGATGAAATTAGAGAAAATCTGTCAAAACGAAATTCAGAATTTTATAAAGATAAAACAAATCACCCATCTTTTGGTAAAATCCAATCTGATAAATCTAATAAAAAAAGAAGTAAAGCTTTAAAGGGTACAAAAAAATCAGAAGAGACAAAAAGAAAAATGTCAAAAGCAGCTACAGGATCTAATAATCCTATGTACGGTAAACCACCTTGGAATAAAGGAAAAAGATATAAATATGATGATAAATTGGATTGATAAAATGTTTAAGCATGCATTTGAAAAGGAATGGTATTCCACTTATTGGGCATTTGATGTTCATGGGACAATTCTTTACCCAAATTTTCGGAAGAACCATTTCCATGCCACATTTTATCCCTATGCTAAAGAAGCACTTCAGTTAATTTCTGAGAGAGAAGACATCATTATGATAATGTATACATCTTCTTATCCTGCCGAACGATTATATTATGACAAGGTTTTTAAGTATTTTGATATAAATTTCAAATACATAAATGAAAACCCTGAAATTAATTCAACAAAAGGTAATTTTGGACATTATGTTGATAAGTTTTATTTTAATGCATTATTTGAAGATAAAGCAGGATTTGATCCTGAAACTGAATGGGAACAAATTCTTCATTTGATGAAAACATATAAAGATACAAATTATTTACCTAACCCGATTTGGGAAACAAAATTTTAAGCTATGGAACGTAGAGAAACTGTAGATGAAAAAATTGCATTTGAGATTAGAGGATCTAAACAATATAAATCCACTCCATTTTGTACATGGAAAGAACTCATAGCAATAAAAGGTATTCTTCCGGATGACCAAGTTAGTAAGTTTTGTTATTCTGAACATAAAGGTCCCAAAGTACCTTTTGGATATGACCAAGAAGATGGAGAGGAAACTACATTTTATACCCCAACAGTAGTTGTTATCAGGCCTAGACCAGAGAATGACAAAGAATTTGAAGAAAGGATGAGAACAAAAGCTCAATTTGATGAAAAAAAAGAAGAAAAAGAAAAATTAGAATATTTACGCCTCAAGGCAAAATTTGAAAAATAAACATTATGGAAGCTATAGGAAAATTTTTTACATCATTAGTATTAGGATTAATTAGCACAATTTTGCGTGGTCTTGTTATAATGAAATTATGGGTATGGTTTATTGTCACAACCTTTTCTATTACAGTAATAACCCTAGTTCAAGCTATTGGTTTAAGTTTAGTTATAGGATTGCTTACTGGAGAATTAAAACCAGATGAAGATACTAATAATGATGATTGGTTTTCAAAAGTTATATTACGATTCGTATTTCTCATTATTGTATATGTTGTAGTATTATTTGAAGGATGGATAGTTCATTTATTTATGTAAATATAAAATTATGAAAATATTAATATTTGATTGGGTTGGGGATTGTAAGAAAAAACTCAACACTCTTGGTTACGAACACAAACAAGAAATTGAAAAATCTTGGGATGAAATGCAAGATGTTATACACGAACTCTTAGATGGTGGAATGAGCGTTATGATTGAAAAATCTGCATCATACCATGATTATGTTATCTTCGTAGACAAAAACGGAAAAAGATTTAGACAACGCTAAGAATAAATATAAAAATATCTATCTATTTATGCGTATTAAAGTTTCAAAAATAGTTCCGAAAGGCTATATAGGTATTACCTTATGGCCTTTTGGTATTTATGTAAGTGATATAAAATATATTATTGATCATAGTGTGATAAACCATGAAAAAATTCATTGGGAGCAACAAAAAGAACTCCTCGGAATTTTCTTTTATCTTCTTTATGGTATTGAATATTTTATTAAATTATTCTTTTTAAGAGATCAATCCGCTTATAGAAATTTATCTTCTGAAAGAGAAGCTTATTTTAATGAAGATAATTTTGATTATTTAGAAACAAGAAAAAGATATAATTGGTTAAAATATATTTTTAAGAAACCATGATTCCAGCAAAATTAAAAGATATCACAGCTGAATTAAGGAATGAACCTTGGATTCAAGAAATGGCACGTAACGCAGAGCTTTACGTAGTTGGTGGAAGTGTGCGCGACGCATATATTGGAAAGCCAATGAAAGATATTGACCTTATTGTTGATGGCTTATCTATTGATGGAATTCTTAAAATTCTAAAGAAATATGGTAGAGCCAATCTTGAAGGAGAATCCTTTTCTGTAATTAAATTCAAACCAAAAGGTTACGAGGGTGAGGATTATGATATTGCAGTTCCTAGAGAAGATAGAAAAATTGGTAAAGGACATAAAGGATTCCAGATTGTTACCGATGGTGTTGATGTAAATGGTGATCTAAAAAGAAGAGATTTCACTCTTAACTCAATGGCTGTTAATGTAATGGATGATCATTTATTAGATCCGTTCAATGGATTAGCTGATCTTAAAAAAGGAGTTCTTAAAGCCACAGATGAGAAAGCGTTTGCAGAAGACCCACTACGTATTCTTAGAGGTATTCAGTTTGCTGCTAGGTTTGGATTTGATATAGATCCCAACACTATGAAATTAATGCAAGAATATGCATCTGAGGTAAAGGAAATTGCAGGAGAAAGAATCTATGACGAATTCCAGAAAATTCTTAATAAATCAGGTGATACTCAAATGGCGATGGATTTACTTCATAAAACAGGAGTGGATGAAGCGTTGTTTAACAAAAAGATGATCCATTACGAACAAGGGATGGAACATTTAGATCCTATTTCATTTTACTATATTCTAGGATTAGTTGGAGATGTAGATCCTTACACTTTCTATATGAAGAATCTTAAAGGTTCCGACAAACAAAAAGTTGGAACAGCTATTAAAATTCTTGATAATCTTTTATTAAAATGGGAATCTTCCTCTGAAGTAGAAAAGAAATACATGGTGATGAATGCAATTGCTAAAGTTCCTAAAATTGCTGATATTTCATTAACACCAGGAGAAATGGATGATATTGTTTTGGATATGCGCCTAATGAAAATTCCTATGAACCCTTCAGATGTTCTTATCAATGGTGATGAAGTTCAAGCCTTATTTGGTATTCCTAAATCTAGACAAGTTGGAGAAATTCTTGAGAAGACAAGAAAAGCTGCTCTTATGAATGAATTTGACTGGAAAGATAAAGATGCCACCCTAGAATACGTATCTAACCTAAAAACGTAAATTTTATCCCAGAAATTTTTTTATCCCAATTATTTTAATTATATTAGAATCAAATCTATAATTATGAGTGAATTAATACAATTTTTTATTGATATGGCATCTTTAAGTGGTAACCACTTAGCTGGCATGCTTTTTGCTGGTATTGTTGTATTATCAATCTTATGTGTTGCAACGTATCAAATATTAGAGTTAATAATTGGTTGGTTGAAATATATTAAAATCAAACCAATCCAGATTAACAGAGTAGAAAAAGTTGATAAAATCGTTGAGGTTCCTAAGTATGTTGAAAATAAAACAGACTATAATGATATTATTAACCGATTGAAAAGAATTGAAGAAAAACAAAAAGGAACAACTTTATAATGAAAACAATTTCTCTATTTCTATTTTAAATATATAAATAAAAACTATTAGTTTATGAGGACAGGTTATATTTATGTAATAATTAATAATGTTAATGGAAAATATTATTTTGGGAAAACTTTTTATATAAAAGGGAGGTGGAATAAACATATTCATTTAGCGCGAAAAAAAGTTAATAGGAAATTATATGATGCAATGAATTATCATGGGTACGAAAACTTTTCTATACATACAATCAATGAATATAAAGCAAAAGATAAAACAAAACTTACTAAAATTCTTAATGAAAGAGAAATTCATTTTATTAAATTAACAAACTCTCAGAAATGGGGATATAATATGTCTAAGGGGGGAGATGGTGGATATCTTGGAGAAGAAGCTATAGAAAAAATGGCTAGACGTAAAAGAGGAGTACCATTAACTGAAGAACATAAAAGAAAAATTAGTGAAGCGAATAAAGGGAAGACAAAACCATCACTATCTGAAGAACATAAAAGAAAAATAAGTAGGACAAATAAAATAAAGGGAATAAAATGGAAACCACAATATTGGGGTAAAGAAGGATATAACAATCATCCTATGTTAGGAAAACATCATTCAAAAAAATCTAAAAAACAAATGAGTGAATGGAGATCTGGAAAAACTTTTGAAGAAATCCACGGGGAGGAAAATGCAAAAAAATTAAAAGATATACAAAGAAAAAAGTGGATAGGTGAGGGAAATCCAAATTTTGTTAAAATAGACATAGAAAAAGTTATTAAATTATTAAAAGATTATAAACCTAAAGAAATAGCAAAAATATTAAATATTTCCTACCCTACTTTACTATATAAATTCAAAACACAAACCGATAAAACATTCACACAATGGAAAAAAGAAAATTAGCAACTATAGTTGTAATTAGTGACATTCGCCCAATTGAAGGAGCTGATAATATAGAACAATGTAAAATTAAGGGATGGAATGTTGTCATAAAAAAGAATGAATTTAAAGATGGAGATTTAGCTGTTTATTGTGAAATTGATTCATTGATGCCCCAAAGATCTGAGTTTGAATTCTTAGCACCAAGAAAATATCGCATTAAGACTACTCGTCTGAAGGGGACATTGAGCCAGGGCATCGCATTCCCTCTGAGCATTCTTCCTATGAGCGTAAGTTGGTTAGAAACTCCAGATGGGTTAGCTATTGATGTTGGAGGAGGATTCCTCGAACCGGTTGGCGTCGACGTTACAGACTTACTTGGAATTACTAAGTATGAAGAACCAATCCCTGCTTGTTTAGGAGGAGTAGCTCTAGGTCGATTTTTCTCTCATTCTATTAAAACTGATGAAGAAAGAATTCAAAACTTAACAGAAATGTTTCGAGAATACCACGATAAGTATACTTGGACTGCAACTGAAAAGTTAGATGGATCTTCATGCACTTTTACAATTTTTGAAGACGAATTTGGAGTAGCTTCAAGAAATCTTAGATTGAAGGAACATCCAGAAAATGAAAAGAATTCATTTTGGAAATTTGCAAGGGCAAATGATGTCGAAGAAAAAATGAGAGAATTCATGGGTGCTGTGGATCTTAAGGCTTTGACTCTTCAAGGTGAATTAATTGGAGAAGGAATTCAAAAGAACAAATATCATATTAAAGGTCAAGAAGTAAGATTCTTTAGATTATTCGATCCAATCAAATATAAATTCTTATGGGTTGACCATTCAGAAAGTATAATTGAAGAATTGGGTCTTAAATTTGTTCCTATTATTGAAAGAGATATGACTCTTCCGGATACACTAGAAGAATTAATTTTAATGGCTGATGGAAGATCAGAATTATATGAAACTGCAAGAGAAGGAATTGTATTTGTAGCCGAATCATTAATTGATCTTGATGCAAGATCACTTGAAGATTACCAAGGGAGATTATCATTTAAGGTAATTTCAAATAAATTTATTTTAAAACACAAACTATAATTATTAATAAACACTTACGAAATGAAAAAAATTAAAATGATGATGGTCCTATTTCTTATAGGAACAATGGGTTTGTTTGCCCAAACAATGCAAACTACACTGTCTGAAGCTACAAAGGTAGTTATACAGGTTGAAGAAGAATTAGATATGGAAATCGTTAATATAACATTTGATTTAACAACTTCAACCGAATGGAAATGGACATATCGTGATTTATATACTGGATGGAATTATGTTATTTACGCAGCCGGCCAAATGGTTAAAGTTGCCGATATGGATCTTAAGGTTATGAAGAAAAACTCATATGATGAATGGGAAGTTGTAGACGAAGATGTAGCGGCTGATTTTTCTGCTGCATTAGCTATAAGTCCAGAAGTTACTGAACGTTATGCTATTGGTATTAAAGTTGCTGAATTTGAGGATGGATATACTGCATGTAACTATTATATTTTAATTGCCCACGAATAAATAAATTCACTTTTAGTGAAAATAATTAAGCCGAGATTTTTTAGTCTCGGCTTTTTTGGTTATATTCTTATAACGTAAAGATAAATAAAATAAAAAGATATGAGAGCACATAAATTATCTTATCAAGATCTAAAAGAATTCAAGGAATTAGTCAAAAAAGAAAATACTTATGATGATTTCCTTTATGGATGGTATTTCAA
>Ga0307928_10002406_pt1 | contig 14388 bp, 20 predicted proteins | sample AceLakmetagen232_FD_201815 | JGI IMG/M metagenome (GOLD analysis project Ga0307928, IMG submission 201815) | Saline water microbial communities from Ace Lake, Antarctica - #232 | ecosystem: Environmental > Aquatic > Non-marine Saline and Alkaline > Saline | place: Antarctica: Ace Lake... | reverse complement strand
ATGGGCGAAGACGCTTTCGGTAGGGCGCGCATGAGGGGGGCACATGAGAGGGAGAATGGGCGGGGGCGGCGTAAGTGCAGAGGTCAGGGCGGGTTGGGGCGACATGTGTGGAAAATAGAAGGGAGAAAACGTGGGGAGATTGTGGGGACGTGGGGATGGGCGACACGCGTGGTGGCACAAGATGTTGCGTAGTGGACGCCGACAGGGCCGACGAGAGGGAACAAAAGAGGGAACATGGGAGAATCGGCGGTTAGGGCGCACGGCTGGCCACCAGCGGCCTATGGGCCATGGCAAAAAGAGGGAACATGGCAAGTGCGCCATTTTGGCACACCATAGGACTTTGGCACACTGTGTGCTTTCGTCAACGCTTGCCCACTCCGCGGACAAAACCACCATCGAACCAGATGTGGCAACACGCCCTGCGGCGGCCGGTCTGCTGGCAGTATGACCGCGCAATCCACTCGGCGATGGAGCGCGCCTGAGGTTTGGTGAGCAGTCCACCCGGTGTATACTGAACGAAGAAATTATCATGGCCGTAGCGGAAGGCGATGTCCACGACGCCGTTCTGGAGAGCCCACAGTTTGAAGGCCGCAACTCGCTCTGGGTCCGGGCCGGGGTCGGCGGGTTTGGCGGGTGCTGCAGGGCGCACACCCTGTGGCATGTGCAAGATCAGATCGTCTTCGTCGTTAGGCCGGAGCGCATCGCCCGTGAATGCGCTCTTGATCTTCGGCACAGCAAAGAACAGAACGGGGACGAGCAACACACCGAGGAGTATGATCTGGCATCGCCGTTGATGCTTTGGCGACATCTCCTCCCATCGCCGAACCAGCGGGTTCGGCCTGCCGCAGTGCGGGCATTGCTTAGCCAGCTTGCTCACCTCCCCGCCGCATGACAGACATTTCTCCGTTGCCATGGTTGCTCCCTCCTACGGGAAAAGGCTCCACGCCCAGTCGATTTTGCCGATGATGGGGTTGTCTGGGGGATCGTCGCCATCGCTGGGGATGATGATTGTTGGGAACGGATCGCCGTTGTCGTCGACGCCGGCGTTGTCGGGGGCGAACTCCCAGTAGCCATGCGGGTGCAGCAGCCGTCGCACGAGCACGCCGTCCTCGTCGGGGTGGCGGAGCGCGACGATCTTGTGGACCAGCCCTTCTGGCGAGCGGTTCGCGTGGTTCACAGCCACGATGCTCCCGTGGTGCAACGTGGGCTCCATGGACTGGCCGACTACGCGGATGCACGTGGTCTGGTCGGGGTTGTGGAGCCACGGCCTGTAGATGATACAGTACGAGTCTAGTACAGATTCATCTATATGTCTTGGGTTCCCAGCCGCGGCCGCGTCCGCGAGCAGTGGCACGGCCGCGAACTGGCGGGCCTCGTCGCCCAGCTCGACCATACGCTCAGCGATCTGCGCCGGCACCACGATCTCCACTGGCCGGGAAGGCCAATCCCCACCACGATCCTCGTCGCGCTCCCGCCGAAGACGCTCGACCTCCTCCTCAAGCCGAAGTACCTGATCCCCGAGCCGAGATGCTACAGGGTTTGTGGCATCCGGGCCGTCGAATGCGGGAGGCGCTCGTTCCGCAACACGCTCTGTTCCCAACTCTGTATCCACGCTGCCACAATAGGTCCAGTCGAGTGATAGCCCAAACTCGAATCGGAGAGCCATAAGAAACTGGGCACTGGGTCCATTGTACCCATTTAGAACGCGCGATATGTAGCTGCTGGATACCCCACAGCGGCGCGCTACCTCGTTTTGGGCAAGCCCCAGACCCGCAACGAACTCACGGAGTCTGGTGGCCACTTCGCTTCGCGAAATAAGTGCTTCCATTTCTAAACTCGCCTATTGACACCAAGACAGCAGTGTGGTAAACTTGATTGTGTAATCCAAAGCAGACAGCTGCGACCGAACCGAATCGAGTCGGCTTTGCCCGCTTCCAAACAGGCACTAAGAGAATGATACCATGAAAGCGGAAGTAGTCAAACAGATACGCGTGCGGATGGCCGAGCGCGGGTTCCGCTCGACGGCAGCCCTGGCACGACACATGGGATACAGCGGCTACTACATCCGCGAGATGTTCATAGGCCGCAAGAACGGACTGCCTGCGCGAATTAAGTTGGCGGAAGTGCTCGATCTGGATATGGCAACGATCGTCAATGCGTAATCGTCAACCCGAGGAGGCACACTCGTGAACCCAGAGCTTGTCAAACGGATCAGAGTCGAGATGGCCAAGCGGGGACTATACAGGTCCACAGACCTTGCGCGAGCCGTTGAGAGTAATTCTTACGGCGTCTACAGCATGTTTAGTGGCCAAGCCCCAAGGCGCGAGCTACGCAAAAAAGTTGGCGAGTTGCTCAGTATTCCTGAATCCGAGATGCTCGCCAACCTGCCCAAATGTCGCATGACCAACCATAGTGGACCGCGGATCACCCAGGAGGCTGTAGTCATGGTTCGGGTCGAGATGGCCAAGCGCGGTATGTTCAAAGTCATCGACCTTGAGGCCGCTACTGGCGTGCCCCGGCAGTCGCTCTACCACATGCTCAAGCCTCGGGGTGGCAGCATGAACGTCATCGAGACTGTGGCCGAACATCTGGGTCTCGATCCTCAAGCGTTGATTGACCGCTCAGACTCGACCTCGGCCGCCACTCCCGAGCCCGAAAGCGTGTTGAACGCACCTTCAGAGGCCGTCGGCGTCCCCGAGGAGCCGGAGCCTGTCCATGACGCGGGGGATGCACACGCGGGCCGTGACCAGCATGGCAACCATCACCAGCCAGTAGACCAACAGACCGCAGTGAATCAGCACGTTGCCGAGGACTGCACCTGACACACACGCACCGGCGGACAACAGGAGGCGAACGATGCAGAACATGGAATTGGCCACGCACAAGATCGTCAGAGCCGAGATCGCCAAGATTGCCCAGGAGATGGAAGAGAACGCACGCACGATGTTCATGGCGGCCTTTGGCGTGTTCATCTTTCTCAATATTGCGGTCGTGATCGCCACGAGCCCGAGCGTGCTTACCGCGGTCAAGACGTTCTCGATCACGTGGGAAAGGGCGGTCAGCATCTGCATCGGCTGTCTCCTCTACGTCGTGAGTGTGCGTGTGTGGCGAAGGATCAATCGCAACTCGGCATCGCTCTCGTAGCCCATCTGAGGAACCTCCTATGAGACATGGACTGGTTTCCGACCCCGACAAGCTCGCCAACGCCTACATCGTCGTCGGCTGCATCGTGCTCGCCGGCGCTTTGATCGCCGTCCGAGCGTTCTACGTATACGTAATCTGCGGCTCGCTGTAAACCCTATGTCACTCAGCGCCATCCAACTCCAGAGCGGCTCACAGCCCGACAGGGCGGGCAACTGGCTCACCGTCGACCAGGCCGCGGAGCTGGAGCGCATCACGCCGCGGGCCGTGCGCCTGCGCGTGGAACGGCAGGCCTGCGCGGTCCAGTGGATCGAGTCGGAGCGTGGGCAACGCCAGATGCTCGTCCCCCTCGAAGCGCTCACACCCGACGCACAGGCCCGCTGGCTCGCAGGGCAGTATGCGACAAGGGGACACGATTCCGAATCGTGTCCCCAAGACCTCGTCTTCCGCCTCCGCGGCGAGCGGGCGTGGCAAGCGACCACAGCCGAGGTTGCGAACGATCCCCGCGCCGCCCGCACGTTCAGCCGCAACGCCCAACTCGTCCAACGCGCCATCGCGGCCAGGGACGAGGCCAAGCGCGATGGCCGACCAGTCACCGAGACCATGAAGCGCTTCGCCAAGGCCAACAACAGCAGCCTGGGCACGCTCTACAAGAAGATCAGGGCCTACGAAGACGAGGGGCCGGCCGCGCTCGTGGACATGCGCGGCCGACGCCGCGGCTGCCGACTGCCCGAGTGGCAGACTGACCTCGTCAAGGCCAACTACCTCCAGGGCGCCCGCCCCGGCGAGCCGCGGTTCTCCGTGCAGCAGGTCTGGGAGCTGCTCGACGAGGAATGCGAGGCACGCGACGAACGCACGCCCAGCCCCACAGCGGTCAAGCGCTACATCCGCGACGAGATCCCCGAGCGCGTCAAGGTTTTCCATCGCGAGGGCAAGAAAGCGTGGAAAGACCGCTACGAACCGGTCATGCGGCGCTCGACCGCGGACCTCGACTACAACGAAATCTGCTCGCTCGACTCGCGGCTGATCGACATGTTCGTCTACCCCGGAGCCGAGCGCGGCGTCGGGGCGCCGATCCGTCCCACACTCGTGATCGTGCGCGACATCGCCAGCCGCCGCATCATGGGCTGGGCGCTGGGGCGCAAGAGCAACTCTTCGCTCATCGCCCTGGCCACGCGGGAGCACATCCACACCGATGGCATCCCCGGCTACTACCAGATCGACAACGGAAACGACTACACGAGCATGCATCTCTCCGGCGGCAAGCGCTGGAGCCGGCCGCGGCCCGACGACGCATGCAAGGGCGTCTGGGGCATGCTGGGCATCGACACGCGCCCAGCCATCCCCTTCAACGCACGCTCCAAGACAGCGGAGAACTGGTTCAGCGTCATGGCCGCTCGATTCGAGCGCCAATACCCCGGCTGGGCCGGCAAGGACACCGTGGTCAAGCCCGAGAAGCTCGCAGCCGAGATCAAGCAGGGCCTGCTGCTCACATGGCCTGAGGCCGTCGCCGCGTTCGAGGAGTTCGTGCACTGGTACAACGAGAAGCACGTGGTCGAGTGCAGCGAGATGAACTGCACGCCCAACGCCAAGGCCTTGGAACTCAAGGCCCTGGGGGACGCCCCGCGGTTCCCGACCGACCGAGCGCTCGACCTCATGCTGCTCAAGTCCGGCCAGGCCGGCCACAAGGTGCACAACCGCGGCATCAAGGTGTTCGGGCAATGGTATTGGGCGGACGAGCTGACCCGCCACATGGGCGACAGCCTCACCGTGCTCCACGACCCGCGGGACATGGCCGAGATCCAGGTCTACGACATGGACGCCGGCGAGTTCGTCTGCTCCGCTCGGCTCAACGCCAACCTCGCATCGTGGAACCCGACCGAGTCTGAGATGCGCGCCGGGGCGCGGGACAAGAAGGCCGCGATCGAGGCCGTGCGGGATTACGACCGCACGGTCGAGCTGGCCTACAACCCCACAGCCGCGGTGCGCGAGCGCATCGCCAAGGACGGCGTCCAGCCTACCGACACGGCCGGCGCGGGCGGAGCCCAGCCGCATGGAGCCCAGCCGCCCTCGGCTGGGGAAGATGCATCACAGTCGGAGGCGACTGTGCCCCCTCGCGTCGTCGCCGTGACCGACCTGGACCGCATCCCCGAAGGCCACACAGCTCCAGCGGATCGCCGCGGATCGGAGAACTCCATCCAACCAGACCAACCGCACAGCTCCGATCCGCGTGCGTCCGCTCCCGTCGACGAGACATTGCCCACCGGCCCGGCCGCGATGCGATCCTACTACGCCAACCGCGGCAAAGAACGAGCCGCCAAGCAAACTGGAACTGAGTGAGACATGGTCAAGTGCGTTAGCCAATTGCGCAAGGCAGCCACAGGGCGGGACTCCCATGTCTCACCCGCCCTGTGCGCTGCCACCTTTGGAGGCGAGACATGGACAACGTGACGACGTTTGAAGCGACGGAGCCCGCGCCTCTTGTGCGCGAGCGCATACGCGATCTGCTCGGCCAGGCGGGCAACCACATCACGCTCAAGACGCTGAGCAAGGGCATCAACTATGCCCCTGGCACGCTGAGCGACTGGCTGGCTGGCAAGTATGGCGGCAACGCGGCCAACGTGGACCGCGCCGCGGCCGCATGGCTCAACCGCTACGAGGCACGCCAGGCGCTGCCGCAAAAGCCGGCGTTCGCGCCGACCAGCATCGCCATGGAGGTGGCCGGAGCGCTCGAGACCGCTCACATCCAGGGCGACATGGCCATGATCGTCGGGCCGTCGGGTGTGGGCAAAACCGAGGGCTGCCTCGACTACATCCGCTCGGCCACGCGGGCGATCTTGATCTCCGCCGGCGTGCAGCTCGGCAACCCGCGCTCGGTCTGCCGCATGCTCTGCGACGCGCTCAAGCTCGACTCGACGCTCTCGACCCGAGACATGATTTATTCATTGCGCGAGGAGCTGCGCGGCACGCGTTCGCTCATTATCGTGGACGAGGCCGACGACCTCACGCCGTCGAGCGTGGACATGCTCAGGCAGCTCCACGACAACACGGCCGACGAAGAGGGCGTGTGCTGTGCGGTTGCATTCGTCGGCGTAGGCCGGCTCTTCCAGCGCGTCAAGAACGCGGACCGCTTCGCGCAGGTTTACAACCGCATCGGCGTGTTCCTCCCGCTGGGTCGGATCACGCCCGAGGACGCCCAGGCGATCCTGGCCGGAGCCCCGGCCGACGTGGTTCAGGCCGCGTTCGAGGAGGCGAGCGGCGACGCCCGCAAACTCGTCAAGGGCTGGCTGCGCTCGCTGCTCGTCCAGGGCGGCGGAACCCTCACCCGTGAAAGCGTGCGGCTCGGCTACCAGCTGCTCGTGGCATAGGAGGCCGACGATGAGCATGGACTTGAACATCGCGATCGACTGCCACCGCGGCCTCGACGGGCAGATGCTATTCGGCGCCGCGGTCGCGTGTCGCAACATGAGCTGCAAACACTTCCCGGACTGCGTCGCGTCTGTCGGCATGAGCTTCGAGCCGACCGTGAAGTTGTGCGTCGCGAACACAGGCCACCGGCAGTTGCGACCCGAGTGCCACAGCTACGAGCCGCTCGAACCGGCTGACACCAACGAAACGTGCGGGTCCGGCAAGCCCGCGGAACCTGTCAAGGCTTAGGAGGCATCAATGAGAGAGGTTTTGGACACGAATCCTGAGTTCGAGGTCGCCGATTGGGAGGACGTCGAGCGAGCGTTCGCCGAGATCATCGAGTTGGGCATCATGAAGGAACGCTCGAGCCTGTCTTACCGCCAGCGCATAGCCGAGTGCGAGCACCGCATCTACGAGCTGGTCGGCGAGATCCCGGCGCAGATCAAGAGCCGCCTCGATGCCATCCTGCGTTACGCGGAGGCCCAGCCCAAGGCCTTCAGGGGGTGCAAGACGCTCAAGCTGCACCACGGCACCATCACCCAGCGCAAGAGGACGCCGTCTGTCAGCGTGGTCGACGGGCACGACGAAGAGGATGTCATCACGTGCTGCCAACGCAAAGAGGGGTTCCGCTATCTGTTGACCGACAAACCCGTGCTCGACCGCGACCTCATCCTGCGGTTGTGGAAAGCGGACGAGCTGACCAATGCGCAACTCAAAGCCCTGCACCTCGAAATCCGGCAGGGCCTAACCCACAAGGCAACACCGAACGAACCGAAAGACGTGGACACGATCGTCAATGAGGCCAAGAAGCAGGAGGCAAAGGACAATGGCCAAGATCACGATTCTGAGAGCTGATGTGAGCACCGAGGAGCTGACAGCGATTGCCCGCGTCGCGCTCGACGCGCAGGCCGAGCCCATACCCGCGGTGCTCGTGGAACCGCCCCCCGCGCCGGCCCTGCCAGAGCCAGCCGAGGCCCCCGAGCCGCCCCCGGCTAAGCCTGTGAAGCCCCGTCGTGGAGCCCAGTCGCCCTCGGCTGGGGCGGGCGAGCCGCCGCGCAAGAAGGTTCCACCTGTGACTGTCGTGCGACAGCCCAAGCCCAAACCGAAGGCCACGCTCGACGAGCGGGCGTGCGACTGGTGTGACAAGATATTCACCCCCCGCGCCAAGAACCAGCGCTTCCACACACCGGAGTGCAGCAAGGCCTGGCACGCCGCACACGACTACAAGGCAAAAAAAAACTCCGCCCCTGTCTGAAGTGCGGGCGTGAGTTCCAGTCCGACGGGCCGTGGAACCGAATCTGTGGACGATGCAAGAGCAGAAACAAACATCAACAGGGCGACGCAAGACGCCACAAGGTCGTGCTTCATGAAGGCCAAATCCTCCGATAGTGATCGCATGAAACGCCTGCGAGCCGCCTACTTCGGGCTGCTCGGCAAGGTCGACCGCGACCTCCAGCGCGACGGCGAGCGGCGCCACGAGCTGAACCGTGCGCTCGTGGGATCGGCCTCGATCAAGGGCATCTCTCGATGGCAGATGCAGGTGCTCGTCATGCGCGTCGCACAACTCGTCCCGACCGACACCCCCTTTGGCTTGGCCCTGTCATTGCCCCGCCAGCGCGGTGACCGCCGCGACGACTTGGCCTCGCCGCCTCAGGTGGCCGCGATCTTGGGCGCGTCGCACAAGGTGACTTGGACGGCCGGCCCCGAGGCGTTCGTGCGCGAGCGCGTCCTGGGCGAGCTGCGTCGCCGCAACTGGGACGGATGGTGGGACTCGCTTTGGAAGTCGGAGGCGAGCAAGGTCATCTGCGCGATGCAGCGACTGGCAGCCAAGCCGACAGACAAGGCCGCGCCTGCGCGAACGGGCTTTGATCCAGCCATCGCCTCGGCGACGTTCGGCCGGTTGGCCGCGGGAGCCACGGCATGACCCAATGCACAGACACACAGCAGCAGCAGATGGCCGCCCTGCTCATGGAGGTCAAAGACCGATGCCGCAAGGCGCGGGACGGCGAGTGGACGGACATCGCGGAGTGGGCCAAGCACAGGGCGAACGAACTGCGCATCGGTGCGTTCACCGTGCGCACGGCGATCGGCAACACGAACATGCTGTGCTTCGCGGACTGGCTCGCCGGATACGTCTACGGCTGCCGCTACCACCTCGAACTTGAGGGGGCCGCCTGGTGAGCCAGATCGCGCCAACCGACCCTGCGAATGACGTGGCCGAGTTCCTCGAGCGCGACTGTGTGGGCCGCGAGAACGCGGTGACCAAGAAAGAGATCGCCGAGGCTCTAGGCATCGACGAGCGCCACCTCCACGACATTGTGACCGAGCTGATCAAGCGCCATGCGATGCCTGTGTGCAGCGCGTGCAAACCGCCGATGGGCTATTTCCTGGCCACGACCGACGCTGAGCGGTCGGATAACGTCGAGTCGCTCAAGCGGCGAGCGCGGCGTGTCTTCGCGCGCCGTCGAGCGCTCATGCGAGCGCCACTGTGGCCGCGGCAGCCGTTGCGGCAGCGCGGTCTGTTCGAGCAGGCGCGGCCCGAGGATGTCCGCCAAGGTTTCTGCGCAGGGAGCCGTTGATGGAGTGGATAGGAAATCTGTTCAGTGGCCTGATCGGCGCGATCATCGGCGGGTTCTTCACAGCCCACGCAATCGGCCGTTGGCGCGGCCAGATGGAGTCCAGCATGCAGGCGATCCAAGAGGAGCAGGCCAAAGCGACCACGAGCCGCAAGCAGATCCACGAGCACATCGAGTGTCTCCCCGATATGAAGCGCTGGCGAGACCAGGTGGACGGCAGGCTCGCCGACGGCGACGCCCGGCTCGAACGCGTTGCGGTGCTCGACGTCAAGATCGAGGAGACCACGCGCACTGTCGAGGCGTTCCAGGTGCTGCTCAAGGAGGGCATGGCGGACATTCGACAGCAACTCGACGGCGCAAAGGACGTGTTTATGACCAAAGACCTTTGCAATGAACGACACCGTAGGAGGCAACAATGAAAGTCGATTCCGATTCCGCACGCATGTTGGCCGAGGCCAAGCGCAAGCTCGAGCAGCTCGAAGCCCAGTGGGGCGACTCGACCCGCTCGCTCGGCCGCATGAGCCTGATCGATCCCGACGACTTCAGCATGGCCTCACTCATGGCCGTGGTGAACGACATGAGAGACCTCCAGCCCAAGATCGTGCACGCCGAGAAGGCCGTCACCGAACTGAGAGCGCAGATCCTCTAATGGCCAAATCCCCCGACAAAACCGCTGCCATCGCCAGGGCCTTCCGGCTCTACGTCACGTCCGAGACGCGCACGTATGACGACGTGGCCGCGGACGTCGGCCTGTCCGTCAAGGACGTGCAGAAGGCCGGCGCGGCCGACAACTGGGTCGAGCAGCGCCAGCGCTACCACGACCGACGCCGCGACCTCTCCATCGAGGACTGCCTCTCGCTCGCGGAGCAGCGCAACGCCGCGCTGGGCGCGCTCCGCAAGCTCTACGCCCAGCTCATCGCACAGACGAGCGTCGACGTGGGCGACGAAGCGCTCACCTCCAAGGCCGCTGACGCCATCGCCAAGGTGAGCAAGGCCTTGAGCGTCGTCAAGGGCGACGCGGGCCGCCTGGAGCCGCTCATCGAGGCCGTAGGCCGCATGCTGAGCGCGGCGCGGTCCGACTTCCCCGAGCAAACCTACGCCACCGTGGCCGACGTGGCCACGGCCGTGTTCGACCAGATCCAAGACGAATACCCGACCAAGTAACTAATGCCCCGACAGATCACCCGACAACATCAGCAGCTCATGCAGGCCGTGCTCGCCGGCATCCGAGAGGACGCCGCACCGTTCGACGACATGAGCACCGAGGCCGTCGAGCAGCGCAAGAGCCTGCCGTTCCTCGAGTGGTGCGCGACGTATCTGCCCAACCACTTCCGCTGTGCGTTTGCGCCCGTGCACCATCGCATCGCGGCCGGCCTCGACGAGCCCACCATGCCCGCCTGGGTCGCGCTTGCTCGCGGCATGGGCAAGAGCACCATCTGCTCCATCGCCGCGCCGCTCTACCGCCTGCTCAACCGGCGGCACATTACACACGCGCAAGCGGACACGATGCAGAATCGTGTCCCCTCTGCCCCGTGCCACTTCCAAGTCTTCGGCGCGCTCACCGAGTCGCTCGCCACGAACCTCATGGACATCTGCCGCATCCACCTCGAGAGCAACTTACGCATCTGCGCAGACTACGGCGACGCGTCGTGCCGCGTCGTGGGCCAGGACTCGGACTGGGTCGCCAACCGCGTGCGCATGTTGGGCATCGGCGTGCGCCAGACGCCCCGTGGCCAGCTCTACGGCGAGCATCGGCCAGACGTCGCGGTGCTCGACGACTTGGAGGACAGGTTCACCAGCAAGAACGCCGAGCGCGCCCGCGAGACGCGGGAACTCATCAACAGCGATTGGATCCCCGCGCTCGAACCGGGCGCGTGGGCCATGACCATTTGCCTCACCGCGCTCGGACGCGGAGGCCTGCTCGAGTGGGCCAAGCAGCACAAGACCGACACCGACGACTCGGGCCAGCCGTTGTTCAAACTCATCTTCCAGCCGGTAGTTAAGGCTGATGGAACATCGGCCTGGCCCGAGCGTTTTACCGACGACATGCTCACCCGCGTCCGAGCGCAGGTGGGCCAGCACGCCTGGCGGCAGGAATACCTGCTGCGGAACGATTCCCCAGACGCGCCGTTCCAGCCCGAGTGGATCCGCGAGTTCAGCCTCGCCGCGCTCTCCGCGGATGAGATAGCGTCCATGCGCAAGGTCGGTGCGCTTGACCCAAGCGCGACGAGCAAAGAGACATCCGACTTCAAGGGCATCGCGGTCGTGGGCACGCCTGCCGAGGAATACGGCAAGCCGTTCGCCTCGATCTATTGCCTCTACCTCTGGGCAGAGCACGCGTCCCCGGCGCGCATGGTCTCGGAGATGGCCCGCGTGCAGGAACGCTTCGGCCCCGTCATCATGCACTGCGAGAACAACGGCCTGGGCGACTTCCTGCGCGTCGCGCTCGACGTGCACGAGGAGCGCACAGGCACGCCGCTGCCGGTCAGGCCATATCACCAGAGCGGCAACAAAGAGGATCGCATCCTCTCCAACGTTGCGGACGTGGAAAACGGCCGCTGCCTGTTCGACCTGAGCCAGCCTGGCCAGCGCGAGCTGGTCGACGAGATGCTCGACTTCGGCAAGTCGGGAGTCCACGACGACGCGGTCGACGCCTGGGACGCGGCCAAGCGCCGCCTCCAGCGCCGCGGCGCCGGCGGACTCGTGACGCTGCCCGACGTTCTTTAGTTCGTGTTTGAAGGGAGAAACAGAGATGGTGATTGGCGTGACGATCGAAGGCATTTCCCCGTTGCTCATGCACAGCCCCAGCGCGCTGTCCAATGACCAGGCCAGCACCGGCCGCAAGACACAGAAGCCCACGCCCAAGGAAGACGCGGAGGCGGGTGCGTATCGGCTCGACGATGGCACGCTCTATCAGCCCGCGGAGCACCTCGAAGCCGCGATGGCCGCGGCCGCGAAAGACTTCAAGGAAAAAAGCACGCGGCGCAGTCTGGGCAACCTCCTCCCCGCGATGGTCGAGATCGAGCCACGCTGCATCCCCCACGGCACGAAGGACTATGAGATCGACTCGCGGCCCGTGCGCGTCCAGTCCGCCCGCGTCATACGCCATCGGCCCCGGCTCGACAAGTGGTCGCTGTCCTTTCGCATCATTCTCGATGATGAGATTATTTCACCAATCCAACTGCGCGAGATCGTCGATCGCGCTGGCAAGCGGCAGGGTATCGGTGACTTCCGCCCCGCGTGCAGAGGCAAGTTCGGCAAGTTTGTGGTCACAAAATGGGAAACGATCAGCAACAAGTAGTGAGCCAATCTGCACCAAGGCATGGACTGGCGTGGCACGGCTTGGCCCGGCAAGGCGTGGCATGGTTAGGCGAGGCAAGGCAAGGAAGGCGAGGCCCGGTGCGTCGTGCGCCGGGCACTCGCCGCTATCCCATTACGTTAGGCTCTGCGTGATCGAGACCTCCTTTTTCTCTAAGGCCTCCAGAAGTTTTTTGATGCTCTGCTCAACCCGACCCAGACCGAACCAAAGCGCCATCAACTCGGCTTCCCCGAGCATGGGGTCTTTGCCTTCGGCCCAGGCGCGGTCGATGCCCCAGCGCATCAAGCGCGTCCACTGGAGGGCTTCGTTCTCGATCTCCTCCGACAACAAATCAAGGCGGTCACTCGTTCCCATTCCAACACCTCCTCGCGGCCCTTCGGGCCACGAAAAGACCGCACTGTTGCTAACCGATGTCGCCATCGAGTTGGGGGCCTCGCGGCTACCCCACAGTGCGGTCATAAGTTCATTCACAAACGGCCCGCGTTCCGTTTCTCCCGGTGCGGGTCGTCGAGAATGGAGGTGCGACGAATCGGTTAGCGCCTCCATTCTCACCAATTCTTGTCCGCAAAGTCAAGCCCTTTCTGGAGAGGTTACGCGAGGTGCGGCCGGGCATGGCGTGGCGAGGCGAGGTATGGCGCGGCAAGGCAAGGCAGGGAAGGTTCGAGCCGGGCGCGGCGACGCGCCCGGCTTGGGCCGCTATCTAAGGAAAGCCCATGTGGCCATTTCGTAAACGCGCCCAGATTCAAGAGTTCGAGGCCAAAATCCGCGAGTATGAAATCCGGATTTTGGACGCGCTCACGTACTCGCAGACGATCACGGCCGGCGACAGCAACGCGTACACGAGCAAGAGCGAAGCCGTCAAGGAGATCGTCGCCAAATATATCTGCGAGGCCGATTATGGCTGTCAACTGATTCGGCGCATTATCGGCCAGAAGGTCGCCGAAACATTGCCCTACGGCGTGTCGCTGATCGACGCCGACGACCTGCCCGAGGACGCCAACGCTGATCCGGAGCGCGAGTTCCTCCAGGCGCTGCTCGACTACAACGATTTGAGCGAGGGCGCGGCACAGGACCTCGAACGGCAAGCCCAGTTCGAGGGGCAGGTGCTCGTCCGCCTCGTGTGGGAGCCCGAGACTCAGCAAGTGCGCGTGCGCTACCTCCCCTGGCTGTCGCTCCAGTATGAGATCGTGGCCGCGAAAGACGATCTCGGCATCGATGACTGCCGGCAGATCGACCGCGTCGAGTGGCACGACTCCGACCGCGGGCGCAAGGTCACAATCCCCGGCGACTACATCGCGTTCGTCGCGTTCGGCAACGAGGCGGGCTCATTCGATGGCCACCCCGCGCTTGCGGGCGTGCTGCGCGAGGTCGAGGAACTGGACAAGGCTCTGCGCGACTGGGCCACGATCAGCAAGCTCTTCGCCAAACAGACGCCATACTTCAAGTGCGAGGACGAGAGCCAAGCCGAGACGATCCTCGCACAGATCCAGGCCAGCAAGTGGAAGGTCGGGACCGCGTTCGCGTCGTCGGCCGACTTCCAGATGCACGGCCCTAGCGGCATTACGGTGGAGCTTTTGCGGGAGCAGGTCGTGACGTTGGCTAAGATTATCTCTGGCGCTACCGGCGTGTCGATCCATCACCTCGGGTTCGCGGACGTGATGTCGAACCGCTCGACCGCGGAGTCGATGGCCGACCCGGTCGAGAGCGAGAGCGCGAGTCAGCAGAGCCGCTGGGTCGGCTTCTATGAGGATTTATTTGAGAAGGCCATCGCACTGCGGAACCGGCGCCTGAACAAGCAACTGCAGCCAGGACTGATTAAGCCCAGTGTGACCGGGCGATCTCGCCGCCACATGGATGAGGTGGAGAAAGTATGGCTGCCTGCCAGGCAGGCCGGCGAGGTCTCCCGGCGCACGTTCCTCGAGCAGCTTCCCGACGTCGACGTCG
>Ga0307928_10002404_pt1 | contig 14394 bp, 22 predicted proteins | sample AceLakmetagen232_FD_201815 | JGI IMG/M metagenome (GOLD analysis project Ga0307928, IMG submission 201815) | Saline water microbial communities from Ace Lake, Antarctica - #232 | ecosystem: Environmental > Aquatic > Non-marine Saline and Alkaline > Saline | place: Antarctica: Ace Lake... | reverse complement strand
AAGTGTTGTGGGAACTGCGTTCATTTTATGTGGGGGAGGGGCGTGAACTGGAAAATCCCATATTGCAGTTATCGACATGTCCCTTTCCCGTGGGATCCGGCATGTCAGCATTGGGAAAAGAAAGAGGTGGAACTGTGAGCGACAATGCTAGACTGTTCGGATTTATGAAGACGATATTGAAGAGAGAAGCGGGGGATGATGGCAGTGCCGCCTTGTGTTATCGAGGGCATCTTGCGGAATACGAAAATGGGGCATGGGCGCTAATATGGGCTGATGCGGACGATGGCTGCCTTAGCTTTAGCACGTATGCAGAGGGGAAACCGCTAGACGAATTATTGTTCTCTCTTATGCCGCCCGATGATATAAGCGATTTAGACAGAGAGGGAGAGATGAATAGAGCGTTGTGGGTTATTGCCGGACTGATGAAGCTGATATGCGAAGATCCGGGAGACGACGTATATCTACAAGCAGAACACGAATCTATCTACAAGTATGCCCTGAGGTTTATGGAGGAACACGACGCGAGTGAGTAGAGATCGAGACAGCACAAGCGCAACGGAGGCTATTGTGAGCGTGACACTATACAACGGCGATTGCCTGGACGTGCTAAGCGGAATGCCAAGCAAGTCCGTACAGCTATGCGTTACATCGCCGCCTTATTATGGATTGCGCGACTATGGCGTTGACGGGCAGTTGGGGCAAGAGAAAACACCGCAAGAATATGTTGCTAATATGCTCGCTGTGTTTACTGAGGTTTACAGGGTATTGCGTGACGACGGCACTCTGTGGCTGAATCTAGGCGATAGCTATGCGGGGAGCGGTAAGGGGCCGTCCAAGGGGAAGCAAGCCACAAATGTTGGCTCCGTTGGAGATCTAAAACGTCAGTCGGCTAAATCTATAGGGCTAAAGCCAAAAGACCTGATTGGCATACCGTGGCGTGTGGCATTCGCGCTGCAAGAAGCAGGATGGTATTTGCGCAATGATATTATCTGGCACAAGCCAAACCCAATGCCTGAAAGCATAAGGGATCGTTGTACACGCTCACACGAATATCTGTTCTTGCTGAGCAAGTCGAAACACTACTACTATGATTCTGATGCAATACTTGAACCATACGTCTCAAAGATAGAGCCGCCAAGAGATAAGCATTCTGAAAACTATGGGCAAAAAGTAGACAAGTTTTCGCCTGGAAAACGTAACTATTATTCCCGTGGCGGCAAGAATAAACCGGACGTGTGGTCAATACCAGTAAAGCCATACAAGGGCGCTCACTTTGCCACGTTCCCAGAGGCGCTAGTGGAACCGTGCGTATTGGCAGGCAGCAAGGTTGGCAGCGTTGCGCTCGATCCATTTAGCGGAGCGGGAACGGTAGGCGTTGTTTGCAAGCAGAGAGGGCGTGATTATATCGGCGTCGAGTTGAATCCAGAATATGTGGAACTATCGCGCAAGAGAATCGAGAGTACAGTCGCTATTACGACCAGAACATTTCTGTGAGCACAAACGCAACGGAGGCTATTGTGAGCATGCTGATTGCAACCCGATATTAACCTAATATTAACCGGACTGATACGAATAACACTTGACAGGCAGGTATGATGTAATAGCCTCACTGTTGGGGAACAGATTGCTTTGGTTCGACGGGATTTCTGTCTATAATGGACATGGTTGCCAAACGTATTGTGCCGTGAAGGCAGCGCTGTAGAGGATCTTAGGAACAGGTAGGGGGATGAACGATGTTCTATGAGGCGAAGGCAGTTGTAGAGAATGGTCTTTGGGAGGTAAAGGGTGTCACGGTTGATGGCGAAGTTGTATCTTACTATCAGACGCCATTTGAGGGGCTTGTAGTCCAATATAATTCTGAGGAACAAGCAGACGGGATCATTGATTCTCTGGTTGAGAGAGGGGTAGCCACGAGGGAGAAAATGAATCTAGTTGATTCTATGCCAGCACTCGATTCTATCATGGTAAAGCCTGAATGCAAGAATTGTATGTACTACGTTAGTCATGGCATGTGCTCTGCAAGACCTGGGCCGGGGTCTATAAACGAATGCAGCTATTCGGCATGCGAGCTTTGGGTTTGGGAGGACATGCACTTGGCAGTCGCAGCCCTTGACGAACACGATAAGGCGATCCGCAAGACATTGTTGGTTACAAAACCGTAACGCAAAAAATCTTCCTTTATGCTACAATTGTTGCATAACAGGGCAACAAAAGGAGAAATTGTATGACAACTGAGCAAGTCTTGTGGAAGGGCATGCTGGACGCTCTGCTCAAGTATTTTGCCGACTATTACCAAGTGGACACTTACGGAACTCATCTGAAAATGACCCACACGTCGGGGAAGGTGGTGTTGGTTCCGACCGAGATTAAGAACGGGTGCGCTCATACTGTTGACACTCTGGTGGCTACTCTTAGTTTGGTGGAGCAGCGTGAAGAGGAGATGATCCGTGACGAGATCTATGGCTATATGGCGTTCACGACATCGTGAAAAGGATGCTGGAGTGGGAACAGGAGATGGTAGCATGACAGAGTTCATGGCTGGGCAAATAGTATCGGTCCGGGCTGAGGTCAAAACGGAGTATGCCTGTAAGAACAAGGAAGGTTGGGAACTGCACAAAGAGGGGCATGTGTCGTTTATGTGTCGCAGAGAGTTTGCAGAACCAAGGCGCTGTGGAATCAATCGCAAGATTGGGGCGTACATGGGAATTGTCATTGAGACAGAGCACTACCTGGTCCACGAAATTGCCTACGGACCGAGAGCAGGGCAGCGTTTCTTAGCGTTGCCAGAAGACATTAAGGCGGTGTAGTATGAGTTTCGAGATTGGTCAGACGGTATTAGTCAAGGCTGAGGTTAAGACAGAGTATGCCGACAAGCACAAGGAGGGTGATGGTTGGAAATTGTATAGAGAAGCAAGGTGGGCAGAGCCAGAGATGCGGGCCAAGAATATGTATCGGCGCGAGTTCGATACACGGCATGAGCTGGTTGCCCAAAGAAGAACCATCCGGTATATCGGCCTACTATATTCTGGGGAGAATCCATACGGGCATTACTATTCGGGGCCGGAAAGATTTACCTCAGAGGCGGCAATCCCTGTTTACCTAGTTAGGGAAAACAGGGATTGGGGGGAGACATACCAGGTCTTGCCAGAGGATATGGAGGATTAGGCATGAGAGAGCCATTTGCACTGACAGATGGGATTGTTGACAACGACTTGGAGATTGTCAGGGCAACCCTGCTCGTTTCTTATGAGATGGTCTGTACTGCCGAGGCAGGCGGGCGGGATCACCTGCCAGTATTCGACCCGCTATCACGCGCTGACTGTATATGCCAATATAATCACCAGTTTGAGTCAATTGTCTATGCCCTCTTTTCTTGGCTTTCGTATGCTTGGGAGGGAGGGCATTGGGACTTGTGCAAAAAGCACATTATCTCTTTGCTAGGATGGATTGATAAAGGGGACGGCGTAGCGGGGGGTGAGGCATGAACGTGAGCAGGGCGGAGTTCTTAGAGTTGAAGGCTTTAGTCGAGAGCCTGAAGTGCTGCGGGAATTGTTGTCATTGCGACGTGGATCAGATTGGGCGGTGGCGTTGTTACCTGGATGGCAGGTTTCCTGACCGATTCCGGAAGGCGTGCCCCAGGTGGAAGCGCGAAGGCGTCCGAGATGAGGAATGAGTGAGAAATTGAACGCAGCAACACGGGCGGTAGTGGAAGAGTTTGATGTTGAGGGAGAAGTGCCTCAAACCGCTTCCGAAATCGAAGACGGGGTACAGATGGGGCTATATGACGACGCGATCTATGTAGACGAAGCAGTGTGTTTCCCATGCACAGTTTTTGCGAAATGGCTTGCAAGTATTGACTACGAAGCAGCGGCGAGGGAACTGCAATCGAGGGCGCGTACTAGGGGTGAGGCATGAACCTAGATCGGGATACGTTTCTGACTTGGGCGAAAGAGCACGGGCCTATTATCACCGGGCTGTTGACGCCATCGCATGATTTCTTGCCTATCGACATTATGCCGTTGGTCGAGAAAATGCCGAAAGAGGGCCGGGTGATTTTCGACTATGGGGCGCTATCTGTTGTTGACGGCGCAAAGCAAGTGCCTATTTATCAGGTATGTTATCCGTTCAATAACCCCGTGCCAGACGCGGTGTTCAAGTTCGTTTATGGGCAAGAGTTGGTAGTGGGTATTGAGCGGTTTAACAGGATTTTCCAAGATTTGCATATACCAGTTCAATATCGGTATCGCGCAGCTATCTATCTAACGGAGTACGGAGTATGAACATTCAACAGCAACGCGAGTACATCCAGCGCGGTCGGGATCGCAACACAATCGAGCTGCTATTGTCCGAAAAGTCGTGCGCAACTGGCCGCCCGTATTCTGCAGCATGGACGTATTCCGGTACCCTGGTCATGCTGAGCGTGTACAATCAGCCGTATACCGGCTGGCTGAAACCTGCCGATGCAATCGAGCGAATAAAGGAGGTGTAGTGGCATGTGAGCTGTGGGATCCGATTCCCCTGATAGATGAAAATGGGCACGATCTGGAGGGAACGGCGTGAGAGAACACAGTGAAAGAACAGTGATGTTTTTACTAGAAGATACCAGGAATAAGTGGAAAACAGAAAGGCCGGGATGGACTATTGCTTTAATAGAAGATCGAAGCATCGGCCCGGTTTCTTGGCCGAGATACATAAGTATACATACGCCTAGACTCCGTTGCCTGAATCAGCTATGCGAGAGGCAGAGGTTTTTGTCTACTAGTGCGCATTCTTGCTCAGACTTGACCGACTGCTGGTATCAGATATTGGACGATATGATGACCGAGATAGATAAGGTGCTGAGAGGCTGATGAAGCTAGGGCATGAGTATAAGGGGGAACTGGACATGGCGCTATGCAGAAGGAGTACCTGAGAATGAGTAATTTCCCTGTGTTGGATGGCCTGCCCTTTGAGCGAGAAAAGGTTTCTAGTGTTGACTACACAGTCCCCCAAGACTACCTTTGCATTCAGTATAAGGACGAGAAGTATACTCTTTCAGAAGAAGAAGGACACTTGTTGATCCGGGAGCTGGTTGGGTGGGCAGTGGCGGCACACATGCCTCACGTGGGCGCTGTTTACGAGGTACAATGGAAGGAGATCAAATGAAGTCTCTAGGAGCAACTATCAAAGAATATCGGGAGGCCATCGGGCTGTCACAACGAGATCTTGCCAGTAGGACTGGTATCCACTTCACGTACTTGAGTAAGGTCGAGAACGGGGCAATCCCTTCGTTGAAGGTGCTGTACCGTCTTGCTAGAGTGTTCGGTGTGCTGCCTAGCGAGTTGGTTGCGTTGTCTGGCAAGGTGTCGGCCAGCGTACTAGCGGCTGCTGTTGCTAATAACAGTTGGTTGCCACGTTACATCGAGTATCTGTCGCACGGGTCCGTCAGTGAGCCGGAGGGGATATCGTGATACACAGTAGCCAGAAAGAGTTTCTATCTGTTATGGGAAGGTACTCGGAGGTTGAACTTGGGCGGCTCGAAGGGGAACACGCATTTTTCGCATATCTTGCGGATGACAACAAGAGGGCCATGGACTTTATCAGGGGGTGCCCCCCTAGCACTCGGGTAGACTGGATCGCCCCTGTTGTCCCCGAAGGGTACGAAGAAGAACCGATAGAGATTACAAACTGGGTGAACACCGCTGCCTTCCTCGTCCACGTTGAGAGGGTTTTTGTCCCCCTTAAAGACATTGACCCCGATTGGGTAATAGCGTTTTGTCACACCCATTTTCTTGAATATGAGTTTCTTTTGTATGATGTCCCCCCTGTGATATCAGTTAGCATGGCTCTGTAAACATGGGGACGATTCTGGCCATCATGGGTGTATTGTTGATTCCCACGAGAGCATGGGATTGGGCGGACCACATTTTTGCCCAACTTGTAGCACGTGCCATATTCGGGATGAAGGAGAGAAAGAAGTGAAGAAGCGTCGCATCTTTATGAGAACCGATCTATACACTTGGCGCGAGCCGTACAAGAAGATCCGCTGTTTCTTCCAAGAGATCAAGTGGGCCTACCAGCGGGCTATGTACGGCTATGCCTATTGTGACGTGTGGGGGATCGACAACTATCTCCTGGCGTGGCTGCCGTCAGCGTTAGAAGACTTGGCTGAGAAGAGCAGGGGACATCCGGGGACGTTCGACGACATGGAGGAGTGGCAGGTGTTTCTCTATGATACGGCGGCCAGAATCAATCTGGGGTACCATGCTGATTATCAGCCACGGGAGGTAGAATTATCGCTAAGAAAGCATTGCGAAGATGGGCTAGAAAGCATGTTGACCCACTTTTGGGAGCTGTGGTGGTAATGAGGATCCGCAAGATGCGCCGTATCAAGAGATCGGGCAAGAAATGAAATACTCTGTCCACCTGACAACTCCACGCGAAGGGGCCTCCCTGGATGAGCTGCGGAGGCTGCAGCGGTTCATCGCCCCTCCGACCAAGATCTATTTCGAGAGCCCCATCCAAATCTATTGGGAAGTGGAGGTGGCCCCTCGTGCCGAGGTCTGGACGATAGCACGGCGCATAGCCGAAATCACAGGTCTCGGGTGGTATGACAAGTCCGTTGAGGCACTAGAAACATTGGTCGCAGGGGGGTATGTGTACGACACAAACGAGTTGGCCCTGTTGTGTGACTTCCCGATTGGTCTGGCGCAGATATTGCACAATGGGCTGTGGATGGACACTGACGACAAGCTGCTGATCTACTCAGAGGCATATTCGATGTTGTTGGATCTCGGGATTGCCCCCTATCGGTGTGCCGAGTTGTTGACATCGACGGGCATGCTGTCTAGCACTCAATACCCTTGGAACATGATGGAAGATTGGGCAGCTTTCGGTATCTGGTTGCGAACCTGCCCCCCTGGGTTGAAGGTCCGGGTAAGGGATGGGCGCTTGGAGGCGAGATATCAAACGGCGATAGCTATGTGGAACGCAAAGGGGCACAACATACCGCTCGGGAGAACTGCAAAGAGGATAGGCGCGACCAGGACGCAGAACGGGATTATCCGATTGAAGTTAGAGACGGGTGTGGGGGCGTACACCCGTCCCAAGTAACAGGGCTAGGCCCTGGTTACTACTTTATTCGCCAGACGTTAGTGATGTCTAGCCCGATACCAGAAAGGACGTTCTTGATGCCTTCATAGCCAGCAACAGAAATCGCAAAGGCGACAATAGCAGGTATAATAGCCGTTTCAGGGTCTCCAGCCTGCCACCAGCAGATCCCGTAGGACAAGGCTGCGGTGACAAAGTTCACGACTGAAGCATTCCAGCGCCACTCATTCCAATTCGGAATGGCGGTGAGGAACGGTTTGACAAGGAAACTCATCACCAGAGCTACAAGAGCCGCCCACGGTGCAGCGGCAACAAACACCTCGATCAACACGTTCAGGTTCACTTCCATGTTTCTCCTTTACCACCAGAACGAATAGCCGCCCCCGGCAGGGGAATAGTCCCCCCATATAACCACGTCGCTAAACCCTATGTTATATACCTCTACGTCGGTAGAGATAATCTCTTCTTCTCCGCTCATGTCCCCCGAATAGGCGGTGAGCGTGAGAATGTGGTCTTCAATCTTATAGCTACACATGAAGAACCGATCCACAGTGCTGTTTGCAATAACGTCTTGCGAAGAGAGATACCCTGCACCAAAAGGCGAGAAGGCGAGAGCCGCGTCATACTCCATGGTATTGTGCGTAGAAGACCCATAGGAGTATAGGTAGTCTGTCCCGTCGTAATGCGCTAGGGCCCCGTCTTCTGTGGTTGTGTGCCAGCTACCATCATGGTACACCATCTGCTGAGACCTTGTTAAAAAGGAATCTGCACCAAAGGCATAGAACAGAAGCCCGTCGTGTTCTAACGCTGTGCTTATCCGTGGATACCAGTAGTGTTCGTTTTCATAGATTAGCTCTGGGACAGACCACGTTACTCCGTCTGCGCTTTTGGTGTGATAGAGCTTATTCGCACCCGGAGCCCCATCGGATCTATGCAGGTAGCAGTGGAATGTGTCGTCTTCGTCAATCCGCAGGTGGGCATACTCGATATCCTCAGAAGTATGTCTTTCTTCTGACAGAATGGTGCTCAGCGGGGTCCACGATCCGTCAGTGGAGGAGAATAGTTGTATGTCTGTGTCGTACACCCCCGCACTCACAATCGACTTATACCTCCGTACCCCATAAATAGTCGCGCCGATTACTGCGAATGACCATTCTGAATGGTACGCTTGGGCGGGGAATACCGCATAGGCCGTCAGATCCCACGTTTCTCCGGCATCATCCGACCAGTATAGAAACTCTGCACCGTCGAGCCCTGAGATAACTTGTCCGCATCGGGCAAGAGCGGCCACGTCCCCTGTTGCGGCGGCAATTGCCTGGTTGAACACATGTACATTGGCATCATAGATTGTGGCGACCTTGCTGAACCCTCCGTCCTCTTTCCAGACTTCGGTGGTGGTAGGCTCGATAGTCGATGGTAGCCCGTGCTGAATGGCGACCAGCGTGGTGGTCATACGCCATATTCCCTGCAGGCGATTTGGACAGTGAGGTCTTTCCCCGCGACAGTAGAACCTACCGCGTCGATGTAGCAGTCTAGGCGGTCATCGTCTATCAAAGTGGCAGCGATAGCTACTGAGCTAGAGTGGTCTCCGTCAGCGATAGTCGCCGTCCCAAGAGTTGAACCGTTGCGTTTGATGGTCACAGTAAGGTCTGCTCCTGTGGGTGCGGTGGTAGCATAGAGGGATATCTTGTAGGCGTACAGCGACGCGCCCATGACGAGTAGGGGTGCGCTTGCCGGTGTTGCTGATGCGCTAATCCGTGAAGGGTGAAAGACGGCCACTCGAGAGGTGTAGGCCCTGTCATAATCGCCGCTGCCCTCTATGTAGTCGCCAGATCCCCTTGCCTTTCTGACTCGAGCAACGGTGTAGAGTGAGTTGCCCGGCTTGGCTGACCGCTTGTTCCTGACCTCAACTGTCACAGGTCGATCGGCAATGGGCTTGAGGCCGTCGTTCTCTGCCAAAACTGTTTGCGCGTTGTCCCCGTAAAGTCGGACATACACATGGTAGTCATCTGGCCCGTCTACTAGCCCTGTAGGATCCCCCATCAGAGCGGGGATTTCTACCATGTCGGCTATGTCGAGAACTTCGATAAGAGAGTTGAAAGAACTTTTGGCAGGAGAAGAAGACCCAAACTCAATCATCTCTGTCTCAGAGTACAGCGCAGTACCGTTGACGTCCGTAATGGATGTCTCCGGTAGCAAGCGTAGCTCGACCTCGACGTCCATGTTCTTCGTATCGACGTTCAGTGTGACCCCCGAGACCCAGAACTTCTTCTCGGTCCACTCGATGTTGCGGAAGTTGTTGGGCGCGAGTGTTAGGGTGACGTGACTCGACTCAGGGACAATATCCACGCAAGAGTAGTTGCCGCTCATAAAGAGTTGTACTTCTTCGACTCGGCGGCTCTCCTCGGCCAGTACCATACCGGCCAATTCTTCACCCTGTGTCAGTTCCCCTTCGGGCAGCCCTCCGCCTGTACCAAGCACCTGAGAGTCCTTGACGACTGTTTCCCCTGCGAACTGGGTGATATCGCCTGGGACTGTATCGACCGACGTTCTCTCGGCACCGGAGTCGCCAGTGATAAGGCCCTCTATGCGCACTCTGCTGGCTACTCGAGAGATGCGTGGCTCAATGTGGCTTTCGGTAAAGTCGGTGGTTGTGATATCGAGCATGATGGGATAGCTCTCGCGGATCCAGCTCAACGCGCCACTAACGGGTAGCCAGTTCATCCAAGAGAAGACATGCAGCCCGCCTCCTGCAGTAACGGCCCAATCAGCTTGGATGTCTTCACAGAACATATCGAGTTGAGACGCGAGTGACCCTGCGGGCATGTTCTGCCCGGCCACATAGTTGTTGTGGTCATCAGGCAGTAGCACGTCAGTGAATCGCATTAGTGTCCAGTGCCATCTGATAGTGTGGTATAGCACCTTCTTGACTGTGAGCCCGTCGTCTGTCACTGGGTCGAAGTATGACCATGCCATTGCTGTATCGTCGGACATCGTCCAATAGACGGGGAAGTTCTGCATTTCAGAGATGTAGTCCTGCAGTCCCGAGATGTGCATGGTTGCGCGACGCACCCCATCATAATCCATGGCGGAGTCGAGCGCCCAGCCCAGCAGTTTGATGTTTTCTCTGCCCGTTAGGTATGAGTAGTCGGGCGTATAGGTCTTGGCCACTCCATTGAACCATTCCTCTGCGAACAGCACGACCTGCGCGTTGTTGGGCAGAGTAGCCGGGGAGAAGGCGGTATCGAATATGTCGATCTCGGCGTTCCACCCGCGATTGGCCCGCGTCCCACTCAGGGACTTTATATCAAAAGTAGTGATAGGAGGATCTGTGCTGCGGTCAAAGATGTAGACGTTCCTGAAACCAATCGACGTCTCCCCGTTGTGCCCTGTCACTGTGAGTCGGGCTACATACTGCCCGGAGGTGGAATAGGTGGCCGTTTGCGTTTTCCCGCTGGGGGTGGGCGAGTCCGCACCTTCCAGCCACCAATTCCATGCAGTGATACCATTATCAGTCCAGCCTAGTTCTTCATAGTACGAGGAGTCCGGCTGAACGAGATATGAACGTGAACCGTCAAAGCGGACGGTCGCCGTGCCTGACTCGAGAAAAGCGCAGGCAGGGGGCCCGAACACTGGAACGGGTTGCTCAACACGGTCAGATGCAGGTATATCCCAGTCTTTATAGACAATGTAACTCTCGCCACTTTCGACGACTCGGTGTGGCATGGGCCAGAGCTCATGCAGGTCAGTGACGTACACTGTATCCCCGACTGCCCATTGGCAAGAATCATCAGCCATAACGGTAAGAGTCGTTGTAGCTACAGACTTTACCCTGCATCTGCCGTGTTCGTGACCTGGGGTGACGCTCGAGGTACTGATCCACGCAGTGCAGTCAGGGAGGAAGTTGGCTATGTCAAACCCGGACTCATTTGCTCCGTCCGATGTAGTAATGGTCATGCCGTCGCGCTTGACAGAAACAGTGCCCGCCCAGATGAACCTGGGCTCCTTGACGGCCAGATACCACTTGCTTGTGTGGGGGTGATTCCGTACTTCTGTTTCGCTGCCTCGCACAACATGCAACGATTCTGTGCCAGATCCGGACTCCGTCATGGGGACAGCAGCGGCTATACTGACAACATCTACTCCTGCCGCAAGCCCGGTGGTCACAGTTATCGTGGCTGCAGACACATAGACCTGTTGTGTAGACCCCAGATCGACGTAGAGATGCGCGTAAGGCGCTCCCTGAGCGGTCGAGATCCTTCTGGCGAGGTCGATGGGGGTTGCTTCTGGAGATCCCCACTCGCTACCATCATAGGTGACTTCCCAAAAGTTATCGGCAGAACCAAACTCGAAGAAGGCAACATAGAGTAGCCCCCCAAACTCGCTGATGTCTGGCTGGCCATACAGGTACAGTCCCGAACTGGCTGCATGCAGAAGTACCGAGTCACCAACAACACCTGCTGCTGACACGGGACAGTAGTATATGCCGGTGCTGTTGCGTGCGACAACATGGGTCACGCCACCGGAGGCTGCAGTGGCCGATATGTCCGAGGGAGCCAACTCTTCTTCCAGAGAAGAGAACGACCATGTGCCATCCTTGATAGCAATGTCCGTCTCGTCGAGATCTGTGTCATCGTCATATCTGTAGAGGGCTACGTGAGTCGCGTCGGCCAGCCGATACAACTCCATGTAGCAGTATGAGCTCGAGAGCGAGGTCACTGTTTCGTGAGCCCATGACGTAGTATAGGAGTACAGGACGATATCTGATTGTGTGTTCTCGTCATTGTTGTGGCAGTAGGCAACATAGACGTTGGTATCGACGTAGCAAGAGATCTCGCTGTCGTATGCGCTTCCGTCAACTGTAACAACGGTTTCTTCCGTTGTGTCCGGCTTGCGATGAATGATGTTGGTCTCGGTGCGCCAGAAGACGTGCAGGTTATCGCTAGGATCTATGCCGATGCAGGCAGAGACAATGGATCCCGTCTTGAGTGTTGTCGGGGTCCATGACACGCCATTGTCGGTGCTGGTCAGCAGGTACAGGGTCGTTGTTCCGAGCACCTCGAGCGACAACGCATAGATAGTCCCCGTAGACGAGACCGCGATGCTTGGGCGTCCGTCTCCGCTGCTGTAGCTGCTGTCGGCCCATGCGGAGCCAGCCGTCTTCCAGATATCTTTGCCATAAGTGGTATCCGTGTGGTCCGTTATGGCAAGGGCGCTCGCAATGACCTCCGCGCCCGACGCTGTATCCACAATCCCGAGCGAACCCGCAATGACCTCCGCGCCAGAGGTGGTATCCGTAACCCCTAGCGAAGACGATATCTCTTCACTGCCTGACCCAACATCTGTTACTTCGACATCAGCCATTCAATACCCCTACGAGAGCGTGATAGCACAGTCTACCGTCCATGCGGTGCCTACCGTTTTGGTGCCCATCGCCTGTACTTTGCGGTTCAAGTTGGCTCCCGAGTCATCGTTGGCCAGTCCTACGGACAGTTCGGCCCACGCAAAGTTGGCCTCGCCCGACGCGAAGGTGGATTGGAAGGTAATGGTCTGGTCGGCTCTTGAAGGGTAGGTGCTGTTCATGGCCGCCCACGCCTTGTTAGAAGCTGCCTGTAGCCCCGTTTGAGCTGCTGCTGCCGCCGTGCTCGAGTCACCCACGCCGATATAGGAGTTGCCGTTGGTGTACGCATCTCCCGCTTCTCCGATTCCTTTGTCCAGCAGACGCGCAATGCCCGCATTGAGGAGCATGTTGCCCTCGAACTCGAGGACTTCATGGAGACCCGGCCCTGTCTTGGTGATCTTCCAAAGTGTCTTGTGCATCTATGCTTCCTCCAAATTGGTGAACCTGAACGTCACGTCGTGCCAGTGTCCTCTCACCCAGGTCATCGTCTTGTTGAGTACGGGCCTGTGCATTATAGCGGTATAGGTATCAAAGGTATTGTCGTCCTTTCGGGTCTTTATGTAGACGTCGGCTGAGACATCTCCCCCCAAGTAAGTCATCATCGCGGCAAAGAAGGCGGGAGTCATACTTGGGAACAGCCAGTCGCATGCCGCAAAGCCGTCCCCATATTCCTTGCCATTAGCGGCTGTTCGGTAGACAGAATGGGGCGCAACAGCAGATCCCCCTGGCGGAGCCGCCTTGTAGACGACAAGGTCATAAACCAGGGTCATGCTTACTTCTGCTAGTCCAATTCTGTAGTCGTCAGTTGCCATATTCCCTCTTAGGCCGTCGTGTACACATAATCCCAGTACGCATATTTGTACAAGTTCTGCGAGCCGTCGCACATCAGATAAACATTGTCCGGCGTGAATCCTGCACCGCTTCTGCCTGTTACCGCGTAGCTGCCTATGCCTAGCGCATCGTAAATATACCAGCGCGTGTGGCCGCTCGTGTTAGCCTGCAGCCTGAACATCGGTGCGCCTGAAACAACGAGAGGGATTGTGACGGTCGTAAGGGTAGACCAGTCAGTAGTCCAGCAGGCGCTACTATCTGCAAAGCCAGCCTGCGCCGTCCATGCCGTTGCGCTCGAATACTCAGACAGAACCGCCTTGAATTTGGTTTCTGACTGATCCCAGTAGAGCCAAACGGCCATGCCCTTCTTGAGATCTGGTTGCATAATCACTATGCCGGTGTAATGGTCTGTGTTGACGCCCCCCGTTGTCCACCTGGCATAGACGCTGCCCGTATTGCCGTCCAGAGAGGCTTGGATTATGGCGTGTGTCGAGCTTGCTCCGCTATACTGCCCTCCAAGGGTCAGCCAGCTGTCATAGTCTGTCACCTGCCAGATACGCGGCGTTGACTTTGATGTCCAGACGGTCGTGTTCTTGGTAAAGAAGTCGTCGCCGCCAGGATCAGAACCCATATCTGTGCCGTTCGCCCAAGACTGAGGAGCCAGGTTTGCCTTCACGTCACGGCCAAACAAACCAATGAGGCCCGCACCCTGGTAAACATCACCCGTTACGGTAGCGTCACCGCCTACTCGTAACGCGTGCTCTACAACAAGATCGTCAACTATTCTGGCCATTATACAACCTCGTCATATTCCATAAGCAGGCTAGTAGGCAACACATTCAACGCGCTCGCCATGTACATATCACACATAGTCAACACGAATGTAGCCCCCCACACCTCGACGATATTTGACCCTGAATCATAGGCCGCATTCTGTAAGTCCTGGAAGGAAGCGATAGAGCCATCTGTATTTAGCTCCACCCCGGTAGCCCCGCGGCTCAGAATAAGGTCTTGCTTATAGAGTAGCCCCGCCGTGCTTTGGAACCCGGCGTCAAAAGTTACAGGGTAAAGGT
>Ga0307928_10002401_pt1 | contig 14403 bp, 18 predicted proteins | sample AceLakmetagen232_FD_201815 | JGI IMG/M metagenome (GOLD analysis project Ga0307928, IMG submission 201815) | Saline water microbial communities from Ace Lake, Antarctica - #232 | ecosystem: Environmental > Aquatic > Non-marine Saline and Alkaline > Saline | place: Antarctica: Ace Lake... | reverse complement strand
CACCCCACAGTCAAGCCGGTCGCGCTGATGCGATACCTCTGCCGGCTGGTGACCCCGCCGGGCCGGCTCGTGCTCGATCCGTTCTGCGGCTCGGGCAGCACCGGCGTCGCCGCCGCACTCGAAGGCTTCCGCTTCATCGGCGTAGACAGCGACCCCGAGGCCGTCGAGATCGCCCGCGCCCGAATCGCACACGCATTCGGCCCGCTCTTCGCCAAGGCCACATCGGAGCCCATCGCCAAATGACCCGGGCCGAACGAATGACCCGCAAGCACCTCAACTTGGCGCGGAAGATCGCGTACAAACAGCCCCGCTACGCGACTTGCCTGCTCGACCTCGACGACCTGATTCAGGTGGGCACCATCGGGCTCATCGAGGCCGCGGACCACTGGCAGCCGCGGCTCGGACCGTTCCGCCGATACGCGTCCGTCATCATCTATGGCCGAATCAAAGACGCCATCCGCATCGAAACAGGGGGCCGTAATGTCCACCAGGCGGGCCCCATGCGTTCGCTCGATGAGCCAATCGGACCGCGTCGTGGCGGCCGGCCGCGCGTCCTCGGCGACATCGTTCCCGCGCCCGGGCCGTCGCACGTCGCCCTGGTCGACGGCCGCCTCGACCTCGAACACCTCCTGCCCGAGCTGCCCACGGACGAACGCGCCGTCCTCGTCGCCCGCTATTGGAAAGGCCAGCGGCTCTGCGACTGTCTGCCGGGCCTGAGCCGGCCCGGGGGCCGCGCCAGCCAGCTCCACACATCCGCCCTCACGCATCTCTCGAAACTCCTTGCCTGACCTGTCTTTATCCCCGTTCATCCGTGGTGAATCCCCCAATCTTTATCTACAGTCTGTATAGCTCCCGTTCAAGTTTGCCCCCAATTCCCGCGATTACGATAGATAGACAACCCAAAGGACGCTGAGCGGCGACGGCTGCTCGAGCGAAATATGAAGGCCATCTGGGGCCAGATCCTCAGATGGCCTTTTTCTTTGGGCTCACCAGTTTCCGGAGCCGCGATGGCAACCTCCATCACAGTCACAGCCTTTCAGACCGCGTGTGCCGAATGCGGCGACGCCATCATCGCCCAGAACTGGGCGCTCGCCTACGGCAAATATGCCCTGGCCGAGGCCATCAACGTCGGCCTCGAACTCCAAATCAGCGACAGCGGAGCGACCGTCCAGCGCCGCGAGTCCCTCGAAAAGCTCGGCAAGGCCATCGAGATCGCTGAGAAAAGCGGCATCAAGTACGCCAGCACAAAGCGGCTCATCACCACCCGAACGAGTCACGCACGATGACGATGACGCCCGACGCGCACTACGCGCTCACCAAATGCTCGACCCGCGGCGAGCGGGCCGTCGACTTCCTCGTCGAGACGTTCGCGCAGCGCGGAGAGCAGCGGGTCGCAATGCGCCGCCACTTCCGACGCTACGACCGCGACGTCGAGTACCGCCACTTCATCGAGGCCGCGATGCACGCGCGCGGATACCGCGACGCGAAGTCCGGCACGAGCAAGACCCCCTGGCTCGGGGGCGACGGCGAGGCCGACCGGCACATCATCCCCGATCTTCCGTCGCTGATGAGCAAGAGCCGCGAGCTCAACCGCGTCGACCCCATCGGCTCCGGCATCACGAACAACTTCGTCAGCAACGTCGTCGGCACCGGCATACGCGGCCAGGCGCGGACCGGCGACCCGAAGAAGAACGAGGCCATCGAGACCGTCTGGCAGGAGCGGAAGGACCATCTCGCACTCGCCGACGACCTCACCGAGGCCGAGTTTCAGGCACTCGTCGTCGCGAAGGCGCTCGAGGATGGGGGCACGTTCGTCAAGAAGGCCCGCCGCACACCCGCCGAGCCGCTCTGGTTCGAGACCATCGAGAAGGACCGCGTTTGCACGCCGCGCGGCGCGGAGCCCGAAGTCAAGGGCGGCTCGATCCGCGACGGCGTCGAGAAGGACCCGGCCGGCGTGCCCGTCGCCATCTGGGTCTGCAAGCAGCATCCGGGCAAGTTCGTCGGCATGACCGGGCTCGGCACCGCAGCCGTCCCGGGCAAAGCGATCGGCACACTCACCCCCGACCAGTTCACCCGCGTCCCCATCGACGAAATCAAGCACCTCCGGCTCCACCCCCGCCGCCCCGGCCAGACGCACGGCGTCCCGCTCTTCCACGCCATCCTTCAGGATCTCCACGACCTCGACCTGCTCATCCTCGCGTCGCTCAAGCGGACGCAGATCGCCGCCTGCCTCGCGGCATTCATCAAGACCGAGATGCCGATCGACCAGGTCGTCGACGCGACCGCGAAGAAATACGGCTTCCAGCTCGACCAGAACATCGAGCCGGGCATGCTGATGTCCCTCTACCCGGGCGAGTCCATCGATTCCTTCATCCCGAACTTCCCAACCCCCGAGCTCACCGCGTTCATCATCATGCTCGCCCGCCGGATCGGCGCGGCTCTCGGCCTCCCCTGGCAGGTCATCCTCAAGGACTTCGGCGACAGCACCTACTCATCGGCGCGGACCGACCTGCTCGAGGCCCGCCAGGTCTACCGCATCTTCCAGACCTGGCTCTCTGAGAAGCTGCTCGCCTGGGTCTGGGAGAGCGTGCTCGAGGACGCGAAGCTCCGGGGCGACGCCCGCCTCCGCAGCGTCAGCCGCGATCTCTTCCCCAAGGTCCACTGGGTCTGCAACGGCTGGCCGTGGGTGGATCCCGTCAAGGACGCGAAGGCGGCGGAGATCGAGCTCCGGATCGGCGCGATCGACGAATACACGCTCGCCGCGCAGCACGGCTACGACTACGAGGAAGTCTACGAGGCCCAGTGCCGGGCCGAGAAATTCCGCAACGACAAGCGCGAGGAGATGGAGCTGGCCCCGCTGCCGGCCGGGCTGCCGGCGGCACCCGCCGCTCCGACCAGCGCAAACGCAAATGCAGAGGAGGACGCAGACGATGTCAGCGAAGACGAGGCGAAAGAAAATGCGAAGAAAGCAGCAAGGGCCGAAGCGGCAGAGCGCCGGGCCAGCGACGAACAGCGGTCGGCCGCAGCTCGATGACGGCCTCCAGCGCCGCGACCTCACCGTCCGGTCGTACCACGTCCGCTCCGACACCTACAACGAGTCGGACCGGTCGTTCGAGGCCACGCTCGCGACCGAGACGCCCGTCGTCGTCTTCGACATGTGGAGCTGTGAGGTAATCGAGGAGATCCTTCGGATGGACGGGGTGCAGATCCCCGCGACCGGGCAGATCCCGCTCTGCGACGCGCACAACCGCTACTCGATCGCGAAGCAGCTCGGGTCGACCCGCGACATCCGCGTCGTGGGCGACCAGCTAATCGGCCGGAACTTCATCTCCGAGGCCGAGGCCGACGCCGCGATGAAGGTGAAGGAAGGGCACGTCACCGACTGCTCCATCGGATACCGCGTCCTGCCCGACGGCTACGTCGACATCGCGCCCGGCGAATCGGCCGATGTCAACGGCAAGACGTACACCGCCGGCGACCGCAAGCTGCGCATCACGACGAAATGGGAACTGAAAGAGAACTCGCTCTGCCCGATCGGGGCGGACGAGATGGCAAAGGTCCGGGCCGCGATAGAAAGCCGGACCACACCCCCAAAGAAGGAGGTAAAGCAAATGACTCACTTTGAGAAATGGCTCAAGGACGAGCTCGACATCGACCGGGCCGACCTCACCGAGGACGGCGAGAAGAAGTACCGCCAGCTCTGGAAGCTCGACAACGACGCCGGCGAGGATCCGCCTGCGGCCCCGCCTGCGGCACCGCCCACGCCCGAAACCGAGACGGCCGCGCGCAAGCGCGAGATCCAGGAGATGGCGCCCCGTGGGATGGAGGGATTCGCCGACGAGCTCGTGCTCCGCGTCGACGACACGACCAAGAAGCCCATCACCGTCGACCAGGCCCGGACCGAACTGCTCAAGAAAGTGGCCGATGACTCGACACCGGCCGGCAGCCCCGAGCCGCCCGATCCGTCGGCCGCGAAACCCGACGCCAAGCGGAAGGACGGCGAGGACAAGCCGGAGAAGCTCGCGGACGTCGACGACGAGGTGCTGACGCGCTCGGTGACCGGCTGAACCGGCTCGCAGCCGACCGGCTTGTCACGACGCACAAACACGCTGAACGAAAGGAGACCGAATAATGGCAACGAATCAATTGCGATGGATCAAAAACCTGCTCGGCGCGAAGGAGCCGCTCATCATGCTCGGCCTGTTCCAGTCCGGGACGGACCAGGCGATCAAGCGCGGCGAAATCCTCGAGCGCACCGACGACGGCAACACCCGCTGGATCCCGATGGACGACGACTTCGCCGGCAATGCGAACGTCGCCATCGCGAACGAGGAGCTCAAGGCGGGCGACCGCGCGGGCTACTACGAGATCATTGTCATCCGCCCGGGCGACGTCTTCGAGTTCGATATTCTCACGGCGGGCAACGCGGCGGTCGGCGCGGCCATGTACTGGTCGGACTCCGAGACCCTCGTAGCCTCGGGCTCCAACATCCTCGCCTACGTCGCCGACCAGGACCACTACCCGCTCAAGCAGGGCCACACGGCCGACGACGCCAGCCCGGATTCCGGCGAGACCCTCCGGACCATCCCGAAGGTGCGCGTCACGTTCAAGGAAGCCGTCAGCGCCCTGAAGGTCTTACAGGTCGCATAGCCGGCCGGCCGGCCGGCAGGGCGTTTCGGCGCGAGACACGGTACTGACAGAAAGGAGACACAGCAATGGCAACCAATAACGTTCGATGGCTCAAGAACCTGCTCGGCGCGATGGAGCCGCTCATCATGCTCGGCAAGTTCCAGGCCGGGGTCACGCAGGCGATCAAGAAGGGCGAGATTCTCTCGCTCACCGCCGACACGACCAGCCGGTTCGAGCCGGTCGGAGCCGACGTCGCCGGCAGCGCGAACATCGTCATCGGGAACGAGGAGATTAAGTCGGGCGACCGCGCCGGCTACTACGAGGTGATCGTGCCGCGGCCCGGCGATGTCTTCGAGTTCGACATCGACACCGACAACAATCCGGCGATCGGCACCGCGATGATCACGTCGGACTCCGAGACGCTGTCGGAGACGGGCGGCAACACCATCGGCCAGATCGCAGACCAGGACCACTACCCGCTGAAGCAGGGGCACGCGGCCGACGATGCCAGCCCCGATTCCGGCGAGACGCTGCGGAACGCGGGCAAGGCGCGCATTACGTTCAAAGAGGCCGTCAGCTGGCTGAAGGTGTTCCAGGTCGCATAGCCGGCGGCACGGCGGTAACGCGCCCGCCGCTTAGGCGCGAACACGGCACCAACAGAAAGGAGACACGGCAATGCCAGATGACAAGAAGAAGAGACGACGTTTTCTCGCGGACATCCAGATCGGGGGCGGTGCCCTCGATATCGGCAGCCTGCGCTCGCTCGCCCAGAACGAGCCCGACACCTTCATGCTCCGCGTCCAGGGCCTCATCGACAAGGGCGAGCTCCGACTCGAGGACGTGACGGACCTCCGCCGCCTCTGGCAGGCGTTCGCCGACGTCAAGGTCCCGGCCACGTTCGACGACATGGGGACGCAGCGGACAATCATGTCGTCCGCATTCGCGCTGCTGTCCGGCGGGCTCATCGTCGCCGGCGTCAACGATGCCTACGAGGCGGTCCCGACCATCGGCCAGGAGCTCGTCACCGAGCGCGAGGACAACAAGAAGATCTCGACCTACGCGGCGATCACGTCGCTCGACGTCGAGGTCGACAACCTCCTCGAGGCCGCCGAGGCGCCCGAGATCGGCGCAGGCGAAGAGAAATACACCATCGCCCACCGCAAGAACGGCCGCCGGCTCTCCATCACGAAGGAGATGATCGAGGAGAACGACATCGCCGGGATCGTCACCAAGGTCAACGCACTGGCCGAGATCGCGAACGAGCGGGTCGAGGAACAGACCCTTCGCAGGGTCTGCGATATCGACGGCTCCGACGCCACACCGGCCGAGCCCTACGTCTTCCATCCGGACGGCACGGGCACCCGGCTCTACAACTCGACCGCCGACAACCCGGGCACCCGGGCGCCGAGCGGGACGCGCGTCGACAACAACGCCCTCGTCGACTACACCGACCTCGAGAACGCGCGGGCCGTGCTCGCCGCGATGCAGAACAGCCGCGGCAAGCGCATCTCCATCCCGGTGAGCCAGAGCGTCCTGCTCGTACCCGACGCGATCGTCGGCGTGGCCCAGAAGATCCTCAACAGCGAATACACCCCGGGCATCGAGAACGAGATCAACACCTGGGGCCCCCGCGGCTCGTATCGCCCGAAGCTTCTCAGTTCGCCGAAGCTCGACGACCTCTCCACGTCGGCCTGGTACTTCGGCCGGCCGCAGAAGCAGTTCATCCGCAAGTGGAAGATGCGGTTCGAGTACAACACCCTCGGCGAGAACACCGAGAGCTATCTGCGTGCTCTCATCGTCTTCCAGGCCAGCCTCTTCTGGGACGTCGAGATCGGCGCGACCGACTACGTCTACTTCGTGCAGAGCCTCCAGGCGGCCACCGCACCGGCCGCGTAAGAAATCGTCCGGGTCCCCCTGCCGCGTACAGCAGCGGGGGGGCACGCGGCACACGTGTGGCCGCGTGAATTTCGGGCGTGTCAATACGGCGCTGCCGCCGCCCGGAGCTCTGCTCCGACCACCGCGGCGGCGGAGCCTTTCTCGCGGACTAAGAGCCGCGTGGAAAAAGGAGTGCTGCAATGGGTCATTTAATATCGCTGAAGGAGCAGATCGTCCAGCAAAAGATGTACGCGGGCGCGGTCGCAATCGCAGACCCCACCCACGACATCTACTTCGTCGATTCCGTCGGCGGCGTCGCAGGCTACGACGGGATCAATAACCTCCACTGCGTCAGCACGCTCGTGCTCGCCTACGCCGCGGCATCGGCCGGCGACACGATCATCCTCGACCGGACCGGCGGCGAGACGCTCACCGCATCGCTCGCCTTCGCGAAGGCCGGGATCCGCGTCGTCTGCCCCGGGGCCGAACAGAACCCCGAGTCCGGCTACACCCTCACGCTCGCCGACGACGAGGACGTGGTCAGCGTCACGGGCACCGACGTGCTCGTCGACGGCATCCGCACCGTCCACACCGGCGACAGCTGCACGGCCGCCGGCATCAAGGTCGGGGCCGCCGCGCACCGGGCCACGATCCTCAACTGCATCTTCGACGACTCGGCCATCGTCACCACATTCACCGGCTTCGGCGTCGAGGTCGTCGGCGGGGCCGAGGACGTCCTGATCCACAACTGCCGCGGCCGCGACCTGCTCTACGGCGTCAACTTCGTCGCCAACTCGACGGAGAACACGCTCCGGCCGACGATCACAGACTGCAAGTTCTTCGTGGGCCAGGCGAACGCATTCGGCATCGGCGCGTCGCCCGGCACGGGCGCCGTCTGGGGCCTGCACGTCGACAACTGCAAGTTCTTCGAGCGCGACGGCGACGGGTCCGCTGCGACCGCCGCGTGGGACGGCTCGAACGGCACCACCGCGGCGCAGGGCCCCATCGAGTTCGGTGCGAACTGTGATGGCTACATCGTCGAGCACTGCGAGGCGTTCACCGCGCTCAACTACTCGTTCGACCTCATCTGCGCGATCAACGGAGGTGCGGTCGGCGAGATGATCGAAAACGTCACCGACACCGGCGACCTCACCACCGCAGTCACATCGGTCGGCACGGCGGTCTCGACCTGCACCAGCACGGTCACGGCGGCGCATAGCACGACCGTCAGCCACGTGACATCCGTTGGGACCGAGGTATCGACGGCCGAGAGTCACGTCACCTCTGTCGGCACGGCGGTCTCGACGGCGCAGAGCCACGTGACCTCCGTCGGCACGGCGGTCTCGACGGCGCAGAGCCACGTGACATCGGTCGGGACGGCCGTCACCGGCCCGGGCCGCTCTCTCGACTTCACCAAGACGATCGCCGACGACAGCATCCCCTCCAACGCCCAGAGCTTTGCGCTCTTCACGGCGACGGGCGACGTCCTCATCGAGGACATCATCTTCTCGAAGGACGGCACGGCATTGGCGACGATGACCAGCGTCGAGCTGACCTGCAACAACGCCTTCGGGACGACCGGGCTTGCCAACGACCTGTTCAAGAACGTCAGCGGCGGCCTGGCCGGGAACGCCACGCTCAAGGCGACCGACGGCGGGGTGACCGCGTGGACACCGCGAGTCCTCGAGAGCACCAAGATCATCTACATGCACGGTGATGACGGGGCCGGCGACTCCGGCGGCAACATCAAGGTGACGGTGCGCGCCCGCGCCCTCACCGCCGGCGCGTCGCTGGCATAAGGCAGAAACCAGGGGGGCGCTCCCGGCTCGAGCGCCCTCCGCTTAAAAGGAGGGCAAAATGCCGCACAGCTTCCCGAATTGGATCGAGGCGGCCGCGTACAAAATCCTTGCCGAGCAGCCGCAGTCGGTGCTCGACGTCGGCCTCGGGTTCGGGATGGGCGGAATGATCGCCCGGCAATACGCCGACATCTGGCACCTCCGCATCCAGCCGGGCGACTGGGCCGTCGTGATCGACGGCATCGAGATACACGCACCGAACGTGATGCCCCACCAGACGGCGCTCTACAACACGATCCACATCGGCGACGCTGTCGCCATTCTGCCGACGCTCGGGCACTACGACCTCATCCTCTGCATCGACATGCTCGAGCATCTGCACAAGGTCGACGGCACCTGGCTGCTCGACCTGATCGCCGAGCACGGCACACACTTCCTCGTCAGCACACCGGCCGACTTCTTCGAGCAGGACGCATTGCAGGGGAATGCCGCCGAGCGGCATCTTGCCTGCTGGACCGCCTCTGAACTGGAGCGATGGGGCACCGTCAGCAAGCATGATTCTCCCCTGCACGAATCTCTCTTGTTACTGGAGCGATAAGATGAAGATTGCACATTTCTCGTTGTTCGCGCCCACGCGGAGCGGACTGTATGAGGCCGCCGCCGACATGGTCAAGGCCGACTGTCTCGCCGGGCACGACGCCCGGTTCGTCGACGTCGGACTCAGCAACGACGGCCTGCCGGCCAAAGTCGGGCAGACCGACAAGCGCGGCGACTTCACCCTCACGACCACCGACCACGCCGACGTCCGCGACGCCGATATCATCGTCGCCCACACCGGCATACCCGATGAATGGATCGTCGGGACAGAGGCTCCGATAATCTGGATCCTCCACGGCCGGCCGCGCGACTGCTACCTGACCGAGCGGAACAGCCGCGGGACCGAGCAGACGCTCTCGCTCTTCCAGCGAATCGCCAGCTGGCCGCGCATCCGCCGCTTCATCACCATGTGGCCCCAGCATTTCCCCTACTGGCAGGTCGGGCTGCCGGCCGAGAAGCTCGAGCTGATCGACTCGCTCCCGATCGACCGCGCCCGGTTCACGCCCGACGGCCCGGTCCGCGAGATACCGCCCGCGGTGCGCGGACAGTTCAACATCCTCATCTCCGACGCCTGGCGGAAGGACACCGACATCTTCACGATGGCCTGCGGCGCGTGCCTCGCCGCCGAGGAAATCCCCGGACTCCGCGTGCATCTGTTCTCCGTCGATGTCGACGCGAACAGCAACGCGCCGCCCGTCTGCGAATGGTTCTTCCAGCGGCTGCGCGACCTCGATGCGCTCGGCGAAGTGCACGGCCGCGTCGACGATATGCCCGAGGTCTACCGGTCGATCGACCTGCTCGTCTCGCCGCACGGCATCGCGACGCGGACGATCGTCGAGCCCCTCTGCTGCGGCACCGCCGTCCTCGCCGCCGAGCCCTGCAGCCTCACGCCGTACACCGCGCAGCCCCACCACCCGGCGGCGGTCGCGGCGCAGATCGTGAAGGTCATCCGGCAGATCAGGGATGTGGGCCGGGTCGAGTATCGCCACCACCTCGCCGAGCAGGTCAAGCCCTGGCTCGGGAAGTTCGACCTCGACGTATTCGGGCCGACGATGACGGCAGTTTACGAGAGGGTGCTCGCCGGCGAGTGCTCTCCAACAGGGGTCCGGGCCGGGTCGGCTTCGCTCCCCGATCCCCCGGACTCCCCCCCCCTCTGAATGAGGAGCAGGCAAATGGGCGCGGGCGCCGGCAGCAGGGTCATCAAGCTCACGCCGACGGACCAGTTCAACTATGTGCTGATGAACGAGGTGCTGAAATTGCGGCTGACGCAAAGCGAGCTCAAGGTGGTTGATCTGGAAAAACAGATCGCTCAGTCGCACAGAAAAAGGAGGAGGACAGTCAGATGAATTCACTTTTCGAACCAGTCACGCTGCTGGCGTTGGCGGCGCGGATCGCGAGCTTCAACAGCGACATCGTCCATCTGTTCGACGGCATCAAGAGCGTCGGCCAGGACGCGCACGGGCTGGTCGCCGTGCTCGACGTCACGGTCGACGAATCGACCGCGGCCGACAAGCTCGACGTCTACATCCAGACGCGGCCGAACGGGCTCGACTGGATCGACGTGATCCACTTCACGCAGCACGACGGCAACGCGGGCGCAAAGCGCTACGTCGCGAAGATCACGATGGCGGCCGCCCAGGCCGAATTCGAGGTCGGGGCCGCGCTGGCCGAGGCGAACGTCCGCAACATATTCGCCGACGAATGGCGCGCCCGAGTGGTCATCATCGACGACAGCGCCAGCGCGAGCTTCACGTTCGGCGTCGGCGTCGCACCGATCTGAGTGAAAGTCGTTCTGTGAAATCTGCGGACTTCTTAACTCGTAACTCGGAACTCGGAACTGGTTTTTATGACGACGTTCGGCGACACGATGAAGAACGCGACGACGAACGGCCTGCTCGGCGCGATCGAGACGACCGTCACCTACACCCCGCGCAACGAGGCCGGCGTCGAGGTGTCCGCGCGGCTCGGCCCGGTCCGGACGAACGAGGAGTTCAAGGAGGTCGGCGAGGAGACACTGTACACCCGCACCTGCCGCATCTCGACGGACGACGTCGCCAATCCGCACGGCGACGCCACGGTCACCATCGGCGATGAGACCTGGGCGGTCACCGAGATCAGCGACGAGAGCGATTTCGCCGCGACCCTCGAGCTGCTCAAGTCCGAGCAGGGCGCGCGCCACGGCGAGAGCTTCTACACCGGAGGCGAAGGATGAACGGCGTCCTGATCAAGCCCCTCAGCCGCGACCATTTCGAGGAGGCCGTGCGACATGACGTTTCAGCCGGTGAGCACTTCCCGCTCGCCATCGTCGTGCTCGACCTCGACCTCGTCACGATCGTCGAGGACACCGATGAGCGGCTGATCATCGAACCCAAGGCCGAAGCACAGAATGAGGAGGGCGAGAAATGAGAAGTGCGGGCAAGATGATCCTGGTGGCCGTCGCGGTCCTGGCGGTCGTGACGAGCTGCAAGAACGGGCCGACGCCGTCGCACCGGGACCCGCTCGAGGGCGGGGCCGTGGCGGACCTCGCGAGCTCGATGGTCCCCGTCGCGAACGAAGTCTACGAGGACGGCGCGGATCCGCACGCTCCGAAGACGAAGTTTCTGCGCGACGGCGTCGTCGCCCTTGAGCAGCTCACCGGACCGGGCGACGTACTGCCGCCGACTGACGAGACGATCCGGGACCTGAAGCTGGCCATCCAGAAGGAAAAGACTGGCCGGGCCGACGAACGCGAGGCTGCGCGAAAAGCAAAAGAGGACGAACGCGAGGCTGCGCGAAAAGCAAAAGAGGAACAGGACAAAGAGATCGCGGAACTGAAAAGCGAGCGGGGCCGCCTGGCCTGGATCGTGCTCGGGATATCGTGTGCCGTCGCGCTGGCCGGCGTGATCGTCCTCTGGATCAAGACGACGTGGAAGGTCGGGCTCTTCGCGGTCGGCGGATGGTCATTGGCCTATACCGCGATTTCGCTCGGGATGTTTTACGAGCAGCACAAGACCGCCGTCATTGCCGGCGTGATCCTGCTGGCCGGGGCCGTCGTCGGCATCATCGTCCTGGCCCGGGTGTTCCGAAAAGAGGTCGCGAGCTGGCAGGCCGAGGCCGCCGAGTCCGGCACGATCGCCGACGTCCTGATCGAGTCGGTCGAGCAGGCGAAGGGCAAGGGCGTGAAGAAGGCGGTGAAGGCGAAGGCGAGCACCGCCGGCGTCGGCGGGGCGCTCGACGCGAAGCTCGGCGACAAGGGCTATCTCGGTAAGAGCGGAAAGGAAACCTGATGGACGACGAGATCCGCGAAGCGTTCCGCGAGCTGCGCAAACAGAACGAGGGCCTGCGGCTCGAGGTCAAGCACGACATCGGCGGCATCAGCAAGAAGATCGACGGCCACATCGAGACGATCGAGGCACGTTGTGCGGAACGCGGCAGCGAGCTCGCCGTGCTGAAGAACCGCGACAAGGAACGCGACCGCCGCGTCGACGTCCGCATCGGCATTGGCGTGCTCATCATTGCGGCGGTGTCGCTCGCTCTCAAGTTCGCAATCTGACGGAAGAGGAAATCTGATGCACCTGCTCGTTGTGAAGACAACCGGCGAGATCATTATCGCCAAGCCAGACAACCCGAAGCCCGTCTGGGGCCGGAAGGAATCCGACGGCTCGTTCTACGAGATCGTGCATCTGACGGAGGATGAACTCAAGGCGGGCGTGACGGCGGCCCTCAAGGGCGCACCGGCCGGTGATCGCATCGCCAACGGGCGTGACGTGACGGACATCCTCGACCACGCGAAGGCGGTTGTCCACGAGCCGCATCCCGTCGTTGCGTTGCCGTTCGCTCAGCGCCGCACAATTGATGTTGTCGATGGCGAGCCGGTCGAGAAACTGATGACGAAATCAGCGGTAACGATCAACCTGGCGGCCGCGAGCATCGGGACGACACCGGACGGGCATAAAGAGTTTGATCGGCTTGCGATCAAGAAGAATTGGGCGACAGCCGCAATCTTGGAGAAGCCGTAGTGGCCGTTAACGTACTGACAATCAAGCCCGCCGGCGGTGGTGATTACGCCAGTGCTCAAGCCTGGGAAACCGCGATGGACGGGAAGGCCAATGACCATCAGCGGGGCGACTGTTATACCGGCGGCGACCTCGGCATGGTGGCGTTTGCTAACTGGTCGGCCGATGCAGTTGACCACCCTGAGCTTTGGGCGGCGGCGGGCGAGGCGAATAACGGCGATCCGACTGCCGGCTGTTACATCAACATCGGGAACGGCCAGCAGGGGGTGCGTTCTAGCTCAGATAACTTCCTCCACGTCAAGGGCATCCGTTTCGTCCGAACCCATGTGACAGCGGACCACATGCTCTACGCCTACAAGGGTGGCGTAGAGGGCCTCCAGGTCGAAGGTTGCCTGTTTGACAACCGGGCGACGGCGTGCGGTGCTCGTGCTATCTATATGTATTATAGGCACACACTCAACGCCAATTTCTCGGTCAAGATATGGAACAATCTTTTCATAATGGGCGGGAACGGCCCTTGTTTTATAGTGCTCGTGCGCTCGGACGCTGCTATCGCCGTGGTGCTCAACCTGAGCTTCTACAACAACACCTGTACCGAGGGAAGCGTTGGATTCAAAGCTTATGAGGATTCCGGCGACGGCGGTACGGCCACCGCCAACGTGATCCTGCGGAACAATCTCTGCCTCGATAACGGCATCGATTATTCCGACAACGGGGCGCTCGCCAATGGCGTAGTCACGTCCGACCACAACGCAGACAGTGACAACACGCTCGTGGGCGAAGGATGGGACGGCGCGGGCACGCTGTCGAATCAGGTTGAGACGGACATATTCACCGACTACGCCGGCGACGACCTTACGCTCAAGGCAGGGTCGAACGCCATCGACGCCGGGGCCGACCTGAGCGGCGTTGGCGTCGTTGATGACATCGCCGGACTGGCGAGGCCGGAGGGCGCGGCCTACGACATGGGCGCGTTCGAGGCGGCAGTTGCTGGTGTAGTACTTTTCCGCCGCAGGATAGAGGGCGAATAAATGCAGGGCGTTCATCAGAGGAAATACGGCGTCCAGGCGACGATCGACTTCGAGCTCTACGAAACCGACGGCATCGACCTGAAGACGGACGCGGCATCGGCGACGGGCGACGTCAACATCATGCGTGACGAGGCCGCCGAGGAGGAGCTCGACGCCGATGCGTTCGTTGACGAGGGAATGGGCTACTCGCTCGTCTTGTCGGCGACCGAGATGAACGCCGCGCGCATCGTCGTGTATGTCATCGACCAGACCAGCCCGAAGGTCTGGCTCGACAAAGTCATCGTCGTCGAGACCTACGGGCATGCGTCCGCGCAAAACGTAGAGGTCTCGACGGCCCAGTCACAAGCCACATCGGAGGCCGGCTCGATCGGCACGGCGGTGTCGACGGCACAGAGCCACGTCACGTCCGTCGGCACGGCGGTCTCGACGACGCAGAGCCACGTGACCTCGGTCGGGACTGAGGTTTCGACGGCCATCAGC
>Ga0307928_10002399_pt1 | contig 14412 bp, 22 predicted proteins | sample AceLakmetagen232_FD_201815 | JGI IMG/M metagenome (GOLD analysis project Ga0307928, IMG submission 201815) | Saline water microbial communities from Ace Lake, Antarctica - #232 | ecosystem: Environmental > Aquatic > Non-marine Saline and Alkaline > Saline | place: Antarctica: Ace Lake... | reverse complement strand
TTATTTATGGCTAAAGTCGATGGTCCGAGTGGCTTTGCTACTGTGGCCCGGAATTATATCAGGGGGTTGCATGATAATGGAGTAAAGATCTTTTTTGAGCCTCTTGATACTATCCTCGAAAGTGTCAAACCGACTAATGACGAGGTTGTTAACTCCATTTTTGCCGAGCGTGGAGATATGTATATGCCCCAAATTACCTGGGGGCAAGCGCCATACTTTATTAAAAATTCTGGTACTTATAAAATAGGGCATTGTGAGTTTGAGGCTACGGAGATTCCCGCGAGCTGGCCTAAATACTGTAATATGATGGATGAGTTATGGGTTCCTACCGAATGGGATCGGAAGAAGTTTAGAAAAGGCGGGGTAAATGTGCCGATCCATATAATCCACCAAGGAATTGACCCGGATTATTTTCACCCGGATTATGCGCCTATGAAAACTGATGCAAAAGAAACTTTTAAGTTTCTCGTTAATGCTGCTTGGTTTCCCCGGAAGAATTTGCGTAACTTAATTCTTGCCTTTCAATCCGAGTTTAAGCGTGAGGATGATGTTTGTTTAGTCGTTAAAACTATAAATCTTGGCTTAAATAAGGGGATCAAAGAGGAAATAAAATCTATCCCCTCCGATCCTGATTCTGCCAATGTATTTGTTAAAGAGGCTGAATTAAAGGCTTTTGAAATGCCTTCTCTCTACACAATGGCCGATTGTTTTGTTCTGCCTACCAGGGGCGAAGGTTGGGGATTACCTTTGTTCGAGGCTCTAGCCTGTGGTTTGCCTGTGATTACTACTGGCTTTGGGGCGCCTAACGAAACACTAAGAGATAAAAAGGGGAAACCATTCCCAGGGGTGCATTTTACTGATTACAAAGAAGTTAATGCCGAAAGCCCCTATGTTTTTATGGAAAATAAAAAATGGGCTGAACCAAACATGATACAATTTTCAAAGCAAATGCGGTATGTTTTCGAGCATAGTCAAGAAGAAAAGAAAAAGGCGCTTGCTACAAGTAAGATTATTAGAAAGCAGTTTTCTTGGCAAAATGTAACTCTAGCCATAAAAGCCCGATTAAAAGACATATACGAGAACGAATTAACCAAAGATAAGAATAGTAGGAAATAATGTCTAATATTGATTTAAGGAAAAAAGCAGCTAAAGAGGCAAGGGCTAGGGCTTTTGATGGTGTGGCTAAAAGCACTTTCACTAGAGCTGATATGAAACTCCGAAAATTGAAGTTGACTCTCGGTAATTTGTTGGGTCGTGGCCAAAATACAGAAACCTACGAAGTCGCGGGATTAAATAAATTCTATGGCCGGGAAAATCTTTGCTTGAAAGTCTTTAAAAACTCAAAGACCATCTGGGGTTATCCTGGTGCTTTGGGGCAATCTACTATTGCTGAAAGCTCTATTGTTCAAAACCTGATGGCTATAAAAGGGCTTGCGCCAAGAGTTTATGATCTGGTCGAGGTTGACGGTAAAACTGCCCAAGTAACTGATCTTCTTAAAAATGAAGGTAAGAAAGCCAAAATTGAGGATGATAGATTTACATTCATAAAGCACGAACTAGCCCAGCCCCATAATAATATGGATGGGAAATTAGTCGATTTTCAAGGGGTAATCTTTAAAGATTTTGATAGTGTAAAACGAGATTTGCTTAATAAGGCGCATAGTTTAACCTCTTTTCCCCGGACCGAGCGCCAATTATACCAAACTACTAATTACTGTGATGGGAAAAGAAATACAAAATCTCGTTTGAGTAGATACAAATTCCCCGATTTTAAGGGAAAAACTGTCTTTGATGTTGGCTGTAATTTGGGCATGATGATGAGGGCAGCGCATGATAAGGGGGCCAAAAGAGTAATTGGCCTTGATTGGCCGGATATGGTAGAAATATCTAGGCAGTTGGCAATTCTTGATGGGTATTTTAACCTCGATTTTATCGGTGGTAATATCAAGACTCTTTCCTGGGAGCAGATAGAAAAAATGACTAGAATTAAGAGATTTGATGTTCATTTTTTCTTCGCCATGGAGATGTGGGTAGGCTGGCCCGAATGGGTTAAAAATTGTGATACTCTTTTTTACGAAGGGCATGGAAAAGTAAGGCCATTTGAGGTTTTTAAATATGATTAAATGAAGAAAAAACCAGTAGAGATAAAATATTATTATGAAGAGCAAGATCGAATGTGGAAATGGGAAGTTGATAGTCTATCCCCTTGGCTTTTCGGTAAAGGTGCGGATATTGGGTGCGGGGCAAGATCAATGGATGATAAAGTAATTCGTGTTGATCTTGATAAGGCTGTAAAGCCAGATGTAGTTTGCTCTGGGGATAAGTTACCTTTTAAGGATTCAGAACTCGATTTCATTTGCAGTATTCATTCTTTCGAGCATTTTCCTAACTCCAAGAAATTGCTTACAGAGTGGCTGCGGGTTATTAAAGAAGGTGGAATTATCGGCATTGTTCATCCTGATGTTCAGCACACTAAAAAACAAAATCCGGTAATAGATAATCCAGGACTAAAGCAAAATCCATATAATAAGCATTACCATGAGCATACTGCGGAATCCTTTGTTAAAATGCTTGTAGAATGGCAAGATTTACCTTTTAAAGTTATTGATTATGGGGTTGCTTGTCGTGCTTGGTCGTTTTACGTAATTTTGAAAAAAGTCTAAGGGGGTGATAATTATGAAATGTACAAGATGTGGACACACAATGGGAATTCCTAAAAAGGATGGTTGGGCTAATTGCCCGAAGTGTAATTTGCCGAAATTCCTGGGAAGGATAAAGCCCAAAAAAAAGAAAGACGATGAAGTTGAAGAATCTCCGCAAGAGATTGAGGAGATCGAAGAATAGAACTCTAACCTCTCCCCTACTCCGGGCAGGTGTAGGGGGGTAGGGCTAGTTTCAGGCACGAATGAGGTTAAAGAGATAGCGGGGGAGAGTAGGGGAGAGAATACAAAAAATATGCGGATATTAATAAATTACTTATATAAATCTTTAATAAAAATTGATGGTTAAACCTGGTTTAAAATTAAATTTAGGCTGTGGCAGATATATAAAATTAGACTATATTAACTGTGATATTCAAAAATATCCCGGTGTAGATAAAGTATTCAATTGCAATAATTTGGCTCCTTTTAAAGATAATACTGTCGATTTGATCCATTGTCATAGTTTCTTTGAGCATTTGTATATTTACGAACACTTGCCATTTTTAGAGGATTGTAAAAGAGTTTTAAGCGAATCCGGTCGGTTGATTATTTTGGGTATTCCTGATTTTGAAATGATTTGCAAGTCATATCTCCGTATGTGTGAAGCCCCGGCCCCTTTTGATGGTACTTTTAATCTTTATCAGGCCTACCGGCTTACCCATGGAGATTTTATAGAAAATGGGAAAGCCAGTATTCCCCAGCTTCATAAAACCTTGTTTGATAAAGAATGTTTAAAGAATTTATTTAATTCTGTTTTCCCAAAAAATTGCCGATTTTTTAGTTATGATTTTCCCAACGAACAGTTTAATATGACTCTGGGTGTTGTTGCTAGTAAAGATCATTCTCTAGCCGGGGTTTCAATGGTAAAGATTTTATCTGAGTTTAAAAGCTCTTTTGATGATTTAAACAGTATATGCGAATTTTAATAAATTATTTATACCAGTATTATCCTTTTACTACTGCCTCTTACTTAGAAATGGCCTTAAGAGCCGATCCGAGAATAGAAGTCTTTAGGATCGGTGAGAATAGGATTCCTTGTGCTGATTTAATAATCAATATGGAACCCTGTGAAACTGTTATTGCCTATCCTGGGAGAAAATCTTGCTACTGGGAAATTGATAATCATATTCATAAGGGAAAGGATGTAAATAAATACCAGAAAGTTAATCATGTTTTTACTGCTCAAAAACTCTTTCTTCCTTTATACCCGGAGAAAAAAACAACCTGGTTGCCTTTGGCCGCCGACCCGGAAAAGCATAAATTATACCCCGATGAGCCATTAAAGTATGATATTGGCTTTTTAGGAAATGACACTTACCCCCGGAGAAAGGATTTATTAGATAAAATAGGGCGAAGGTATAATTTGCTAAGATCGACCAGCGAGCCAGGGGAAGAATGGTCGCGAAAGCTCTCGAGATGTAAAATACTTTTTAATTGTTCAATGGATAATGATTTAAACATGAGGGTATTTGAGGCAATTTCTATCGGGCGATTACTCCTGACTGATAAGGTCGAGGGGCAAGATGATCTACTAAAAGACGGTGAACATTATGTGTCTTTCAAGGACTGGCCCGATTTAGACGAAAAAATCAGATTTTACCTAAAGAATGAGGAAAAGCGGGATTCATTAGCGAGCGCTGGGGCTGCTTTTATTAGGGCAAAGCACACCTATCAGCACCGATTAGAGAAGATATTAGAAGTTTGTGGCTTTCACTAGCATGGATTCTGTATTAGTCGTTATCGTTTACACTCACCACAAGGAATATTGTCGATCTATGTACCCTAAAATTTATAATATTCTTGATTATAAAAACAAGGATATTGCTTTCATTGATGAGAAATTTTACCCGGAACTGACAAGAGAACCTACTGGTGAGCAAAGGGCAGCCAGGGGGCGCCAGATTGGGATTGATATTGCTAGGAAAAAAGATGTTGACTGGCTTTTCTTTCTTGATCTCGATACTGAACCAGAACCAGATGCTATCCAAAAAATGCTTAAAGTTAAGCATGGGCTAGTGGGCGGGCTTCATGCTGCCAGGGGCAACCCTTGGCACCTTATCGGCCATAACTATAAAGACCGCAAGAGCTTAGAACGAATATGGTTAAAAAAAGAGGACATGAAAGGTACCCCAACTGTCGATGGTATAAGTGGGGGCCACCTTCTCGTCGCTCGTGGAATTTATCAAAGGGTTGATTATTCCGGCTATATAGGACCCGGAACGATCCCCCTCCGGCATACTGCTGATGATGAGTATTTAGAGTTAAAGATTTATGATAGCCTGAAAATCCGGCCTAAAGTGGCGATTGATTGCCGATCTTGGCACCATTCCGACGATGGGCGCGCCTATCGGGTATGGGGGGAAGTAAAACAATGGAGAAAATTTTAAAAGAGGGCCAGCTTGCGATCGTCATGCCTGTTTTAGACTGCTTGAACTATACAAAGCAGTTTTTACCGACGATTAGGACAAAACACCCTTATAAATTGATAATAATTAATAATGGATCGACTGATGGTACCGCAAATTTCTTGGATAGATTGGGGAAACTTGAAGATGTAATTATTATCCATTCAAAAGAAAATATAGGTTGTGGGCCTGGTTGGAATTATGGGATTAAATACGCGATTGAGAACTTTGATAGCCAATTCTTCTTTATTCCTAATAATGATATTCTGCTTCACCCGGAGGCAATAGATACTCTGATCGACTGTGTTTCTCTGCCAGGGGTTGCCCTTGCCTCTGCGACTGATGTTGCCGGGCAAGTGGTCCGGGCGCCTGATGTTTTAACTCTTGATTTGCCTAAGCATGGGATTTTAAAAGAGGCTCCGGATTTTTCTTGCTTTATGCTCTCAAGAGAAACTATCGAAGAAATAGGCTATTTTGATGAGAAGTTTTATCCGGCCTACTTTGAGGATAATGACTACCACTACCGAATTAATCTAGCCGGCTTAAAGGGGGTTAGCACTAATAAGGCTTTATATTTTCATTATGGATCAAGGACTGTTAAAGAGGGAAAGGAAATTAAGAAAACGGTTAATTTGGCTTATCTTGCTAATCGGGATTATTATATCCGGAAATGGGGCGGGAAACCCGGAGATGAGGCTTTTGCCTTTTCTTTTGATAAACAGAAATGACCGCGCCTTTTGATGATTTTGTTGAAGTATTTAAGAATATGGCCCCGGACCATAAGCAAAAATTAATTGCTGCTCATAAGGAGTTTGGAAGGCTAAGGGGCTTTTGCTCTGCTAAGGGCCACATTGAGATTTTGCCAAAAATGCAAGGAATTAAAGTATTAGAACGAACTAAGGAAGTTAAGGAATTAAAAAAAGTGGTTGACTTTCTCAAACCCGGGGGGTTTAAGTGGATTGATGAAACAAAGACCATATTGCCTAAGTCGGCAAAAAGGTCTGGTACTTGATAAACACTTGACAAACAATGGTAAACAATGGTAGTCTTTTGTATGATAATAAAAGACTTCTACTCTGTAAAGGAAGTGGCCAAAATATTAGATTATAGTGAAAAAACGATCAGGGATTATATTAGAAAAGGAATTTTTAAAAGTGAACAGATCAAGAAATGGGGTAGGCACCGGATACCCTGGCTTGAGATTCCTTCCTACGGTAGGAAAAGAATGTTAAAAGTTAACTAAGACAGGAGGTATTAATGAACTTTTTAAAAAAGGTGCTTGATAAAGATAAGAGATTAGGCTTTGCTTTCCGCAAGCGATTTGGGAAAATGATAATCTTTAAGGATAAGAAAACAGGGAAGTTTATCGTTGCTTTCAGATCAAAAAGCGATCTTGTTATTAATGTTTTTACCGATCAAAAAAAGGCAGAATTGATTGATATAAAAGAACATGAAGCCAAGAACTGAAACTTTACTTGAGTTTATTTTTATAATGGTGATCGTTATTCTTTTAATTGCTTTACTTTATGGAAGGTAAATGGAAGGTAAAATGAAGCCAAAAATTAATTTGCCATTTAAGGGAAAATATCCCATTACTTTCAGATTTGGCGAAGCGCCAAGCTGGTACACTTTGAGGATGGGGTACCCGCATAATGGGGTTGATTTCGGCCTACCTGTCGGGGTACCTGTTAGGGCCTGTGATAAAGGAGTGATCCAGTACGCTGACAATTTTCCGGACTCTAACGGATTAGGCATCAATATTAAGCACTCTTGGGGCATATCTCAATATTGGCATTTGAGCAAACTTTCTGTCAAACAGGGGGGGGTAGTTGAAAAAGGCCAATGTATAGGACATTCCGGCGATACCGGTTTTGCTACTGGCCCGCACTTGCATTTTGCAACTAAGGTAATAGGTTTTGGCCCCGATAATATGCATGGCTGGTCCGATCCATTACATTATCTTACCGAGGAAATTCAAGAACCAGAGATTTTGCCTATCCAACCGCAATATTACAGGGTGAAAATAGGTGATTCTCTTTGGAAAATAGCTGCGAAGTTTTACAAAAATGGGTACCAATGGCGAAGAATTTACGATGCTAATCGCAAGACAATTAGGGATCCGGCCTTGATCTTTCCTTTGCAAAAATTACTAATCCCATGAGTGAAAAAAAGAAGTTAAAAGAGATTAACCCGCCATTTGAATCTGTCGAATTTTCTCCGGAAGAGATAGCGACTATTGCAATTATGTTTATACAGGGGTTGCGCGCTTTATTAAGAGATGCACCAAAATCTAGGCGGTACCGCCTCGAGATGAAAATGTTCGAAGTTAAAAGAGTAAGAAAACATGAAAATCCTTGAAAAAGTTTTTGAATTTTCACTTTTAATGCTTGTGATTTTATATTTTGCGATTATGTCGTTTATTTTATCAGTAGGCATAGTTTTTTTTCTCTGGTTAATTTGGACTCTTTCGCATATTTTAATAAATGGGCAAGTATAAACGATCTCGGGAGAAATTAGAAAAAAAACTAGGCCGGAAATTAAAAAAGAACGAAAGGTGCCACCATAAGGATCATAACCCGGAAAATGACGATCCGGAGAATTTGGAGGCTATGACAAAACATGAACATAACATTGAAACCTTTAAGGGAAAAAATGCGCTGTATAAATATAGAAAAAGTCAAGAAAATAGATAAGTGGTTCGTGCTGATCTGTGTTGTTGTTCTCGCCTTCATCTGGGGAACTGCTACGACTGCCAGGGTTGCCCGGCAGGGGTTCGAGGAACGAAGAATCTATCTCGAGCAGTTAGAGAAAATTCTAAAAGAGAATAACGAAGAAATAATAAACATAAGATATATAGACTAGAAAAAGTCTTTCAGTTATTAACCTCAAGTTAAAAATAGATTTTTCTCGGTTTTCACTCACTTAAATGCTCTCGTGCTTAGAAGTGGCTGGGAGGAAAGTCGCACAATAAATACTTTACGAACCCCTATTGCCTGATCTTCATTGAAAAGACTTTGCCGGACTACTGATTATTTTGTAAAAAAATTTCGCGGATTTTTAGGTACTTTACCCCCCCTAAAACCCCCCGGCCCCTGCACCTACTCGGTTCAGTTAATCACTCAAGCTTACTAGATCAGCAAGACCGTAGGCCTTAAAGTAAAATAATCTGGGGTTCTCGCCGGACTTGCTCAAGGCTCACCGGATCCACCCCTTACTGTGTTTTACTGTACTTTCTCTCCTATGGTCGGGAAATCCTCGGTTTCGCCCAAGAGAAAGAGCCTAAAGGATCGGTAGGGGGCTTGTACTTGCTAGCAAGGGCCTAGCATCCCGCCTCTTTATCCCGAATGAGCTTAATTTTCATTAAACTCACACATAAGGACCAAAGTGAAAAGTGTTTAAAAGAGACTAGTCTTTTGTGGTATTACTTTGGCCCTAATGCATGGGCTAATGAGTTTTGTCGGTGTGTTTTTTTGGGTCCGGAGAGTTTTTTTCATGTCAGTAATTTAAAAGTATAGTGGTTTTTTCTTGCTGTCAAGGGGAAGAAAAAAACCGGAAGAATCGATATATTTTCTTTTTCCCCAAGGATTGGGGTTATCTTCTCTTTTTGCTTTGGTATGTTCCCAACCCCCCGCAGTATTTTGTTTCGGAGGAATAGCAAAAAATATTAAGAAACGCCAGAGAAAAAGAAAAAGGTTGTTGGTGCTTCGGGGGTAGGATATCAAATGCGGGGGTGGCCGAACGGAACACCACGAAGGAAGTTCGAGGGGGCAACGCCGGATGGCGTGTTGCTTATTTGCCCCCCGACTTCTTGAGTGGGTGCAGAGAGGGGGAAGCCCCCCGCACCCGAAGCCCTGAAACATTGGCAGGGAAAAGATAAGGACCGCGAAGCCGAAGCGAGAGCGGGCCCGGGAGATATTGTACTAGAAAAATGAACGAAGAGAACATAGGCGAGGCGCACGCAAGGGCGCCCAGGCTGAGGAAGTGGGGGGAGCATACCATTATTGTTTTGGGTGGGTGGGTAAAGCACCAATAAAAGCTTTGATTATTTTTTCTTGGATTCTTCCGAGTACCAGTTTTTGATCGTCTTGCGCCACCGGTGTATTTGCGATGGTGCAACGCTTAGTTTTCTGGCGATTCTGGCCCAGACTATTTTTGAAGTTGCTGGGGTGTCTAAGATAGCAAACATCATGCATTTTTGCCCCCAGCTAAGATTTTTACTTTTTAGAATTGAGCGATAGGCTTGAACGAAGGTCTTATCTTTCACCTTCCTTAATGAATGGGTAGTATTGTTAATCATGGCTTTATGGTAGCAAGAGGTGAAAGTCGTTGTCAACCATTTGCTGTTATCCTAACGCCACTAAACGAAAAAAAGCCTTTAATGACCAGAAAATTTTTTTAGTTAGAAAAAACAAATTGGCGAGGGCAAATTCCGTTCAAAAAGGGGGAAAGATAGGCAAAATCTCTGGTGGACTCGAAAAAAATATATTTCTGATAGCTGATTATGGGTAAAAATCAGGGTTGGCCCGGCGGGAGGCGGGCCAATCAGATAATGCGAGAACTTTGCCTGTAGCAAATTTTGGGGGGCCTGAAATTTGCGGAAGGCAATCTTTTTGTTTTATTAAAATTCAGAGGCCAAGAGTGGCGTTGTACAATTCGCGATTGTGCGATGAAGGGCGATAGCCCTGGTCCACCTTGGCCGAATGGGGCGTCGCAAAAGATTGTTTTGCGATGACCAAATTCATTGTTTCCGAGGATGAGAAAGCTCGTCGCAAGACGAGGAAACAATCCATTTGCTTTGTTCTCGCCACCGCTTCCCTTCTCTGGGGGGGGAGGCCTACCCCCAGAGCAAAGCGAAGGGGGGTAGGGGGTGGGGCGTAGCCCCCCCGAGGGGGATGTCGGGGGATACTTCCCCCGACTACTATTGCTTTTGTTTTCTTTTACAATTGCCTTTCTTTTCACTTCCGTCTAGAATGGTTTAAGTGAAAACAACTCATTTCGGCACTATGTTGATGGTTAAAGATACCCCCGGCTTGATCACTCCTTTGCCTGGGCGATCTTATGCTAATCAACTAATCGAATCAATTAATCAAACAAAACATACACTAGACATAATACAGTACCAATGGAACTTTTATTCCGGAAAGCCGGATTGTGTCATGCAAAGAATAAACAGAACTCTTTTAGCTAAGATCAACGCCGGTGTTAAGACGCGGATTTTATTAAATAAGGAGGGCCGGGGCGCGCACTTAACCGCGATAAATATGAGAGCCAAGAGGTATTTGAGCGAAGCGGGGGCGAAGGTCAAACTTGGTAGGACATTTCCTATTAACCACGCGAAGCTTTGGCTCTTTGATGATGATTCAACCATCTTAGGCTCGCACAATCTATCCAATCGTTCTGTTACTGTCAATAATGAAGTTTCGGTTCTTATCAAAGCCCGGAGCGTATTAATGGAATATCGGAGGTACTTTGACTTGATATGGGAGCTTTCATAAGCCGACAAGCGAACAAGAACAATGATCATAAGCAACCAAACCAGGTGCAGAAAGGGTTATAAAGAGGACACAGACTCGGGGAAGGGTCGTCGGTGTGGTGGTAAAGTTACAGTACAGGACCGCCAGCGCTCGTACACGCTTAAGAGTCGTTATCGTTCTATGGTCGTTTGAATTTTTTCACGAACGAATTTAAAGTTATAGGTTAAAATAGAATGGAGGTTAAAAATGGAAGAATTAGTTCTAAAAGCTCTCGATCAAGGGGGAACCCTCACTCTTTCTTTAATTATAGTATGGTTCGGCGGTAAAAAACTTGATAAGATCGAAATTTTACTACATAAATTGGTGAACATAACTGCCCTCACCCACTCGTCAAAAGAAACTAAAAAAAAGGTTAGGAAAATTTTAAACGGAGATAAGTAATGGCTCTAATTATGGGAATCACTTTGCCGGCCGGTCTTGAGATTGTCTACAACCGGACTATTCGAATGTATGATATCTCCGTAATGTGTAATGTCGGGAAAAATCCCCGGTTTTTCCCCAGGAGTAAATTTCATACCTTGCGAGAAATAACTTATCTCTTTCAAGTTGCTTATGCTTGGAGCCAATTTTCTGAAGATACAAAAGACGAATGGAGTTTTGCCGGTAATATAACTGGTCAGCATGGGTATAATCTCTATGTGCAAGACAAATCCTATCGGATAAAATACGCTATTGGGGGCGATGCTACGCCTTCGATTTATCATCAATACCTAGTTGGCCATCTTAATATCAGCGCCCCAGCCTCTAGCGCGCTAATAACGCAGTATAATGGCCGGAGGGTTAACTTCCCCGCCTCTTTTGAAATGTGTTTTAAAACTAATCTGGTTGCTGATGGCCCGGACCCTTACGCAAGATTAAAATTCACCTGGACTAGATATTATAGGGGGGGAAATATAGAATCTACGGAAACAATAGATTTGCCCCTTGTTTCCGGTTGGGATAAGTTGAAAAAGTGGATCACCTACTATAAGGGTATAAGAGGTAGATGGAGGCTTGAAATAGAGTTAAATGATGTTACCGGTGATCTGTGGTTTGATAATATCTGGGCCTTTTATAGCGGGGAAGTGAAAATAAGTGATCCGTATTGCTTAGATGTGATAAAATGGTGGGAAGGAACATCTCTACCGACTGGGGTTACTTTAGAAACAGTTTATCCAACTGGAGGTGCTATATAAATGGCAATAATCTGCTGGGGGAATTTAGCAAAAGCTGCTGATGAAACTACTCGGATTGAAGAATCTATTAGTGATTATGTTGAAAGACATGATGAAAATGTTAATGCGCACCAAGTTTACGGATCGTCTTTGTATATGCACCGTATTCAGGATGAGTTAGATCATAAATTCGGCTCTGTTGATTTCAAATGGTTAGCTTTAAATAAAATATTGGTTAATGCTGCTTTTGAGAGTTTTGATGGTTGGTATGTTGATGCTACTACCGAAATTGTTGGTGTTTTAGGAAGTGGTATTGCGACTAGCGCTATTGCTAATAATGAGGCATTTATGACTCTTGAGCCGGGCGGTATTCTTGAACTAGAGTATTCTAAAAATCCTTTTTTCCAAACTACTGTTAAACTTTCGCGCGCTGATGATCTTGAAGTTTCTTTCGGTTGTGGCCGGGAAAAAGGTAGCGGAGATTTAGATAGCTTTGGTTTTTACTTCGTCAATGGTACCGAATATGTGTATTGGACAAAAGATCCGACTACTTATACCCAGGTATTAAGTAATATCGTAACTACTGATCGCCATGTATATCGGGCTGTTTTTGATAATGATGCCGGTAATATAAAATTCTATGTTGATGGAGAGTTGGTTTATACTGCAACCGAAAATTTACCCTCTACGACCAATTCTTTTGTTTTCACATATTGGGTAAAAACTACGGAAAATGTTATTAAATACTTATATTTTATGGATTTTCTATTCATGTTGGATAGGTAGATAGATGGATTATGCGGAAATTTACAATGCTATTGGCTTGTCGGCTAGGGGTAGAATCGGTAAATTATGGATCCATAAGCAGTATAGCGCCTTTAAGGTCGTTACTAAATACTACTATCCCGAAAACCCAAGATCAGGAGATCAGCAAGGGTGGCGGTCCGTATTCTATGATGCGGTTTATAACTGGCGAGGATTTGACGAAAGCACAAAAAACTTTTATAATGTAAAGACTAGGCCAAAGCGTATGTCGGGGTACAATCGTTACCTCCGGCTATACTTAGAGGCTAACTATCCAATGATAATATACTGGGGTTCTCTTGAAAAATCAGCAACCGATCCAGCCCTCGTTCCGGATTATATTGGTTCTGATTATTTTACCGCCGGCCTTTATCCCGCCGCCAAGAAAAAACTTCTTGCTCTCCCCTCCTCCGGCGATCTTGTTTTACCCGGTTCTCTTAAAGTTGCTGGTGATGTGTGTATAACCAAGCAACCGTGTGTTGCCGCAAGGATGAGCGCCGATCAAACTATTGCTCATGGTGTTCCGGAGGAAATAGATTTTGATACAGAAGACTTTGATTTAAATGGTGAATTTGATACAACTGGTCATAGGTTTACGGCGAAAAAGGCAGGAAAATATTTTATTTCTTGTAGTATTCAATGGTATCCGACAACTATTGACAAGAAATATGAGATTTTTGTATATATAAATGGCGCTCAAGATCTTTTGCGTGGTGGTGTTAATCAATCGGCTGGTGGTGGTCGTTTGACTGTTGGTACTCATCATCTTGTCGATTTAGCTGTTGATGGTTACCTTGAGTTTGTTGCTAATCACAATTCGCTAGTTAATAGGGATATTATAGCGGCAAGAAGTTATTTATCAATCTTTCGCGTTGCTTGATTTTGTCTTGACAATCTGGGGTTTAATAGATTATTATAGAAGGTGAGTGGCCAACCTCTAGGCCCGATCTCCTGTTTAAATGTTGAGAGGTAGAAAGGAACCAAAACTAAATGGCAAGATTAACCGGACCCCTTTTCTCTCTTGATGCTAGGGGATCAATCTGGAAAACAATCGTATATTCAGCCTGGAAGGGTATTAATTATGCTCGTATGCGGGTAAAGCCTTATAATCCTAAAAGTGCGTACCAAGATGGGATTAGAGATACTTTAACCTGGGGAGTGTTATATTTCACCAAAGGTGCTTATGTGGCAGCGGCCCAAAAAACCTGGTGGAATACCTATGCAGAAGGAACTAACATGTCGGGGTTTAACCGATTTATGAAATTCTTTGTTGCTGATAACTACGATGAAGATACTGGAACTTTTATCTATGCGCAGGTCTCCGATCCTCAATAAAAGTTTTTAGTCTATTGGCTATGTTTTTATGCTTGCCAATTACTTTTAAAAAATGTTAAAACAAATTAAGTTAGAATCCGGGGATGTTGTCGTTATTCATCCTCAAATTCTCGGACACCTTTCGGGTTGGATTGACTCCTTGTATCGTGCTTCAAAAGGTCTTAAAAACTTTGGGATTCTTTCTGCTCTTATCCTCGACCAAAGAAAAAAAATATTCTTTCATGGTGGATTTTTCGCGCCTCACTACTCGACCCCCCTTTCCTATGGAATGGGCGAGGATTATTTCGGGCAATATCCCGGAACCAGGGAGGTTAGCGTTGTGCCTTTCTACTGTGCGATTATTAGTAAGGCACTTGTTGATAAATTTGGGATTCCCGAAGTTTTAGGAACTGATATTTTTGAGGATGGGAATTACTGTCTGCAAGCTATGGCTAATGGTTTTAAAGTCTATTCTACCGATAAATTAGCAGTTGTATAT
>Ga0307928_10002398_pt1 | contig 14418 bp, 11 predicted proteins | sample AceLakmetagen232_FD_201815 | JGI IMG/M metagenome (GOLD analysis project Ga0307928, IMG submission 201815) | Saline water microbial communities from Ace Lake, Antarctica - #232 | ecosystem: Environmental > Aquatic > Non-marine Saline and Alkaline > Saline | place: Antarctica: Ace Lake... | reverse complement strand
CAGGTGCTGGACCAGCACCCGATTGAGGTCACCGCGTTTATCGAAGAGCTTGACCAGCAGCTGGTACTCGTGATGGGTGCGGTAGCTGGCTACAACGCTCCGGCTAGGTATCGCCGACACTTTGGTTTTATCACCGAGAACCATCTTGATACGCTTGATGAGCTCGTTCAACGGGCCGGTGTACAACTAAACGAGGCCGCGAAACGGTCGGGCTGGATCCCCTACTCACGGGTGCGGGACCCGCTTCGTGCTGCACTGACCGAGCTGGGTGGACGCGTCCGCGCGGCGGAGATCGAATTATACAGCTGGCAGCATGAGGCTGGCCTGTCTGGACTGGAACTTGAGAAGAGAATTTTAAACAGAGCGAGCAAGGTGACACACCTATTAAGTTTGCTGAAACCTAAGAGAGCTGAAGAGAAATATGAATCTATTAACGAACGACACACAACACCACACCAACAACCCGAACAAGCAGATTGATTTCAAGGTCGACACGCTGCGTCCGGAGTTGATGATTAAAATGGTCTCGGATATGTATCCGAACCCACGCCGAACCCTCCTGACAGAGTATGTTCAGAATGCAATGGACTCGCACCGCCAGCGTGCGGAGCGGGACCCGGATTGGAGCCCACACCCAATTGAGATTACACTACCTACTGACGAGACGCCCGAGTACGTGGTGCGTGACTTCGGTGTGGGTATGACTGAGGAGGATATCGAGAATACCTTCCGCTACGTATTCCGCTCCACCAAGAACAGCAATCCGGACGACCTCGGCGGGTTTGGTATTGGTAAATTGGTGTTTGGTGCCTACACCGGTGTGATGTTCCTTGACCTGTACGACGGTGCGGAGCGACACAACTTCCTGTTCCGGTTGAAGGATGGGTTTGCAGGCGCACAGAAGCAATTCTCACGGGCATGCGATGAGGAGCGGGGCGTGCGTGTTACCATACCGGTGCTCACACGGGACGTGGTATATTTCCGCAACGTGGCGGTATTCCAGTACGGGTTCATGCGCGAGCAGCCCCTTATCACCGGGCAACCCGACTTCTTCAAGGAGTTTAACCAGTGGTGTAAGGGTGAAAAGATCTACGCCACGGATGATGAGTGTGGGGTGCTCTACGCCAAGAACGAACTACCCGAGTACGTCAGTAAGCACGCGGGGGACAGGGAACCACAACCACAGGCCCTGATCGGAGGGTTACCCTTCAACATCAACCTTACCACGCTGGGCGAGAATGTCAGCGAGAACGCCGCGCAGACAAAACTGATTAAACGGTTTAGCGATCAGTTCTTTACGTTCTGGTTTGACTCGAGCGAGGTGGATATAGTCCCCTCCCGCGATAACCTGAAGTATAACGAAAAGACCTGCCGCGCGCTGATTCGACGCCTGCGGGAGCTGGACGACGCTCTGCAGGTGTATTTCAATGAATTGATAGATAGTGATAATGTAACGTTATTAGAGTCTTATCGAGCACTGGAGCAACTACTCTCGCAAAAAATTATCAGCAGTGATATGGTTGATCCGATGTCCTGGCGTGCACAGCCCTCCGGCTGGTTCAAGCAGGTGCAGGAGTTGCGTAATACAATGAGAAGCGGTGGCGAGTCGCGCTTCACCAATGATACAGCAGCCATCGCGGCCACTGGTTTTAGGCGTGGAACCTCGAGAAAATTCAATGACAGTAAGTTGTGTGACATGTTCGGCGCTGACACGCCACTCAATCAAATGGTGGAGTTCCTGGTCGATACCATCAGTGGGGTGCGCGGTCAACGCCGCACGCGCCACTCCTGGTACAACAATCTGGCAGGTACACGGCAACCGTTCGATGATATTCGCGCGAACCTGCTACCATTTACCGCGCACATAGACGATCACTGGCACGAGGCTACCTTCGTGGTAGCGGCCGAGGACGAGATCACGAAGGTTGAGGCAGGGCGGCGCATCAACTACCAACTAGCACAGAATGTTAATCCGGGAGACTTGCACATGACAAAAAACACCGTCGTGCTCTATCTGAACGCCGGTGTTACTTACCAGCAGTTTGTGGATAAATTAGTCGGGATGGAAATTGGTATCGATCCCCTGCGTTTTGTTAATGCTAACACGCTGCAGGTGGTACCAGCCACTGTCTCTGTAAGCTCAAACAGGGGATCGTTCACACCAGGTAACAGCGGTATGACACACTTCGGCCTGAACAATTTGTTCCTGCTGAGTGATAAGGGTGAGAGCCCTAGCGAGAAGTTTAATGCTACGTTCTGGGACGCGCTGGAGGACCCCGAGAAAGAGTTGAAAGAGATGCGTGACGCGAATAAGCTAATTCTCTTGGTGGATGTAAAGGCCTATTACCCTGTTATCGACGATGCTATGGAGAAATGTGTCGCTAAAGTATTCGTCCCGGAGAGATTCCGTGAAAACATGCTGGGTGACAGCACGCGTTTCCGCAAACTCGTCATGTTTGTGGAGGAGGTCTCGGGAAAATCTGTACGTATTGTGGGTGTTAAGGATCGTACCAAACTACCAGAGGGGACTATCGGGCAGGACTTCGTCGAGTACCTGGTACGGGACACGCTCGGTAGATCTATCGATGAACTACTGCTACTCGATTCCAAAAACAGAGATGAATTCGTAGCCGGTTGTCTGATCAAGCTGCTCCGAAACATCTGTTGCACGATGCCCGCAAAAAGCCGGTGTCGTATCAAAACGCCGGCGATGCTAGGACTGAATGATGAGCTGCGCGCGGTTGGCGCAGGGATACTCACAATCAAGGGCTGGTCGGAGCGTACATTCGATGCGCTCCAGACTTTTGAGCGGTTCATTGCACTGTTAGACGGCTATGGTAGATGGCACATTTATCACGACCTCGATAAGGACTTGCGCGATCGTGTCTCTATGTTCCAGGCAATGACGCGTGTGATTGAGAAAAACCCACTGATGCATGCTAACGGTAAAGCAGAGATCGCTGGATACCCTGCACACACACGGCTGCTCCGGGCCTGGGGTGAGAAAAGTTTCTGCAGTATAAAACACTCTGATGACGATGCGCCAGCGATGCTTGGTTTCTCGGCCATGGAGGGTATCCAAGAGGCTATAGACAGAGATATGGACTCAGACCCCGATACGACCGCACTGCAGGTTAGCGGGGTGCTAACTAGCAACCCCCGCTACGACCGCGCTCGCTTGCTGGAGCGTGCGGCCGAGGCCTGGCAGGAGATGGCAGACAGTACGCGCGCGCTGGCCGAAAAGTTTCACACACAAATGCCCGAGAACATTCCCGGGCTACCTGTGCTGATAAAGACACTGGATGCGGCTAACAACCCGTTCGAGCACGCACGCATGATCGAAATAAGGGATGAGCGACGTGATGATTACAGCGTGATACTAGCGGTTGCTCTGTTCGTGTTGCTGCTACAATTCGACCATGACGCGATATTCAAAAAGGGTGAAATAACAGACCTTTTTGGACTCTACTCAACCTGTAAATCGAAACGCAGTATTCCGCTGGATGCGCTCCTGTACACGCAAATTGTAGGTAACCCGGAGGAGACGGACAAAGTCATCGAGCGCCTGTCAAACTCCATAGAATTAGTGTTTGCCATGCAGCTCTCAGCGATGTATGCATTACGCTACATCAACTCGATTAAAAACATCTCGTCTGTAACAGACGAACACATCAAAGCTTTAACATAATGCAAGAACCAATATTCAGAATTGAAGTCGACTTCGTATCGGTGGTGCTCACCGACGATCACGACGAAAAACACAACCGGGTGTTCCTCAGAGAGGAAAACCCCGGCCTTTACAAACGAGCACGCAAGGCCGCCACCGAGCGCGATTACGCACAGCTGTTCACGCTCTCGTCCTCACTCTTGGACGACCTGCGCGAGATCGATCGGCGTTTCCATATCGAGCCTGACGGTAGTATCCGTTTCGATGGTATCCTTCTCCAGAACTACGTGGTGGACAACATCCGCAAGTGCGTACAACGTGGTGTACGCCCAACCAACTGGGTGAACTTCCTCAAGAACACACTCGCAAATCCTCACGCGATCACGGTGGAAGATATTCACCGGTTCCTGAGCAAGCATGAGAGTTGCCCAATCACCGAGGACGGGGCTATCCTGGCCTATAAGAAAGTGGACAAGAATTACATGAGTTTCTTCGCGTCTAGGAAAACAGGCCAGCGGGAGCGCTGGGCGCCGGGTGAAGAGGTATCACTACCACGCGAGGAGTGCGACCACGACCGCAACGAAACTTGTTCGGCCGGTCTACACTTCTGCAGTCGGGACTACCTACCGCACTCTTTCGGTGGTGAGGGTCATATCGTGATGGTGAAGATCTTCCCGCAGGATATTGTATCGATTCCGGTGGAGTACAGGGACGCCAAGGGGCGTTGCTGCCGCGCATTCGTGCTGCGGGATATTCCGGACTATGACTCGTTTGCTTTCAGCGGCTCCGCCTATACCGAGGACGGTCTTGAGGTGGATGGCCCTGAGATGTGCAAGAGCGAGATGATGAATGACCTGGCGGCCCAGCTGCTTGACTTCCTCACCAGCGGCCGTCTGCAGAACCTGTGCGGTATTAGTCGGGCCCTGCTACCACACAAGCTGGTGCAGTTCGCCCACGAGTTCTTCGAGCTGGAGGGCAGTAACTTCGTATATGACACAGAGGATGTGGTGCGTGCAATCGACCAGCGGGAGGAGCTACAAGAGCTTGCAATCGTTGACGTGAACGGGCACGGAGACATCATCATTCGTTTGGTCAACTAAACATAACATTAATGTTTCGATACCCCGCACATCCCTGTGATGTGCGGGGTTTTTTATTATGGCAATAGACCTAAAAAGAATGATGCGACACGTGGTGAGCATCGACCTCGAGACCACCAGTCTCGATGAACGCCGCGGTGGAATTGTCTCGATCGGTGCAGCCTACTACGGCGCACCAGAGGACGCATTTTACCGTGAACTAACAATAACTGAGGACTGTCTGATCGATCCTGAGGCACTACGTGTCAATGGGGAGACCGAACAAGGATTACGGGTTCGCAAGGCCGACGCGTCACGCGAGTATATCACACCGGCCACCGCCCTGACGGAATTGTTAGATTGGTGCCGGGAGCGCGACTTGCACGTGATCCTGGGCAAGAACCCCAGCTTCGACTACCGATTTCTTCGGGCGAAGTGGTGCGGGTTGGGACGATCCCAGGGGCTGTTTGAACAGGTGCTGAGCTACAGGACTATCGACTGGAGTGGTTTCGCCATTCCGTTGATGCTCTACCTCGGCTGGGAGATTCCCCCACACGGTCTCAGCAGTATAGACATCGCGCGCTTCCTGCAGATGCCTGACGAGGCCCGTCCTCACAACGCACTTAATGGTGCACGATACAACCTATTTGCGGTGCAACACATCATGCGAAAATACGAGGAAAACTCTTGAAATCAAAACTAATTAAGACTGTAATCCGTAAGAAGCTGAAGAGGTGGACGGACGAGATCGCCAAGCGCGATAAAGACCTGGCGCATGAGGTCGAACAAAATGTTGTGGTGATGGGTGGTGCAATCTGCTCGCTACTGGATAACGAGGGCCCTCGGGACCTCGACGTGTACTTCCGCAATATCGATACAGCCCACCGCGTGATAGAGTTTTATCTGTCCTCGCTGGGTGGTCCAGGAAAACTGGAACGCTACACTGAGGAGGAGCTGGAGGCTGAGGAGGGCGCTATACCCAACGAGGATGTTTACCTGGTCGAGCAGCACAACCCAACCGGTGTGCGTGCGTTCGTGCGGTCCACAGGCACCCTCAAATCACCAAACATGATCGAGAACGCTGCCAACCTTTTCTCGGACGAAATATCGGATGAGCTCAACACCGAGCTGTTCGGTACTCGCGACGAGAACGAGTTGGCCAGTGTCAGCGCCGATGCGGAGCCCGAGGGGGTTGCACGGGAACGGGAGGACGCACCTCCATTCAGCGCACGCTACCTTACCGATAATGCACTAACACTGAACGATGGCGTTCAGATTGTGTTGAGATTTGTGGGTGAGCCCGTGGAGATACTCAAGTATTTCGACTTCGAGCACTGCAAGATGTGGTACTCGGGCTGGGACCGCCACCTGGAGATCGGGTTCAATGCGCTCGAGGCCCTACACAACAAACGTCTGGTATATTCTGGTAGTCGCTACCCTGTGTGTAGCCTGTTCCGCATCAAGAAGTTTCTTGGTCGTGGTTGGCGTATTAACGCTGGCGAGATTGTGAAGATCGCCTACCAGATTTCGAAACTAGACCTGGATAACATCAACGTGCTGCGCGACCAGCTTATCGGCTGCGACCACGCTTACTTCGTTGCGATGTTGGATCGAATGACCAAGGTCGTTGACGAGAAGAAAGCGCAGGACGCGAAATTCAGTTTCAGCGATATTCTGTTCGAGAAGATTGACGAATTTTTTGGGTAACCAAAGAGAACTTTTGAAAAATTATGAAAAGATATTTTAAACTATTACTTGCCGCGCTCACACTGGGCGCGGTGCTTGTGACACCGGCCTGCGCCGCTGGCATGGAGACGCAGGTCTCCTGCCTGTGCTGTGCGGCCCATGTGACACACACAAACAACCCAGGAGAATCCATTCGGGTGTCGCTGGGGGCACCACTGTTCAGCCCGGTACGCACAGCCGACCAAATTATCGAGGTCGACACACGTGAGTTCGTGGAGTGGTTGGGGGTTGGAGCGAGGGCTCATGCCAGCGCAACGACCGATCTGGAGTGGCAACAATGGTTGCTTGCGGCCTCAACGGTCCGTCGAATTCAGATGCAAGTCTTGCTTGAGGGGCAGCCCTTTAGCACAAATATACGCTAACCACGCAGTGGCTAATCGTTACTTGATTGATAAATACGAGAATAGTAACGAAAACGAAAAACGCGAGGGCATGGAATGGTATTCAGAGGCACATGGATTTTGTGCCAGCCTAGCCGCCCTCAACGAGATTGATTTAGAACGAGTGGCAGCGGTGGTGAGTGTACTCTCACCCCGCAATAAATGGTCACGCAACAAACTGGACGCACAGACCCTCATCGAGGCAAAGCTGGCGGGCAGGGACATGGATTCGTTCTCGGTGTGTACCTTCACCGGGAACAAACGACGGGCTTGGGAGTTGCTGGGTCGTGACGACAGTTTTGACCCGGATGAGTTTTTCAAGGGACTGAAGACGCGCTGCTTCTGGGACAATATAGTGTTCCCGGATAGCGAGCGTGTTACGATAGATACTTGGGCCGCACGTGCGGCCTACCAGACACTCGGTAACTGGCAACGCTCGATCGGGCGTTCCGAGTACTGCCGTCTGGAGAAACAGTATCAGAGCAGTGCTGGAATTGTTGGGTTGACACCCAAATCTTTTCAGGCTGTTGTGTGGGTTCGAACCCGCAATGAATTGCAAACAGAGAAAAAAGAACATGCGAAGCTTAACAATTAAAGAAGAAAAACTGGTGCTCGATATCGAGCTACCCGAGGGCTATGACAGCCGCGACGTACGTGACTATAAGGTCACAGAGAACGAGGACAACACCGGTTTCGAGGTGGTTGTGCATCTGCAAAAACCTGTCGAACGGATTGAAGTCACGATTACCCCATCGCGACTTCGCCCTGTATCAGAGTGTGACTTCAGCGCGGTGAAAACCCACGCAAGTGATGCACTGGCATTCGCCCAATTTCAGTCCCTTACGTTACAGAGGATGCGTCGCGAGGACAGGTTATGCCGATTCCAGGACTGGAAGTAACTGAACCTGATTACAACACGCCTCCTCCCGAAACAGTCCTGGGATTTCCTCAGACCCGGCACACGTTTGTGCACCCGGATGATGGTCTGACGTATTTCCTGGGCAAGGGGCAGAAAACGCGCCCCAATGTGATGTTTGTAGCACCCTGCCCGCTCGAGGAGGAGCTGGACAGTCGCTACAGTGGCTCGATGTTGCTCAAGGGCAACCCGGGGATTCTACTGGACCACGCGGCCAAACAGGCGGGCGTACCGCTGACAGACAATTACTACACCACACTGTGCAAGTACTGTCTCCCGCGTAAGCGTAAACTCAAACCAACCACACAGGACATCCGCCGCTGCGAGATGCTGTTCGAGCGTGAGCTCAAGCAGCGCAAGCCGCGGATTGTGGTGTGCCTTGGTAAACAGGTATTCGATTACTTCTACAACCTGAGGTTGCAGGAGCGCGAGATACTTGGTGGTTGGTTCCGCCCGCCTGAGAGAAGCATCAAACAGACGGAGGAAGTACCGATCTTCGACGAGAACGCCGAGGATGGGGCCGAGGTAGAGACCGCGACACGTGTGCTTGATGAGTTCGAGTGCTACCGTGATTTCGACCTGTTCGTTATGCGTCCGGTGCACATCCCCGCGATAAAACCCGAGGCACTGGATGGCCAGTACTTCGACCTGATCGAGGTTGCTAACCACCTTAGCTATCAGCAGGATAGTAACTTCCAGCGTGTGGAGACCAACTACCGACTGCTGCGCACTCAGACAGAGATCGTTGAGTGGTGTATGCAGATGTTGGGGGAACAACGCAAGATGTTCTCGGTGGACTGCGAGTGGGCCGGTGAGGACTACCTGACCGGCGACCTGCGGAGTGTGCAATTCTGCTGGGCGGTCGGACAGGCTGTGGCGATTGAATTCTTCGATCGTACAGGTGAAAGGTTCATGAATGATGGGCAGCGTAGGGGTGCAATAGAGATGCTGCAAAGTGTTATGAATCAACCGGATGTACGATTCATTGGTCATAACTTCTCGGCAGACTATCTCTGGTTGAAACACTGGCTGGGGATTGATCCCTACCAGCGTTGTGCGTTCGATACCATGTACGCGATGCACACGGTAGACGAGACCTATGACCTGAAACTAGAGCGGTTGAGTATCAGGTTCACCAGCGTTGGACGTTATGACATTCCACTGATCGAGTGGAAGAAACGCAACGCGGACCTGATGCAGGATGGAGGGTATGGTGCAATACCTACCGAGATCCTGTTCCCGTACAGTTGTGCGGACGTGGACGTTCCATTCCGTGCCTACCCGAAACTCATACAGCTGCTCATGCTGGACGAGACCCTCGCGTTCTACCTCAATCGCAAGCTGCCGTTTGTTACGGATGGGTTCGCACACATGACCGAGGCCGGTATGCCGCTGGATGCCACTGATGCGCAGGACGTGAGGCAGCAGTTCACTCTGGCCTCACAACTGATGCTGGAGGTATTCAAGGAGCGTGTGCGCGAGACCGCGGACAACTACCTGCTCGGTGAGTTGCAGAACCGCCTAGGCGCGGAGGATGGCACCACGCTGTTCGCTGCGCTCAATGGTGTCACGGAAATGCTTGGTGGTGAGGACGCTATGGACCGACTCAAAACTGTGTTCGGTGCCGTGGACTTCCCCAAGCACTACGAGAAGATCCTACACTGGCAGGACGCACGCAACTTCAACCCTAACTCTGCACCGCAGAAGATTCGTTGGTTGTTCGAGTTCAAGGGTTTACGCCCAATAAAAAGTACCAAGTCCGATGACGGTCCGAGCGTTGGTTGGGACAAGGTTGAGTCGCTAACCACGGCCCAACAGCGTGCCTACACACCGAGCACCGACAAGGAAGTGCTGCAGGTTTACGCACAGACGGACGATGACTGTCAATTACTCGTCGAGCAGTTGGCGGTGAATCAAATCACCAAGTCATTCCTAAAGTCTGCTGATACCGGCCTCGAGTCGTTCATTCGCTCGGATGGCCGTGTGCACTCCTCATTCATGTGCACGGAAACAAACCGACCGCGTTCGATCTCACCGAATATTCTGAATATTCCGGCCTACCTGAGTGCGCGTGTGGAGACGGGCTTCAAGCGTGCGATTGCACTGCTACAGGATCGCTACGGGTTCGATAACATCAAGGAGGCTTATCAGGCCTACCTGGAGGACCAGTCGGAGGAGCTTCTTGCTGAACTTCCCACGGAGTGGAAGGCGCCGGTACCCTTGCGCTGGTGCTTCAAGGCACCGGAGGACTGGTGCTACGTCGCAGCCGACTATGCTACGGCCGAGGTATGGTCGATCGCCTTCCTCAGCGGAGACAAGAATCTGGTCGCTAGGCTTACCACACCCGACCCGCAGTTCGTTATGGTGCAGGGCCCGGACGACACCGAGCCGCGTGCTGTGCGTGTGGCCTATGTTAAGGGTGTTACGCAATTCACTGAGGATCAATGGGATCCGGAATTGGTTACACCACTGGAACAGTTGGAACATGTGTTGCGCGACGAGCAGGGTGAACCGGTTCGACCGAAGCGTGATGTGCACTGGGAGATGGCTGAACACGAACTGTTCATGAACCGTCCTCGGGAGCGGATGAGCAAGAAACGCGAACGCGCTGCCGGCAAGGTGGGCGTGTTCCAAATACCGTACCAAAGCTCACCAGGGCTGCTCAATCGTCTGATCGAGCTGGCTACCGGTGAGAAGCCCGAGGAGGATACGGGTGAGAACCTGATCCAAGCCTACCAGGAATCCAACCCCGAGGTATGGGAGTTTCTGGAGACTAATATGGATCGTGTGCAAACGCACGGGTACTACCAGTGCCCGAGCGGTGCCAAGCGTCACTTCAAGACACTCGAGGGAACACAGGTCAGTCGTTACAGCAAGGGTGCCGTTCTTGGAGCTCAGCGCAGACAGGCAAGTAATTACCCTATGCAGGGTCTTGTAGCCCAAACATTAGCTCGTTCCATCGTTATGTTGGTGGATGAATTCCGCCAACGTGGTATGCAGGCGCAGGTATGCTGTGGGCTGTACGATGCCGTTTACTGCGTGGCACCAATCGCAGAACGTGCTACTGTACAGGAACTTATGCAGAAATGCATGAGTGACAACAACACATGGGATCTCCCCGGAGGGCAGCTGAAATTCGGACTGGACTTCGAGGTAACCAAGCGTTGGTCTGTGTCACCGAACGATGAAGAGAAACAGGTGCTGGGGTTGATTTAAACCTTGCATAGCCTAATTAGTGAGTTATCGTTTTAACCATGAGAACCACAAAAAGCTTCATCGAAGAGTGCGAGCGAGTGCACGGCAGCAGATACGACTATTCAAAGGTGGTCTACCGTACGAATAAAGACAAGGTAACCATCGGGTGTCCCGCTCATGGTGCGTTTCAGCAAAGGGCAAGCTCACACCTGGGCGGCTCTGGGTGCAGCACCTGTGCTAGAGAGGCTCGTAAACAGTCCACCGACGAATTCATCGCGCTGGCCAAAGCAGTCCACGGGGACCGCTACGACTACTCGCAAGTAGTGTACGGGCGGAACCAAAAAGACCCGGTTAAAATTATTTGCCCGGAGCATGGCGTGTTTGAGCAGATACCCAACGGCCACCTCAACGGTGGAGGGTGTGCAGTGTGTGGTGCTAAACTGGTCGATATGGTGGAGTTCCAGCGTCGCGCAAAACTTGTGCACGGTGACCGCTACGACTATTCACGGGTAAATCTTGAGAGCGTTTCTAAAAAAGTCACCGTCATTTGTCCGGAACACGGCCCATTCCAAGTGCAGCCACGCTCGCACATGGGGGGTACCAAGTGCAGCAAGTGCGCGCACAGAGATGCAAAACTTGATAGTGAGAGATTGAAGCAACGGGTGGACGAAATATTCAAGGGCTCTCTGATGTTAAAGGATGATCACGGTTACAAAAATTACCGCGAACCGTTCACGGTGCACTGCGCGGAGCACGGTCCTTTTCAGTGCACACCAGCTTCACTGTTTCGCAACCGTAACAAAAGTATATGCCCACGCTGTGCGAACAGCGTTTCCATTAACGAGCAAAAAATATTCGATTACCTGAGTGATTTGGGTGTAGGTTTACTGCAACGCGATCGAAAAATAGTTAGGCCCTATGAACTTGATATCGTGAGCACACAGCGGAAAGTTGCGATCGAATACAATGGTGACTTCTGGCACAGCGACCGCTACAAAAAACCAAACTTCCACCAGAAAAAGACTCAGCGTTGCGAGGACGCCGGCTACCGGTTGATTCACGTGTTCGAGTACATGTTCCAGGACAGAGAGCGACAGGTTCTGGAAATGCTACGCGCCAAGTTCGGTGTGTTTGACCGGCGTATCGCTGCACGCAAGTGTGAGGTGCGGGAGATCACACAGTCCGAGAGTAAGGCGTTTGTGGATGAGAACCACCTGCAGGGTAACTGTAGGTCTAGTGTTAGGTTGGGTCTGTTCGACCCTGATGCTGCGCTGGTGGCTGTGATGACCTTCAGCCGTCCCAGATTCTCTGATAAGCAGCAGTGGGAGTTGGTTCGGTTTTGCTCAAAAATGGGTGCGCAGGTGATGGGCGGTGCCGGTAAACTACTGCGCGCGTTTGAACGTCAGCATCGCCCCGACAGTCTGTGCAGCTACGCGAACCGCGCGTGGAGTGATGGTGGGCTCTACCTGAATCTGGGATTCTCGCTCTCACATAAAACACGCCCTAACTACATATGGAATAAGAACTACCATTCGCTTCCTCGCTACAAGACGCAGAAGCATAAATTACAGAAACTTTTGGGGGCGGATAACTTCTCCCCGGAAAAGTCTGAAATTGAAAACATGCACCAGAACGGTTACCGGCGTATTTTCGATGCTGGTAATCTGGTGTTTACTAAATTCTATGGTAATAACAATTAAACGACCGATCACCACACCAGTGGTCAAAAATAGACAGGCAACCGGCACCGCCGAGCCGACACTCTCCGACCTCTCACCGCAGCAGGATATGATCCTGCGGCGCATCGAGAACGGGGAGAACATCTGCGTGACCGGGCCGGGAGGTGTGGGGAAGTCATTCCTGCTAAAACTTGTACGTGACCGCATGCTGGAACGTGGCGGGTGCTACGTGTCAGCTAGTACCGGCGTGGCGGCCGTTAATGTTAGCGGTTGCACCCTACACTCGCTACTGGGGGTGGGTTTGTACAACGAGGAAAAAGTTGATATCAACGCGATCGTGACCAAAGCCCTAAGCAACAAGCGCACCCGTGCACGGCTCTGTGCTATACGCACACTCATCGTGGACGAGATATCCATGGTAGATGCCGAGTTCCTGGAAATAGCCAGCCGTGTGCTGGCAGCAGCCCGCGAGCACCCACACCCGTTCGGCGGGGTACAGGTGGTTTTCTTCGGAGACTTCCTACAACTACCACCGGTGAAAAAGTTCAAAAAATTCGAGTACGCGTTCGAGGCTGAGGTCTGGCGTGAGGCTCGTGTGAGAACCTTCGAACTCACCGAAATCTTCCGTCAGACTGATAAGGAGATGATCACACACCTAAACCGCGTGAGAATGGGTGAAGCGCCGGCCTCCACTGTGCAGTTCTTCCGACAGTTTGTTCGACCGCCTACGCTCCGGGATGACCCGGTACAGTTGGTGACGCACCGCTACCAATCTGACCGTATAAACGACGACGAGCTGCGACGGATCTGCTCACCACTCGAGCAGATCGAGGCCGTCGATCGGGGCATTCCGCAGTTTGTGGCCAGTCTGGACAAGAACTGTATTGCACCAAAAGTGCTCTGCTTGAAGCCTGGCGCACGTGTGATGAACATTCGTAACAACTATCAGACAGGTCTGATCAACGGTGACGCTGGATACTACTGGCGGGGCGATCCTAAGAATGGAGTGCTCAGTGTGGTTATGGATCGCCGTAATCGCGCCCCGGACGAGGAACAGGTTGTATCACAACTCGAGCGCGACACCTGGGAGATCAATAGTGGTGAGCAGTGTCTAGCCTCACGCATGCAGTTCCCACTGATACTCGCGTGGGCTATCACAGTGCACAAGAGTCAGGGAATGACCCTTGACTCGATGCAGGCACAACTACGCGGCTGTTTCGCCGAGGGACAGACTTACGTGGCACTAAGCCGTGCCCGCAACCCCGACTCTCTGTTCCTGGATTACTTCGACGAGTCGATGGTATTCGCGAACCGGCGTGCGGTGGAGTTTCACCAAATAGCCTCGCGCCGTCTGTTGCGAGGGTTCGTGCTGAAGTGAGCGGGCCACCGGAGTACACTGCCTACAAGCTGTTCCGAGTGCGCCGTGATGGAACACTCGGTAGCCTGTTTGTGGACCGCAAACGCATACTGAAACTAGGGGAGTGGTTGGGTGCCAAGTTGGACCTGGACCCACGTGGTCTTGCCAAACGTCCCGGCTGGCACTGTCTCGATAGGCCCAACGCACCACATCTCTCCGAGCGTGGGCGTGTGTGGTGCCGGGTGAGTATTCGAGACTTCCGCGAGATGAAGCGGCCCGAGTCACAGGGTGGCCGGTGGTGGATCGCCACCATTATTAAAATTGAAGAAATATTATGAAGAGAACGCGCTACACAAAAAAAGCGTTCGCAGCGGATTCAGTGGCAAGGTCCACATTCAA
>Ga0307928_10002396_pt1 | contig 14419 bp, 17 predicted proteins | sample AceLakmetagen232_FD_201815 | JGI IMG/M metagenome (GOLD analysis project Ga0307928, IMG submission 201815) | Saline water microbial communities from Ace Lake, Antarctica - #232 | ecosystem: Environmental > Aquatic > Non-marine Saline and Alkaline > Saline | place: Antarctica: Ace Lake... | reverse complement strand
ATAATAATTACACAAGAATACAAATACAAACAAGCCAGTGGCATTCCAATAATTGAAAAATCTGATTTAGACACCATAACCAAAATAAAAGATTTAAAAAAATTGATTTCTGAAAGATAAATTCTAAAAAAAATTAAATAACAATTTGTAATTAAATAAATTTGTAATTACTTTTTTTAAAATTAACAAACATCTTACCTTTACTTTTAGCATTAACAACAAATTTTCCTTCAAAAAAAGTTTTCCCATTTTTGGTTTTTTTCTTTGCTTCAACAAGAGTATAATCGGAAACAAATTTTTTAACGAATAACGATTTGGGATTAGAAAAAATTTCAATTGGGTTTCCTTTTTGTTCAATTTTACCATTATTCATTACAATAATTGAATCGCTTAAAAAAAATGCTTCATCAATATCGTGAGTTACCATTACCATAGTTAAATTAATTTTTTTTTGTAATTTTTTCAAAAATACTTTCATTGTTTCTTTTAATTTTGCATCAAGTCCATTAAGTGGTTCATCTAAAAGCAAAATACTTGGATTGAATGCTAATGCTCTGGCAATAGCAACTCGTTTCTTTTCGCCCCCACTAAGTTCAGTTACTTTTCGTTTTTCAAAACCAGTAAGCTGAACAATTGCAAGAGTATCTTTTACTTTTTCAAAAATGTTTTTTTCTTTTTTTATTTTCAAACCAAATGCAATATTTTCATAAACATTCAAATGACTAAACAAAGAATCATTTTGAAACACGAAACCAATATTTCTTTCTTCAGCTGGTTTAAGAGTTACTTCTTTTTTTCCAAAAAAAATCTTGCCCTCCTCTTGTTTCTCAATTCCTGCAATTAATCTTAGTAAAGTAGTTTTTCCAGAGCCACTTGGCCCAACAATAGAAGTGAAAGAACCAGACTTAACAAAAAAAGAAAGATTTTCCATTTTCCAATCAGAATAACTAATCGAAATTTTTTCTAATTTTAAATCCATTAAACCACCACCTCAAAATCTGAAAAATATTCTACTGCGTAAAAACACAAAAAGCTAATGGAAATAAGAATTACCCCCATAGCTGCCGCGGCATGTAAATCAAAAGTAGATAACAAACGATAAACATAAACCGGCATTGTTGCAAAAACACCGTCATACAATAAAAGAACAAGTCCTAATTCAGCAAGAGAAATTGCAAAAGAAAAAGCAATAGAAACAAAGATTGCTTTTTTTATTCGAGGAAGTTGAACAAATTTAAAAACTTGAAAATTATTAGCCCCCAGAGTATGAGCTACTTCAATACATTCCACATCAATTCGATTCAAAGAATTTTTTATTATTCTATAAGCAAAAGGAAAAGCAAGAATCGCGTGTCCAAAACCAATTATAATTAAATTTCCTGAACCAAAACCTAAGTAATAACCAAAACCCAAAGTCATTATTGAAATTGCAATAGTTGAACTTACAAAAGTAGCAATAATAAAACTTTGATTTTTTCTAAACGCTGCAATTAATGCAGTTAAAGTGGCAACTGCTGCTGAAAAAAATGCAAGAAATAAACTATACCCTATAGAACTAATGGCACTCAAACCTAAACCACTTTGATCGGATAAAAATATTTTTTCAAAAGAAGAAAACGTGAATTGCATTGTTGAAAAATCAAAAAATGCAAATAAAATTAATGAAAGTAATGGAAGAAAAATAAAAGCGAATAATAAAATAAGAAAACTAACCTCAATAAATCCTCTTATTGAAAAAGGATTTAATTTTTTTACTTTTTCAAAATATTTTTTAGTAGTAATTATTTTTTTAGATGAAAAATAATGGAAAATAACTGCAACAACAAAAAGAATAAAAAATTGAACCAATGCAAGAACTGAACCAACAGTAAAATTAAGATTTCTGGAAATTTGCTTATAAATTTCAACTTCCAAAGTAGAAAACTGCACACCTCCAAAAGAAAGAACAATAGCAAAACTCATAAAACAATAAATAAAAACCAACAAAGCCCCAGACAATAAAGAAGGCATTATTTGAGGCAAAGTAATTTTAAAAAAAACTTGTAGTTTATTTGCGCCAAGAGTTCTTGCTGCTTCTTTCATAGAAACATCAAGATTTTCAAATGCATTTGAAACAAAATGCATTATTATTGGAAAATTATAAAACGCATGCGCAAGAATTATCCCTTGAAACCCATAAATGAATTGGATGTGTCCTAAACCAAAAGATGATTTTAAAAAAGAATTAATCCAACCATTATTTCCAAAAATTATTACAAAAGAAATAACTACTAAAATTGAAGGAAAAACAAATGGAATATATGAAAATGCTTTTAGTATTTTTTTTCCAAAAAAATCTCTTTTAACAAGTAAATATGCTGCAGGCACTCCAATTAAAACTGAAACAAAAGTTGATACTCCTGCTTGATAAAAAGAATTCCAAATTAAATGAGAATTTGCACTAATTATTTCTAAAAATAAAGAAAAATTTAGCGTTAAAAAAATTGTTCTAAAAAATAATACTGCCAAAGGATAAAAGAAAAATACTACTCCAAAAAGCAAAAGAATTATTTTTGCAATTATCCCGAAACCATTATTTTTTCCCATTCTGAAATCCATTCCTCTTGTTTTTCTTTAACAAGGTTAGAAGATAATTCTAATTGTTTAGTTGGATGCAATGCATAATCAAACGCATCAGGTAAAGAAACACTTTGATTTACTGGAAACATGAATTGAGTAAAGGGGATTTCTTTTTGAAACTCTTTCTCCAAAGAAAATTCGATAAATTCTTCAGCAAGGAGTCTATTCTTTGTTCCTTTTACAATTGCCATTGATTCTATTTGAAGATAATGCCCTTCTGAAAAATTAGCTGCAATAAAATAATTAATGTCTTCAAATTCAGCGTAATAAGGAGGCGAGGTTGCGTAACTTAAATAAATTGGAGTTTCTCCCACCCTAAATAATCCTGCAGACTCATCCCACCCAGTAGTTACTGTTAAAATATTTGGTTTGAATTCCTTCCAAAAATCTTTATACCCTGGATCTCCATAAACACTTACACTCCAAAGTAACAAACCTAATCCTGGAGAAGACGTTCTTGGATTTTGTATTACCACACGGTTTCTTAATTTTGAATCTAAAAGAGAATTAAAATTTTTAAAATCCAAATCTAATTTTTTTGAATCATACACAAATGCAAAAAAACCATAATCAAAAGGAGTAAAATATCCCTCTTTATCAAATCGCAAATTTTCAGGGACAATCTCTATATTTTTTGGAGTAAATTTTTCAAACAATCCAGTATCAATTGCATTTGAAACTAAACTATTATCAATACCAATAACAACATCTGCTTTTGGAGAATCTTTTTCTAAAATAATTGCAGTTAAAACTTGTCCCGTATCGCCTTTAGAAAGCAAATTAACTTTACAATTACATTGTTCTTCAAACTTAGAAATTACTTTAGGGCCTAAACCATATTCTGAAACCATTGAATCATAAGTGTAAATAGTCAAATTATTTTCGTTTTGTTCTTGTTGAACACAACCAAATAAAAAAATGGAAATGAATAATATACTAATAATTTTTTTCAAATTAAATCACCCATATAAAAGTGAAAAATGAAACACTTAATAATCAAAACCATTTACGAAAATGAACACACAGTAATAATCCGTCTTTGAACGAAATTGAAACTTTTTTATTTTTAAAGACATTACTTAGTCCTTTTCCAATTCCAAAAGGTAAAGAATAATTTTCAAGTTCATATTTGAATCCCTTTAGAGTTAAACCTTTTACTTTTCCATTAATTGGGAAAAGAGAAATCGTTTCTCCGGGAGTTCCTTCAATAACTAATTTTTTTGGAACCAAATAAATTTCTTGATTTTCATGAATTATTTTTGCTTTGATTTTTTGCGGAATTTGAAGAAGTGAAAAAACATTTGTTAAAGTCATATCTACTCTTGAACCAATTGCGCCAAGAATTAAAATTTCTTTGAATTTATTTTCAACACAATAATTTAATGCAAGTTCTAAATCAAGCGAATCTTTTTCACGAGGGAAAATTTCTTGTTCAACTCGCCTAAATTTTTTTAAAGCATTTTTTGAAATAGAATCCATATCCCCAATAATAAAATTTGGTTTAAATTTTGTTTTAAGTAACTTATTTGCACCGCCATCAACAGCAATAATAAAATCAGTATTTGAAATAAGTGAATATAACGAAGTTGTTTTGATTTCTCCATTACAAACAATTACTGCTTTTTTAACCATAAAAAAATAAGCTTCAAACAATTAATTAATGTGTTTGAAGATGAATACTATACTGATTATAATGGATTATAACACCTCTCAAAAATGGTTAAATCAACAACATTTTGCAATGGATGATTTTGACTTAAAAAAAATTAAAAAAATAGTCAAATTAGCAAACTTACAAATTGAAAAATTAAAAACAATTCATATTGTAGGAAGTAATGGAAAAGGTTCAACTGCAATATTTATTGCAAACATATTACAAGAAGAAAAATACAAAACAGGATTATACACCTCTCCGCATCTGGTGGAACCGACAGAAAGAATACAAATAAACAATAAAAAAATTTCAACAAGGGACTTTGCAAAACTAACTACTTTTTTTAAAAAATTATTAAAAAAAAATAATTTAAAGGCAAATTATTTTGAAATAATGACTGCAATTGCCATTAAATATTTTTTAACTCAAAAAATTGATTTTCTTGTGGCCGAAGCAGGATTGGGGGGACGATTAGATGCAACAAATATTCTTCCGGGAATTATTTCAGTAATAACTCCTATTTCCCTTGAACACACTCAATTTCTTGGAGAAACTATTGAAAAAATTGCTTATGAAAAAGCAGGAATAATCAAAAAAAAATCAATAGTAATAATTTCTAAAAAAAATAAAGGATTCAAAACAATACAAAAAAAAACAAAAGAAAAAAAATGCGAAATACTTTCGCCCCTAATTAAAATAAAAAAATATAACAAAGAAGAACAAATTTTTGACTTACTTTCGCCAAAAAAAATTGAAAAATTAAAAATTAAAATGCTTGGAAAATATCAATGTGAAAACGCTTCACTTGCATTAACCACAATAATCGCATTACAAAAAAAAGAAATTAAAATTTCAGAAAAAAACATTAGAAAAGGATTAGAAAAAACAGTATGGAGAGGCAGACTTCAAAAAATAAAAGAAAAACCATTAGTGTTACTTGATTCAGCACATAACCCGGCAGGATGGAAAACGCTCGAAGATGCTCTTTCATTATTTGAATATGAAAATTTATTCATTGTTTTTGGAACAATGAAGGACAAACAAATTATTTCTGCAAAAAAAATTCTTTCAAAAGCAAATCATGTTTTTTTAACTCAATCAGATTCGTTTAGAGCCCAAACCCCAAAAAAATTACAAAAAATACTTGGGCTAGGGGAAGTTTGCGATAGTGAAAAAATCGCTATTACTAAAGCATTAAAATTAGCAAGAAAAAAAGACCTTGTTCTAATAACTGGCTCGATTTACATTATAGGAAAAGCATACAAAATTATTTCTTAAAAAATTTCTTCAAGCATTAATTGAAGATCTTTTGCAACATGTTGTCGAGGATTATTTGGTTTTTGAGAAAGACTTTGAGAAATAATTTTTTTAAAATCTTTTTTTTCGCAACCAATTTCCCTCAACGAAATAGGCGCATTAACTTCTTTCATTAAAGAAATTATTTTTTTTCTTCCTTCAGCAATATTGTTGGCCCCAATAAAAGAACAAATTTCTAAACATTCTTTTTCGCGCACTTTTGAATAAAACTCTAAAAACCAAGGTAATGTAAGTGCAACAGCAAAACCATGAGCCAAACCATACATTTGAGTAAAAGCATAAGAAATTGAATGACAAGCAGTGGTTCCAGTATAATCAAATGCTTTAGCTGCAGTAATTGAAGCAAGAGCCATATCTTGTCGTGAAGAATGTTCAGGATAATTAACCGCTTTTGCAAGAGAAAAAAATGCTAATTGGATTGCTTCTTTTGCATGAGCTTTTGTTTGAGTAGTTGCATTAACAGCCCAATAACTTTCAATTGCTTGACAAAATGCATCTAAACCAGTAGTCGCAGTTAAAGAAGATGGCATTGAATAAGTTAATTCAGAATCAACAATTGCGATTTTTGCATAAAATTTTTTAGAACGCAAAGTTTTCTTTATTTTAGAAGGCAAAGTAAGAACAGAATACTTTGTTAGTTCACTTCCCGTACCTGAAGTAGTTGGTAAAGCAAAAAAAGGAACTGTTTTTTTTATAGAATCAAAAGAATGGTAAAAATCTTCACACGAATTTTCAAAATCTTTCATTACTGCAACGACTTTTGAAGCATCTAAAACACTTCCTCCACCAATCCCGATTACACAATCACAATTTTTTTTATTTAATAATTTAGCAGCAGAGTTAACCGAATCAATTGATGGATTTGGTTCAATAGAATCGAATAATTCAAAAGAAGACATTTTTGATTTGAATAAATTAAATTGATTAGTGGATTGAAAATGTTTTCCGCAAATAAGTAAAGGATTTTTACAATTTGCTTTTTCAATTTCTAAAAATAGTTTTTCGAATGTTTTTTCTCCAAAAATTATTTTTGTAATCATTGCCAAGCACCAAGAGTTGATTGTTTTGTTTTTTCATCCATTTTTTTTTCAAGTCTTTCAAGTGCATTCTCTACTCTAACTGAAGAAAAATCATGCTTATCACAAAGAAATTCAAGTAATTCTTCTCGCTTAGGCATTGAAAATTTAATAGAATAATCATCAGTTGTATTTGGATGAATAAAAAAGGACTCGATTTTTTTCCAATCAAAAGCAGGAGAAAACTTAGTAGCTGAAATAATATCTTCAAAAGAATCATACTTCTTCACAAGTTTTAACGCGGTTTTTACTCCAATTTTTGGAAACTTCGCATTAAAATCGGTTCCAATAAGAATACCAATCCAAATCAATTTTTTTTGAGTTAACTCATTTTCAGATAAAACTTTTTTCAAAACAATTTTTTCAGGTTCAATATCCACATAAATATTTTTTCCAGGAACTTTTCGTTTTCCAGTAACCCCAATGTTTCGATATTGTACCGAAGCCCCAAAAAGTAACGAATCATAATCTTGACTAACACACCCATCTACTTTTTTTGCTTTAACCATTTCAACAATTTGCGCTTCTCCTTCCTCAGGCGCTTGAACCACAGGAAAACCCATTAATGAAACAAGTTCTTTTGCATCAGCAATCATTTTTTTATTAAGTTTTAATGCTCGACTACCAAACTTTTTTGCCTCTTCAATATTTCCTTCCTTTAATGCAGTTTCATGTTTTTTTATTGCATCGGTTCTAATTTCATGCCGTTTCATTAAAGTTTCTTTTTTTAATTCAGATGGAACTCCATCAAAAACAAAAACAGGCCTTACTCCTTTTTCAACTAAATTAATAGTACGATAAAATAAACCAGTAATATGCGAAGTAACATTTCCCCTAGAATCCATTAAAGGAGTGCCATCATAACCCCTAATGCTTGAAAGAAACTGATAAATGATATTATAAGAATCAAACCCTAAAGTTTTTCCATTTAAAGAATCAAGAGAAATTTTTTCTTTAGGAACAATATTTCCTATTGCCGTACCCATAAACAACGCCAAAATACTTAGAAAATAGGTTTTTTTAACACTATGCAAATAACAAAATTATTTCCTTATATTTATAACTTCTTTCTTGCTTTTTGTATTAGAGTACAATGGTTGAAACAAAAGACGAAAAAACCAAGAAAATTCTCTTATTTTCTAAAGAAGAATCAATAGCCATTGGATTAAATAAAGAAAAAAAATATGAACTTACAAAAATAAAAGATGGAATATTTATTTTAGTGGAAGGAAACGAAAAAGAAAAATCAATTCCTGCAAAAATCGTTGAACAGAAAATTGACATTGTTAAAAAAGAAATAAATACGACTGAACAAAAAATACTTGGATTTTTGAAAACATTTCCTTTAAGCGATTTAGTAGAAGGAAATTTTGAAAAAAAATTATTACCTAATGAAATTAAAATATTTGAAGAACTGCTTTCTTCAAAAAAAATAGAAAAATTCAAATTAAATAAATCCTACAAAAAAGCAATATACCGAGAAACGAACCCTACATTAATAAAATTTGAAAATGCAGAAAAGCCTTTTCCAGAATACACCCTAGAAAAAGATGGTTTTTTAATTGTAAAAAATGAAGAACGTGCAAAAATGTTAAGCAATAAATTTGAAAAGGAAATAAAAGACGGAACAATAAAGGGAACAAGAGCATTTACTGGAGAATTTTTTATAATCACTAATGAATTACTTAAAATACTTCAAGAAAAAATTATTTTAGAATTCAAAATCTCAAAAAATCTTACACTTGAACAATTAAGTGAAAAAATAGGATTCACAAAAAGCGGAATCCAAGTGGCAATCGAATTTCTTAAAGAAGATGGACAAATACTAGAAAAAAGAAAGGAGATTTATCAATACATCGAGTGATTTTATGAACAACATTTTACTTCCTATTTTATCGGAAAAAGAAAATAATGAAGAATTTTTAGAACAAGCCCTCAAAGGAACAAGAGAAGTTATTTTGTTAATTGTCGTGGACACTGAATCAAAAGAAGATTTTGGTTTTACAACATCACACATTCATTCAGCAAGAACTACTCTTGAAGAAATAAAAATAACTATTGGAAAAAAACGAAAAAAATGTGAAGATATTCTTGAATGGGGAAATACATTCAGCAAAATAATGAACATTGCCCTAATAAAAAAAGTAGACAAAGTAATTCTAAAAAAACAAGAAAATCAATTATTTGAAGAACTAGTTAAAAAATTAAAAAAAGAAAAAATTGATGTTGAAGTAATTTAATCAAAAACAATTTTCTTCGCGGTTGCTAAATTAGATTTCGCTTTCTTTTGATGCTCTTTGAGTAAAGGAACAAAAAAATCAATTGCAAATTGTTTTAATTCAGATGCAAGCAATTCTCCAGAAGAAAATTCGTTTCCAATTCTTTCAAGTTCTTTAGTGTCAGGATAATGAAATTTAAGCATTTCAAAAACAAGATCGATTTCAATATTTCCTCCATTCTTTCTATGCTCTTCAATAGTAGGTTGCCCACCAGAAAAAGCCTTCTTAATTTTTTTCTCAACAAGTTTCAAATCATCATCGAGGAAAATCGCGGTTTCAGGATGAGAGGCACTCATCTTAGCACCTGGTTGTAAACCACTTTGATGTTTAAAGTAAATGAAACTTGGAATTTCTAAATTGTAAGGTAATCTCTTTGCGATATCTCTTGTGAGTCTTGCATGAGGATCCTGATCAAGCCCGATTCCGGTAACTGAAGGCATTACTCCATCAAACTCCTCAAGTTGACCATGCATAATATCAGCATACTGCAAAAAATTTGAACCAACTTTTCCTAAATCAACATGACCATAAACTGCTTCAAAAGTATTTTTAGTAATTTTTTTACTTAACTCAAAAGCAAATTCATAATACCTCTTTTTTTTATTAGATTGAACATAAACATCATTTTTACTCAAACCAAGGACAAGCAAATCTGCAACATTTTTTACTGCAATTTTTTTAGCAGTAATTAAATTAGGGATTTTTGAATCAGGCCTACTTAAAAACGCATCCAAATCAGAAACCGCAAAATAATTATTAGCTCCTTTATCCTTGAAAAATTTGAAAAGATCAATATCGACTTTGTGACCGAGATGATACTCGCCAGAAGCAGCAATTCCAGTAATATTAATAAAAGGTTTTTTTGCTTTAATTCTTTTAGCAACTTTTTCAAAATCTCGATGCGCAATAATTACTTTTCTATCAAACAAAAAATTATCTAACTTAATCTCTTCAGGCAAATGTTTCAAACCAAATTGCTTAAACACATGCTCATAATCAGTAACTTTTAAAGAACCCCAAGGATCAATCTGTTTAACCATCAAAAAACACCTTTTAAATTAATTAGATTACTAGTATTAATAACAATAGGATTTGGAAAAAAATGGCTATTTTAGTAGATGACAAAGTTCCGTTACGAGATAAAAAACTAGGCGATACTTTAAAACAAAGAGGTTTTGGAGAAGCAAAAGGAAACGAACTAACACTTGATTTATTTGAAGCAACTTATTTATTAGAAAAAGGAAAAATAAAAATCACTGATCCAAAAACAGGAAAAAATATAACTGAAGAAGAATTACTAATTTATTGTACTAAAAAAATTAAAAACTTTTATACCAAACTACAAGTATTTAGAGATATGCGAGACAGAGGATTTGTGGTAAAAACAGGCTTCAAATTCGGATTTGATTTTAGAGTATACCCCAGAGGAAAAAAACCAGGCGAAGCACATTCTCAATGGTGTATTAATGTAACAACACAACAAGACAAGTGTAATTTTATAGAATTTAGTAGAATGATTAGATTAGCAGGAAACCTAAAAACAAAATTACTAAATGCGGTAGTTGATTCTGAAAACGAAATAAATTATTATCAAGTAGAAAGGATTACTCCATGAGCGAAAAAAAACTCATAAGTATAAAAAAAGCATGTGAACTTGCAGACTCTATTTTTGAAAAACTGATTAAAAAAGTAAAGAAAAAAGAATTTACCACTGAAAAACAAATCGCAAATTTTATTAATCGTGAAATTTGGAAAGCTGGTGCAAAAAAAAGTTTTCCGACTATTGTTGCATCAGGAACAAATGCAGTTGATTGGCACCACAAACCAACCACTAAAAAATTACGAAAAGGTTTTTGTGTAATTGACTTTGGAGCAAAAGTAAATGAATACTGTGGAGACATGACAAGAACTATTTACTTTGGAAAAGCTTCACAAACAGAAAAAAGAATTTATTCAATTGTAAAAAAAACAAATGAACAATCAATCAAGAGAGTAAAAGCAAAAGTTAATGGAAAAGACCTTTATTTATTTGCTAAAAAAAGCCTTGGAGCTTACGCATTATATTTTGGACATGGATTAGGGCACGGATTAGGTAAAAAAGTGCATTCAAATCCGAGAATAAGTAAAAAAGATGCAATTTTGAAAAAAGGAGACATCATCACTATTGAACCTGGAGTTTATATCCCTCGCATTCTGGGAATTAGAATTGAAGATGATATACTTGTAAAAGCAAAAGGATTCGAAGTTCTTTCCAAATGCACAAAAAAATTAATTGAAATACGATAATAAGTTTTTATTCATTGAACAAGATAATTAATGCATGATACATCGATTTTTAAAAAAACTGCCTTTTTTTGGAGCAAATAAAGGCGGAACTTCAGGAGCGGGCAAACCCCAGTCAAGAAAAAAAACCGAAAAGTCACCAAGAAACGTAACTACCAGAGAACGAAAAAAACGAGCACTACCATTTAGACATTTACACGCGCCAAAACCAATTGAATTTAAAAAATTTGAACAACTGGCAAAACTACATGGAAGTCCATTAACCATAAAAATTTTTGAACATCGAAAAAAATATTGGAATAAAATTAAACCCTTGGAACTTCAACCTGGCGCTACACTGAAAATAATACAACCAATAATGAAAAAAATAGAATCAATAAAAAAGGCAATTGCTGAAGGCAAAACAACACATAATACAATTCATTTAGCTGCCGAAGAAATTGAAACACTTACTTGCAGAATGGTTGATACTATATTAATGGCAGAGAAAGGAAAACAATCATTAGAGCGTGAATTTCCAGCTAAAGAATGGAACCCGAAATTTATTAATGCCACGGCTAAATTATGGCCAGAAATGCCGCCCGAATTACAAAAAATTATTCTTGAAAGATTAGAAAAAGAAATTAAATATTAATTTTAAAAAAAAATAGAATTGAAGGAAAAAATCCTTCAATTTTAAAAGTCAAGGCCTCTAACAGTTTTTCTACCATTAGCTTTTGCTCTCTCAGCACCTTTTACGATTAAGTCTGCAACAATTGCACTAAGAGCGTCAACTGCGTCTCCAGCGGTGTTACATCCTGTTGCTTTGATTGCATCTTTAACTTTTGATCCTACTACTAATGAATCTCCCATTAATTACACCTCCATATGTTCCCAAAAATTGGAAATCTGATTAACTCAAGAAAAAAACCTTTATAAAGAAATAGCACAAAAAACCCCATTTTTAAGCTATTTTGAGGGATTTTAGAAATTATTATCAAAAAAACAAGAAATTTGAATATGCTTTCCTCTTAGTATTTTACATTTGCTCAGAGTCAGTTCGCCCATCTATCAGCATCCCTTGCAGTCAGCTTAATCATAAGCTCGTCATCCCCTGAGCAATAAAATTAATGAGGCGAACTATTTTTTATACACCTTTATTACTTAGATATTTCAAAAAATCAGTAACTAATAATTATTATTTTCCAAGTTTGTTTTTTAAACTTTCAAGAAGTTGTTCTTGTTTTGAAAAAATTTTTTTAAATTCAGAATCTTCTTTTTCTTTTCTTGCTTTTTTACGATTAATTCTAGGTTTAGTTATCAAATTCATTAACCTCAAAACAATTAAACAAATAATTACTACCCCTAAAAGAACAGCTGAAATTTTTATTATTAAACTCCAATCAAAAATAGATATAATTGAAGAAGAAACAGTTTCCAAATCAGAATTTTCAAAAGCAGTAGTTGCCTGAGCAACATTACTTTTAACATCCGCAAATGCAAAAGGCAAAAGCAAAAAAATAACCAAAATAATTACTAATTTCATACTTTAAACAATAATCTATGGAGTATATAATAAATTTGTTTTTTGCAAAGATTTAAAATAACTTAAATCAATTGTGAATAAGGAATAAGTGGAGGATTGATAATAATGGCAAAAATAAGAGTAGAACATCAAAAAGACCTTTGTATTGGTTGTGGAGCATGTGCTGCAATTGACCCAGAACATTGGGAAATGGACGGAGATAAAAGCAAATTAAAAGAAGCACAAAAACAAGACGGCTCAGAAACAGAATATAAAATATTTGAAGAAAAAGACCTTGGAGCAAACCAAGAAGCTGCAGATGCTTGTCCAGTACCTTGTATTTTTATTAAAAAAGAAGAGTGAATGCCAAATGCATTCCTTTTCTTAACTATTTTTTTTAATAAATTAATTATTAGAACTTATTTTCAGTAAATTAAAGTTTATCATAATACTTCTTCAATAATTTAGCATCGGTTTCACTATCAGGAGATTCACAAACAAGAACTCCTTTAGCATTAAATTCTTTTAAAGTTTCAAGAACGCCTTTGTAATTCATATCACTTTCTTTAAACAACAAATGTTTTCTTTCGCCTTTATCAGAATACTCAATTCCTGAAAGATGAATATGCATATTTTTAATTGCTTCCTTCCCAAGTTTTTTTTCCATTAACTCAAGAACATACTGAAATTCTTTTTTTGAATTAAACTTACCTTTTGAACGAGAATGCAAATGAGAAAAATCCACTACAGGCAAAACCTTATCAAACTCAGAACTTAATTCAACAAGTTCTTCAATACTACCAAATTGAGTTGCCTTACCAGTTGTTTCTGGACGAACCCAAACATCAGGATTAAACCTATCAAGTTCATTGAACAATTTTTTCATTTGTCCCTTAACCGTAGAATAAACCTTTTTAGGTTCCATGCCCAAATAAAATGCAGGATGAAAACAACAAGAATAACCTCCACAAGCATCAAGAATCTTTACTGCCTGAGTAATTCTGCCTCTTGAAGCCCCTCTCTTTTGTGGTTCTATTGCATTAAGATTAATAAAGTAAGAAGCATGACAGGTTAGCACTACTCCCCATTCACCTTGTACTTTCACCAGTTGTTTAATTTTAGGCGCAAGTTCTTTAGAAACATTAACCGAATGAACAAACTCCATTTCCATAGCTCCAAACCCAAGTTCTTTAACTCGATTTATTCCTTCAATAGTAGAAGGATTAGCCGTAGAACTCGGTATTCCAGCAGTAGCAAATAACAATTTTTTAGGTTTAATCACTAAATCGCCTCAAAATTACTTTTTTTATCTCTTTAAAACAGGGAAGAAGCATTTAAAATTCAAACGGTAAGTAATCTTATTATACAAAATTAACAGGGTCACATAACGAAATTAGAGGTGTTTTTATGACTGAAGATAAACCAAAACTTGAAGAAGAACAAATTGTAACTAAAGAAGAGGAAGATGAAGAAATAGTTGATGAAAGTAAATTACCTTTTCCAAGAGCAACAATAGTAAATATGCTAAGAAAACATTTGACTTCAGGAAAACAAATCAAAGGCCAAGTAAAAAATGAAATGAACATTTGGCTTGGTAAAATGGTTGAAAGAATTGCAGAAAAAATGAATAATTACCCATACACATATGTGGATGGCTCAATGTTAAGAGAAGCAATTGAACCATATG
>Ga0307928_10002394_pt1 | contig 14421 bp, 15 predicted proteins | sample AceLakmetagen232_FD_201815 | JGI IMG/M metagenome (GOLD analysis project Ga0307928, IMG submission 201815) | Saline water microbial communities from Ace Lake, Antarctica - #232 | ecosystem: Environmental > Aquatic > Non-marine Saline and Alkaline > Saline | place: Antarctica: Ace Lake... | reverse complement strand
CGTGTTCCTGCGATAGCGAAGCCAAAGGAAGTGAAAGCGAAAGACATATTCAGTGATGAAGCCCCCGTTGATTATCTCTTTGATGAAAGCCCGTATGAAGGTGGATGGCACGGCAAAGAAGCTGCAAGACCAAAGACAGTTAAGGAGTATTACGAAAGAGAAAAGGGGGTCAAGGGAGAATACGTTGATATGACCCCTGACGAATACCTTTCTAAAATACCGCATCAAAAGTTGCTTCCTGAAAAAGTAAAAGCATTGAAAGACAAGGTGGAGAAGGGTGTCAAGTTAGGTGTTCCATTCCTGCGGTATGACGAAACAGGTCAGCTTGTTTCTCAGGAAGGTAGACACCGTGCGAACTTAGCAAAAGAACTTGGGATAAAAAAGATAAGGGTGGCGATAGATTATTCGCCAAAGAACCCCCCTGAAATTCTCAAGCCAACCGCAGAGGTTAAGGGAGAACCGCAATTAGAAAGCGTAGAATCGTTGTTTGATTTACACAAAGATTCCAAAATGCGTGGAAAAACATTTGATGAAATAGCCAAAGACGTTTCTGTATTGCCTGATGATGAAAAGGAAATCATACAGCATTGGGTTGACAAATACAAAACAGAGGGGGTTTCCGAAAAGGATATTTTAGTTAAAGACGAGGGCAAGGGGTATCTCCGTGACGGTCATCATAGGTTAATTGCTGCCAAGATAGCAGGGGTTGACGAAGTGTACGTCAAGACATCACCAACCGATATAGAGCCAACCGCCCCAGACCTCGCAACCGAAGCCAAGAAGTTCAAGACGGCTGAGGAGTTCGTGGCGAGTCAAGGGAAGCCGTTATATCACGGAACGCCTGATGCGAGGGAGTTGAAGGATTTCCAGTCGAACAAAGAGCGAATCTTGGGGGCAGAGGATAGCGAAAAGGCATTTTACTTCACAGACAATCAGGTGGTTGCTAAGTCATACGCAGACGATACTAGGGCTTTTGATTATCAGGGGGCTGAACCTGCCGTAGTAGAACGATACGTTGACATATCTAACCCGTTGGTGGTGGATGCAAAGGGAGAGGTATGGCGAAAAGCCGTTATCGACATAGATGGAACGGAAGTAAAAGGAACACGGGCATTGGTTAAATACGCAAAGGAAAATGGGTACAACGGAATAATTATAAAAAACGTAGTTGATATGTATAACACCCCTAGCACGGTAGGGAAAGAACACGCTGGAACATCATACGTTGCTTTCGATAAATCCCAAATCAAAACCAAGCAACAACTCACTGACGTATGGAACAAGGCACACCCAATCACAGATGTCAAGGCATTGCCAGTAAAAGCCCCGACAAAAGTTAAGAAAGCAATCAGAGAAGCCACAGGGCAAGTGCCTGATAAGATTGAGGTAACTGAGATGTCATTGCTTCGGGAGAGGTATAAGAACTTTGCTCAAGGTGTTCGTAAAGGTGTCGTGCTTGAGAAGCGTGAGATTGCTGCCCTTCAGAAAGAGTTCAAGGATACGGTTAAGAAGTTGCCGATATCTAATGATGCAAAACTCAAACTCACCAATGCTATCGACAAGGTAAACAGCACGGTACAGCTTCAGCGACTTGGCAAAGAGGTTACTGACCGTGCCGAAGGGCATTGGGAAACGGAGCAGAAGGAAAAGGTTCGTGACCTCATTGAAAAGGAACTGAAGTATACCAAGCCTGTTAAGTCTGGTGACTTGAAGAAAGGTAAGTACGATTACAACACCAACAAGTTTGTTGAGGATATGCGAAGGATAGCCTCGCCAAAAACAACGGGTGCAGATGCTATTGAAGAACTCTCACTGATGCCCGAAGTACCTGTCTTAGAATCTGACCTTATTAAGATGAGGATGCTCAACCTCAAGGCAAACGGGAAGCAGTACAGTTCGCTTGCTATGCACTATGCTGTCCTTAAAGATATCAAGACACTGAAGGAGTTCGGCAAGGAAGCTAAGGACGAAGCATCTTTCATGAAGAACGTAGAGCGAGAATCGAAGGTAGTGGAAGTTCTTGCTGCGGTAGACAAAATGAAAGCTGACGTTGAAAAGAACAAGACGATACTTGGCAACGTATACAGAACGGGCTTCGCAAACGATTGGTCATTACTCAACTCAATAGTAGGTAAAAAACTTGCTGACAGGTATAACCCCGAAGGAGTTGAACGGCAACGGAACACGAACATATATTACCAGACGAAAGAAATGACCGATACAGCCAAGAGTCTATACAAGGTTGATAATCCATTTAAGATATTGGAAGTGCTAGGGGATGAGGATTCTAAAATCGTAGACTTCCGTGGGTTGCCTACGAAACTATCCAAGATGCACATAATAAATATGTATAACGCTTTGAAGAACGATGAAATAAGAGGAAGGTTTTACAAAACATTTACTGAGCCACAGGTAACAGCGTTGGTAAACCAACTGGAAGAAGTTGACCAAGTATTTGGTGATTACTTGCAAGAGGTCGCTCAATCGTATTACCCTGTTATAAACGCACGGAACATTGAAATGACGGGGATGGACTTAGGGGTGATTGATAATTACTGGATGTCTACGTCAGAACATATGCCAAACGTGTTTGATGAAATCCGTATGCAAGGCGAACAACCTACGTCTGCTAAAGCAAGAGCAAAGGGCAATGTTATACCTAAGATAAAATCTGCTTGGGATATGATGGGAAGCCACATTGGTCAGGCAGAACACGTTGGCAATATTAGCAGACGGTATGAAGAACTCAGGCGGTTGTTCACCGACCCACGGGTTGAGTCGGCAATCAGGATTAAGTTTGGTGACAAAGTATACGAAGTCCTGATAGATAAGATTGAATCGATATCGTTAAACAAACAAGTTCAGAAGATAGATACGGTCACTTCGTTCGTTGGTAAGAAGCTTAATAATTGGGTGGCAGCTAAGATAGTAGGGAATCCAACCTCAATCGTAAGACAATGGGTATCGGCATCAAACTACGCTGAACATATGCCTACTAGCGAATGGGTTGTTGGATTCTTAAACGGTGCAGCAAGCCCAAAGAAAACATTTGACTATATGTGGAAGAACTCACCGTACCTAGAAGCAAGGTTTAACAGGGGATACTCAGAAGCATTGAACGAAGCCCTTGATAGTGCCCAAAAGATTAGTGCAACAAAGGGAGAGTTTACGAAAATGCTTACGTTCTTCAACCGTGCTTCAGACATCGGGGCTATAATATACGGTGGTTACCCATATGTGAAGTATCTTGAAGGTCAGGGGATGTCAACCGAGGAAGCTATCTTGAAGTTTGAAGATGCAACTGATAGGTCACAACAATCAGGGTTAGGTTCTAGCCGTTCAGAAATTCAGAAGAATCCATATGCGTTTGTTCGTATGTTCATGGCTTTCAAGAATACCATGCTACAGTATGCAAGAAAGTTAGCTGATGCAACGATAAGTTATCTGAACGGTGATATCGATGCAGAGCAACTAAGGAAAACCTTTACGATATATGGTTTCATACAACCGATAATGTATGTACTCGCAGGGACAGGTGTTACTGGCGGTGTTATAAAAATAGGTCAACTGGTAAGAGATGATTGGCATGATGACCATCTTGCAGAAAAAGCGTTAAGAGATATCATTGCACAGATACTTCTCACCCCAGTTAATGCCGTTCCGATTCTCGATGATTTAATTGGGTATGTTGTGAAACGTGCGGTTGGAAAGAAACAATTCAAGGTGATATCTATGCCAATCCTTGATGACTTAGAAATCATAAAGAAAACTGAGAAGAAAAATATCACAATGAGAGATTACGTTGACATAGTTGCCACAGTAGCAGAACTTCAAACTTCATTACCTGTTCATACTCCACTAAGGTATTTCGATAAGTTCATGGGGATAAGTGGAAGCAACAATAAGAAAAAAGAAAGGGATATACGATGACAGTAAAAACCAGCACCAGAAAACAGACCTTCGCAGGGGGGCAGGATTCGATGACGTTCTCTTTCAAGACGTTAGCTTCCTTCCCTGCGTACATCAAAGCGACAAAGACTTTACTTTCATCGGCAGAAGATACAGCATTGGTAAAGGATTCCGACTATACCGTTGCGGTTGAATCAGACGGTGAGGGTGGTGTAGTTACAATGACACCGTCTGTCAGCACGCTGTATAGCGTTACAGTTTACCGTGAAACATCAGATATTCAGGAATCAGATTATGATGATTATAATAACTTTCCTGCTGATACAGTAGAGAATGACCTTGACCGAAGGACTTTGATTGCACAGGAATCTGCGGAGAACACTGACCGAACCATTAAAGTTCCCGTTACTTCAGCGGCAAGTGGGCTTACTATTGAGAGCCCACAAGAAGGGCTGTTGCTTTCATGGAGAGGCAGCACGATTGTCAATACAACGGTTTCGAGTCAGGGCGGTTTGGTTCTTAGCACTGATACGAGTCTTGGCACAAGTGATACGATTGCTGTTTCACAGAAAGCTATCAAGACGTATGCAGACGCTACTTTTCTCGCACAGAGTTTATTGAGTACCGATTCAACGCTTGGTACTTCTGCTACGTTGGTGGTCGCTCAGAAGGCAATCAAGACGTATGTGGATAGCAACGCCATCCTGACGAGTGCAATCACTACGGACAGTACGCTTGCGGTTACGTCGAACACAGCCGTTGCATCTTCTCAGGCGGTTAAAGGGTACGTCGATACGCAAATAGGCATATCATCTCATGTTACAGGGGTGTATGATAGTGGCTGGTTTGCGTGTGTTGAGCGGGGAACGTATGCCAAGACTCACGGACTGTTGACACTCAATATAATTACCAAACTATATTGGTCATCAAGTAATGTCGGGGCAGACATGGAAGATGCACAAAGCAACGATAACAACCCCATCGGTGGTCATATTCAAAAAATAACAACGCAATCATTGACCGTCCAAGCAGGTTATAACGGCACAAGTTATTCCTACGAAAGCAACGGCACTACTGAGACAAGGGACGACGGATATTATCGGGTTGTAGCGATATCGTTAGCTTAAAAGAAAAAAGATTCTGATGCTTTCGATGAAGGTGTATATAATTGCCATCGGTTTAACGTGCTTATTTATTGTTGCATCAACGGGAACTTCAAGGAACGTCCTACCTTGCTTCTGCATAATGGCAAGAACTTCGATATCAAAGCCGAACCCGTCTGTGCTGTATGGTGGCATATGGTGCAGACGGAACAGCTTCACTCCTGTCTGAGTATTCACGGGTATCCTAAACAGAATATAAATGTAGATGCGTGACAGCAACGATATTAACCTTCGCATAAATAACGTGTCGTACTTCTTTTTTCCTACGATTACATCGGCATCATTTCTGTGGTCGTATAGTTCTTGTATTTGCGTTATAGGGATATCTCCATCTCCGTCAATGTAACACAGGAAGTCACGGGGAGATTTAGAAAAACCCAATGCCCTCAATATCCCCTTGCGTATTGCCCTTCCCTTTCCCTTCCCCCAGAAATCATCAGAGTGTATTACGTGGGCTTCTGGATACATCAACGCTATAGAAGTGAGCCGAGCCATCTTTTTTCGTTGTGGTTCTCTGTGCGTGGGAACAACTATGAATAACATAGGTATCTCCTTATAGTACGATTTGGATTTGGTTGGCTTTATACTTTTCAAGTAATCCCTTTGCCATTTCTTCCTGTCCAAGCGGTACGTTTGCCATAGCTATATCCATACGTTCATCACCGTCCTTTTCCTTTCCTATCAGCTTCAGGGCATTGGCTAGGTTGAACTGTACCTTATACTCCTTTGGGCTGAGTAGTGTTGCCATTACCCACAGGATAACGGCTTCATTATAAGAGGCTACATTCCATCGTGCCATCCCCCGAACGTGCCAAGCGAACCATGCTTTCGGTGAGTAGAAACAAGCCGACTCAACTAGCGTATAATCATCTCGATAAGAATCCATATAGAACCACATCTTAGTTGCATACATGGTGAGAAAAAAAGTGGCTACTACTGCTGATAAAATAGTCATGTTATTTCCTTTCTGCGTGTTTATGGCACGGTGGGCATAGCGTGATAAGGTTCTCCATAATGTTTTCTCCACGATGCTTACGTTTAATTATATGGTGAACTTCTACTTTGTATGTTTCGCCACATTCTTGGCAGGTGTAGCCGTCCCTCTCTAATACTCTTTTCTTTATTTTCTGATACCCTCTTGGAGAAATATAAATTAGTTTTTCCTTCACAACTCTCGACCTGTGGGCTTTCCGTATTTTATCTTTGTGTTCATCGCTTAGTGTTTTTCCACGTTGTGCATCAGACATGTTCTGCTTCCACTCTTTTGAAAACGGCTTTCTTGAAACCCCTGCTTTCGCATCACTTATTTTTTGCCTTGTTTCAGCAGATGGTGTCTTGCCTGTCATTCCCGATTCTTTTTTTCCTGTGTTCCAAGGTATGTTTCCTTTTTTAAACGGCTTGCCTACCATTGTATTCTCCCGATTACGTTAATAATGAAATATGATAAGCAATATGATAAACCAACGTTTGGCAAATAGCAATACCTTTCTGCTATTTCTTGAGAACATCTGACGAGGTTGCAGAACGGGGCAATGCTTACTATGTACCAAGTCAGGGCAAAAGCCAGGACGTTATGGTGAGTTAGGATATACCATGCTGATAGTGACACAAAGGTTATCCCGATGAAGAAGAACTGGTCAATCTTGTAGGCACGTTTACGCATGATATCGTTCCCTGCTGCACTCTGCATGAACTCATGGTAGAAGGTATTCCTGAACGGGATAATCCCAAGCGTGACGTAGAATCCCATCGTCTTGAAAAACAGTATCAGCTTGCGTGGGTGTATCTTCTTATCATGCCCGAACATCTCCTTATCCATCTTATTCTTGACGTTCCGTTTGAACTGTTTCCATCTGAAAACCCATACGATTCCAATCGCTAACATAAACCAGGGGCTTATCTGTGCAAACATAATCATCGCTAAGAACCCTGCATTGAAAGCAGACGCAAAGTAAAAGAAAAAAGGGCAAGCGAGAGGAACTATCATCGAAAGCAAGAACCACATAGTAGGGAGAACGTATCCCCTGCCTGATATCCATACACTTCCCTGATTATTGGAAGGGTTAAAGCAGAACATAAGGGCTGCCATGAACGATATAGGTGTTGCCCCGAACGCAACGTATATCAATGAGGACACAAGTGCGTGGATGATGATGGTAATCCAATGGTCTTGTTTCGGTGTTACACGGGTGCTACCTTCAAGCTGAAGCCATCGCTTATGAAACCAATGTTGGCTACGGTCTTTTGATTTCTGATACACGGGGATGTCATCGGATACATAATTGAATCGGCTAGTCTTGAAATAAAACAGGACGGAAACACAGAAGATGATGATTGCGTTGCTAATCACGGGAAACCCCTTTCTTGATGCCTTTGATTAAATACAGGAAATCTTCAAATTCGGTTATATCTTTCAGCTTATTGAACCAGAACTTCGGGCTGAACGCAACATCATATATCATACGCTTAGTGCCACGCTCAACTCCTGATTCGTTTGGCACATCATAGAGCGATACCTGTGCGGTCTTGGCGTATCCGTTTATTAGCAAGCCCTTCACCCTGCCTATGGTGTTCCTTTCTTCGAGATACGTTTCCCAAGGGTAGCCTGTCATCATTGCAACGTGCGGTTCAAGCCCTGCTTCTGCTGCCCGTCTGATGCACGGCTCAATGTCGTAAGACTTGATGCCCTTGTTCAAGCGGTCAAGTGTGGGTTGATTGAACGATTCAACACCGAACAGAACCATGCGAAAACCTGCCTTTTTCATATCGTTGAAATCAACAAGCCCCAAGTTGGGCATTATCCTCATGTTGCATCCAAGTGTTAGGTTGATATTCCTGCTACGGAGAATCCTACTAAGGAAATCATCAAGCCATGTACCAACGGGAAACGTACCACTGTCATCAAACACTTCATGGAATCCTAAACATTCAATTATATCAAGTTCTTCAACGACATCGGCAACATCTCGCACTTGATAGTTAGGATACTTCTTTGCCCAATCGCAGAACGTACACTTGCCGTACCAACAATCGAGGGCAGACATCATGTGCGTGGCAGGATGGTACTTGTAGTTGCCGTAGGATTGGTACTTCTTATCGAACGCATTGGTGAACACTCTGTCGGGGGCAGGGAGTTTAAGGAACGGGATGCCTTCAGGTTCGGTGATAACCTTGTCGATTGTTCGTAGTGCAACGGGGGCAGATTCCCAAAACACCTCATGCTGTTGGTTCGTCCTGTACGTTGCTTCCATCGCAAGATGCACGGGGTAGATATTTACCTTCTTATCTTTCTGCCGTTGCTGCGAATACTCATGTGGTTGGTATAATATTTTCATTTCTTTTCCTCCCGTTTCACTATATACATATTGCTGTCATCTAATTCCATTATAGACCATTCCAACGCAGGTAATTCCATAGTGCGTGTTTTTTCTTTATCTTTGTGCAGAAGGACAAGAACAAAGCCACCTTCTTTTAATATTTCTGAATGATGATTGCAGATGTTAAGGTCATCTAATGTTTTGTTTTTATCCCTTAACCGTATCCAAAAATCACTCATATCTCCCCCTCACTGTTTCTTCTGCGATGTTTTCCCGATACCAGTTAGTGAGCCGTTTCAATATACTCTGCGGTGTAATGATGGCGAACACCGCAAAGAAATAGAACGATGGGCAGAGCAGAACCTTTGGTTGGATGCGAATGTTGATGCCGATTTCCTTCAGCAGATAGCCAAGACCAACACGGTTCTTGATGCAAATGTAGTTGCTCTTGAAGTCGTACATGACACGGCAATCCCTACCAAGTAGCTTTTTCCAGTTCTTCAGCATCGAACCTTTGTAGTAACTCTTAACGGTAGCGAGGTTTGACTTGTGCAACCGCGCGGCAACCGTATCATAATTCAGTTTCTTGCTTTTCCACTCTTTCAACAGGTTCTTAACAGACGTAGCCACTTCTACATATATTTTTGTCGTGAAGTGCATATGAGGTATCAACGCTTTTGTCCTGAACCCAAGACCTGACGGGTTGACACAGGATATGAGAATCTCTTTTTCACGGGATGCAGCGACAACCTTATCCGTTCCATCGATGTACTGATAATAGTTGCGGTCAACGATGCCAACGTCAGGGTACTGGTTCAGGATTCTAACGATGTCACTTATTACCCAACGGTCTGCAAACATATCGTCACCGCACAAGAACACGATGTATTCCCCCTGTGCTGCTGCCACAAGTTCTGTCATGTTCCCTGCGAACCCCTGATTGACACCAACGACACGCAAGTTGATTCGGGTATACTTCCATACATACTCACGGCAGATATCTCTCGTCTTGTCCGTAGAATCGTCATCAATAATAAGTATCTCAACATCCTCATACGCTTGCATCAGGCAACTGTCAATGGCTTCTGCAATGGTGTCCTCTTGGTTATATACGGGTAGGGCTATCGTAACTTTAGGCATTTGCTGACTCCTTTCAGAAAATAGTGAACTGCATCTTGGATTATTTTTAAAGGTACAAAGTCATAGCGTGACTTGAAAAGCATCTTGGTATACAGGGCAACCTTGATGAAGAACTGAGGTAGCAACGCCCACCACCGATGACCAAGAGGAACGGAAAGAAGGCAGTTTACCCATATGCCACTTGCCCCTTTTGCGAACTGGCTGACAAGCCCTCTGTCAATGGCATACCTTGCTTGTTCCTTCATTATCCCTGCCTCAATAGCGGTGTTTATTATCTCCGTACATGGGAGATATACCAAGTCAAAGCAGTTCACCATGTCAGGTTTTACATCTTTATATAGGCAGTAGCTTTCCAATAACGAATCCTCTGTTTCATGGGGTAGATTAAAGATATGGTCAACAAGAACGATGATGCCTTGCTTCTTGAGATGCTTACAGGCATTACGAAACTCATCATTTGTTTCATGGCGGTTGAGGGTTTTGCGTAGTCTTTCTGAACCCGTTTGCAACCCGATGGCAACCATGTAGCACCCTGCGTATGCCAAGTCATCGGCAACCATATCATCAATAAACTTTGGATGAGTTACGCAACGGAACGGCAAACCAATCTCTGTCTTGTACCGAATAAGGAAACACTCAAGCCATTTCTTATCCATCGTGAATACATCATCAAAGATAGTGAACCGCTTTGCCCCTAGACGCTTGAGGTACGATAGTTCACGGATGCAACTAGCTACTGACCGTCTTGGTAGCTTCAGCTTCTTATCCTGTGGCAAGCAGTAAGTGCATTGGAACGGACAAGTAAATGATGTCATTATGTAAGGATGCCTACGCTCACGGGGCGGTAGTTCTGCATAGAACGCCTCACGTTCGGGGAATGTATCATCAGGTTTAAACGTACCACCGAAATATGCAATGCCGTCACCGATGCATACATCATCAACGAACCAATTTTCCCTAACAACTTCAGGGCAACAGGTAGGATGAACACCACCAAAGATAATCTGACACTCCCATCCAAGACGATTCTTAACTGCGTGAGCCATGTTCAACGCCCATTGATACTGCGAGGTGTTGCAGGAGAATAGGCAGTAATGAGGATTGAACTTTTCAATCTGCTTCAGGTTGTATTCCATCAAGTCAATCCCCGTGCGTGGGTCAAAGATGAGTTTGACTTCGTGACCGTTTGCTTTCAAGTGGCTCATCACATAGGCAGCTCCAAGATTGTAGGAGTCGGCAACACACATTGCATATTTCATTTAACTCTCCTAGTAGTTCAAGTTGTTCCATTCATAAGCATCTGGCTCACTTCTGAAGTGACCGCTTACATAGCTGCCATCTTTCTTCTGATAGCTGTCAATGTACTTATACCCAAAAGCATAAGCGTTAGAAGTAAAAACGAATGTTGCGACTACTAGCAATAAAAAAGCTGTTGTCTTTTTCATGGCTATTCCCCCTTTCCTGTCAATTTAGATGATACATATTTCCTATACAGATGCGGTAACTTCCTCAGGATGAATCGTGGCGTGACCAGCGTGCCGATAGCACATATCCAGAACATCGGTGCAAGCAGATTCTTAGGACGTAGCCTAACGTAATTGCATATCTCCTGCACTACCGATAGCATGGTATGCCCGTTCTTGATTTGGATGAACGCAAAGTAATCGGTGAGCATTTCCCAACCACCAATGGAACACCAGTTTTCAATCGGTGAACTGTCGTAGAACTTCTTATACGTTTCCTTTTTGATAGACGTACTGTTATGGATACGCACGGCAACGGTATCAAACATAAGCATCCCAGTTTTCCACCTGTTTAGTGCAACTTGGTAGACCAAACTCGCAGCCTCAATGAACATCTTATTGCTTGCTTTGATTGGGTTGCCATGTTTTGCCCCCTCATATTTATTGATGGCACAAGCGAACAACTTGATGCTTCCCCACTCAAGAGCAGTTCTACGAAACGCTAACCCTGACGGGTTATTAGCTTGAACGATTACGTTGTCCGTTCTCCATGCCCGAACAGGGGTTCTGTCTTGCCCTTCAAACTGATGATACCACCGTGATATGTGACCGCAATCGGGGGATTCTTTGAACCGTGCTACGATATCTGAGATGACCTTATTTCCTACAAACAAGTCATCTGAACACATGATTACAATGTAATCGCCATTTGCTCGTTTGATTCCTTCGTTGATAGCCTCGCCAACTCCAAGATTCTTGTTTCCTCTGAAGTATCTTATGTAAGGAATATGCTGAAACATTCTGTCCGTACCGTCTGTGCTGCAATCGTCATAAACTACTATCTCCATGTTACGGTAATCCTGTGCTTGGCATGATTGTAATGTGTCAACAATAAGGTGTGCCATGTTATATGTCGGGATTACAATAGATACCATTCCTTTAATGGTCTGCATTTTTTACTCCTTTCGGTACGGTTGGTCAAATATATTACACCCCTTACTGCAACGATAAAGAATACTCCGATTGAAAGTATCGGGTGCTTCACCAGTTTTTTCCACTTCCTGTTTTCCGTGAATATCCCGAAGCATCTATACCAAGGGTTCAGGCACTTGTCTGATGGGTGCATCTCAGCGTACCGCCTCATGCTCTTTGTGTAATACGCTTTCTTCTTACAGTAATCCCAGAAGCCTATATCATCATGATGGTAAAGCGGTGACTTGGTGATTCCCTTCTTACCATGAATCCGTCTGCCCCAATCAGCATCTTCAGGTCCAGTAAGTTCTTCATTAAAGAAAGGACACATATTAGCAACAACGAATCGCTGTACGTCAACTGCCGTACCTGTATAAAATCCACGTTCAAACGCCCGTATCTTACCAAAGAAACTCTTGGCAATTATTTCTTCAGGGATGTAAAGGCTCTTTGCTCCGTTCTTTGTGCGAACAAGACACTCTTGCAGAAGGTTCGGGGATATAGATTGGTCAGAATCGAGCCATATAATACAATCACCAACTGCTTGCTTGATTCCTTTGTTACGCTGCCAACTACGTTCACGACCTTCATCAATGACGATGAGTTCCAGGGGCTTAACCGTGCTGCGACCTATGGATTCAACCAGTTCCGTGAGGTCACGACCATGATTGGCTACTACAATGCTTACCGTATCCATTACACGTTCTCCATCTTATAAATGGGTAGTTGCATTTGTTTCCCGTGACCGCCAAGACTTGTTGGTCTGAGGTGTGCGTTCGGGTCAACCGTGTACTTGAGTTTCTTATTACCGTTCACAAAGATGACGGCTTTTATTCCGTCTGCCATGAGCCGTTCCCATACGTCAAGCTGTATTCCATAGCAGTCGGAGTTCCTGATTACATGATTATCCTTAACCTTTCGGGTTAAGACTTTGTCAACGTATTCGCCAACGTGAACATCCCTTTTTTTTATTGCATCATATGCGGTTATTCTCATCTTGTTCCTTTCGGTTATTTCGATTTCAAGACTATCAGTTCCTACTTTCATCCCCGTTCCTCTCGATAGAATCTGACCGTGCCAATCTGTTTCAGAAACTTTACTTTGGGGTGTCTGCTCCATGCAGGGTTGACTGATGTATCATGGTACAGGTTTGGTCTTGCCTTGACCTCATCATGTCGCATCCATGCGTGCTGTGCGACAATCTTTTCCTTCTTTGTTATCCTTCGCTTCTGTGTAGGCTTTCCCTTATCCCAACAACTGAATTGAAATCTCTGCAAGCATACTTCTTCAGGTGTTAGATTACGCTCAATGCTGCGTACAGCGATTGTTTTGGCAACCCATTGCTGACATAGTACTGATTGATTGGATGCTTCATAGGCGATTGTAAGATAGACTATTGCTGTCAGTATCATACCCTTCTCCTTCCGAATTGCTGTAACGATTCTAAACTATCAATTACATAATAAGATGCCCCAAGTATTTCTTGCATTGCCTTTTGTTCTTTTCGCATTTTTCCTGTTTTACTTTTGCACTCAATAAATATCGCTTGTCCTGCACGCACGCAAACCAGGTCAGGCTGCCCAACGGTGTACCCGATTTTCTTGTAATGATTTATGAAAGCGAACCTTCTTGCCCCTTTCATGGAAGCGAGGGCAACCATTACATCGAGGCACATTACAATCCAACCGTTTAACCGCATATAGCTGACAACCTGACCTTGGAGTTCGTGTTCTTTCATAGTATTATTTAGCCTCTTTCTGACACTCAAAGCAAAGATGCCGTCCTATTTTTTCCATTGAAAACTTGGCTACCTTCGCTGATAGCGGTGCTTGGCATTGTGAGCAGCATGGTTCGCTACAGGGCATTTCAACATCAGGCTCTAAATCTTCCTTTGAAACAACGGCTGCTGCCTGTTCCTCGACAACCTCAGCAGGAACATCAATCACTTCTTCCTTCACGTTGGTAAGTACAGCCTTTACTCCTGCAACGGAGTTCAGCTTTGCAACGGGCTGCGGTGTTACGTCAACAACATCCTGCTGTTCTTCTGATGCGTACATACCTGAGCATGAAGCAGGGTACGTTGCGCGAACACCTTCAGCTATTACTCTTGCCCGTAGCATCTGACGGGTGTACTTAATCCAGTTATCTTTACCGTACAACCCTGCGGTCGTGGCTCTTTTCACATCCCATGATATTCTGATGGGTGTCGGGCAGCTTTGTGGATGCGAGAACTCACCAACAACTTCATCATCTTCATGCTTGAGCCAATTAACAACACCACCTGCCTTCTGAAACCTACCGAGCATGGCGGTTGACTTTAGTGCAGGACGTCCTTGAATGATATCGTACTCCTGACAGGCTTTGGCAGGGTGCTTGCCCTCTGCCTGTGCAATCATCATCAATGCGAACGCTTGGTCTTTATTCTTGAACCCGAATAGGTTCGCTGAGTGAACTGCT
>Ga0307928_10002392_pt1 | contig 14430 bp, 11 predicted proteins | sample AceLakmetagen232_FD_201815 | JGI IMG/M metagenome (GOLD analysis project Ga0307928, IMG submission 201815) | Saline water microbial communities from Ace Lake, Antarctica - #232 | ecosystem: Environmental > Aquatic > Non-marine Saline and Alkaline > Saline | place: Antarctica: Ace Lake... | reverse complement strand
CGTTGCAGACCGGTGAGGCCGCGTATGAGCAGGCGAAGCTGGCGGGTACGCAGCTGGAGGCCAGTCGTGCACTATGGCGCTCGTATACAACTACCAGCACGCAGCTGACGGCCGTCGGTACAGAGCTAGCGGCGCTGCAGGCACCGACATTGGATCCCGAATACGATGAGGCGTTGCTGACGACACTGAAGTCACGGCATGCCGAAGCCGCGTCCGAAATAGCGGCGCTCAGGCAACTGATCAAGTTTCTGCAGACTGGTAGCGGACAGTGTCCTACGTGCTTTACGATGATTACGGACATCCCGACTAAGCTGGCGGAGAGTACCGAGCGCCTGTCACGGCTAGAGCCGCCGGTTATGGTCTTGGCCACAGGCATTACAAACCTGGAGCACATGCACACCGGGTACGTGGACGCGCAGCGGGCATATGCCTCGAAGCAGACGACGCTCGAGACCCAGCGCACGCAGTTACAACAAACACTCGATGGCCTGCCACCGGCAACAGATCCCGGCACAGACGACGGGCAACAGCTGCGGGCGGTGACCGCGGAGTACGAGGCACGGCAGCAAACGGCTAAAACGCAGGAAGCGGCGGTGACCCGCACTCAAACTACGCTTACGGAATGTGAGTCAACACGCGGGTTTTATACCCAGCAGTTGACAGAGCAACAGGCACTGAAAGCAGGTATGCCACCGGAGGCGGAAGTGCAGCAGGCAACACAGACACAGCGTCAGCAGGCTGAGCTCCAGACGGAGCAGGCGACACTACGTGGCGCACACGCGGCAAAAACCGAGGCGTTACAGCAGGTACAGCAACGTGAACAGGTGTGTCTGGACGTTGAAGAGCGTGGCGCTGGTATCCAGAGTTATCACGAGCTATTGTCAGAAGTCAGGCAGGTACTCCACCGGGATAACTTGCCTACGGTAATGATGTCGTCGTACCTGGGTCGTTTTGAGTGCATGACGAATCAATTCCTACAGATGTTTGGTAGCCCATTCGCTGTAGAGATTGCACGTGATATGGACATTTCGTGTATTATGCCCGCGGGATTCAGACAGCGGAGCGAGCGCCTAAGCGCTGGCCAGCAAGCTGTGTTGAGTGTCGCCGCGCGCTTTGCAATTCACGAACTGTTCTCTAAACAGTTGGGATTCCTGGTAATGGACGAGCCAAGTCAGAACCTGGATGGCGATAACGTACGGTGGCTTACCAAGCTGCTGGAACGCGTTGGTACCATAAGTGCCGCGTCTGGTGCACAAACGATTATTGTCACGCACCATGTTACTGAAATGGCAAATGTATTTGACAACGTCATAGAACTGAGTCCGGTCGTGTGACCGGGCTCGTGTTCTGTGCACGCAGGGGAGAGACAAATGAATAGCACCTCATCGTTTTGGAGGCTGTGCGGGCCGTTACTGCGCTTGCTGCTAAAGGCCATCGTATTGGTATTGGCGCTGCCTATTATCGTGATATACAGCGGGCTGATGGCGTACGCCAAGTTTGTAGTTAACAGCAGGAATCTCGCGGACTCACTCACTGCGATCGGAGACACATGCACGTAATAACCGCAACTGATTTAAAAACACATCGGCTGGCAAAACCCGATGTACCGGATACCGCGGAGGTAACACTAGACGGCGAACGCATTGTGTTTGTCGCGTACGAAACAGATCCCACGCCGGTAAATCCGTGTGAGGACTGGGAGGGTCTCGGCAGCATACGCTCGTTATCAACACGGCACTTGCATAGTATTTCTGGTGATGAAGCCAGAACGTTGTTGGCCAACGATACGGATGTGATACGCCTATCGTATTTTGAACACGGTCAATGCATGTGGGGTGTTCAGGGCACTATGAGTAATACGCCAGACTTTCAGTGGGACGGCGCTCATTTTGCCGGCATCTGGATTCCAGACTCGTGTGTTAAGGACTCAGCTGAGTACGAGAAGCTGGTGTGTGACACACCCGAGCGCCGTGCGTGGATGGCAACCCAGGCAGCCGCGGCTTGCGAGGTGTATACTGAGTGGTGCAACGGCTATGTTTATACCTGGGCGATAACTGCCTACCTGGTACGCTACGCCGCTAATGGCGAGGCCTTTGACACCGTTGACGACTACCGGTTTGACTCCAAGGTATATGACGCGAGTTGCAGCGGTTATTACGGTGATGACAACCTTCAGGCGGCACTGACCGAGGGAGAAGCTGCGTACTGGTATGACAGAACTGGCGTGCCGCCAGTCACTGACTCCGAAGAAAAATGAAGAAAAAAACATAGTCTCAGGCGCTGAGACAATGTCTGACACAGTACAAGATTTAGGGGGTGGCCGCGCACGCGATGGCACATGTTGTGCCCGGTGTATTCGAGCCGGTGCCGCCACCCCCCAACGTTTATGACTCGTAGTAACAGAAGTGCTTGACGGCCGTCGGTCGTTATGAATAATGGGTAATTGTCATGATGGAAATCAAAGTACATCTACGCTTTCTTACTCCGTGCCTGGGACGTATCCGCGGCAGTGACGGCAGTCAGTTTAGCCGCGATACACAAGGCAATGTTATCTTTATGAACAGCTGGTGGCGCCGCGTACTAGAATTTGGGGCCCAGGCTATAGGCCGCTACCAACGTGATGTGGCGCACGTGCGTGTGCACCCACGTGTGGCGGGTCACACAGAGACGTATCGCCGGTACTACGGCGGAAACCAGTTTACAGCCCACGAGGCGTTTCTTGCGAATACAGTGGTACAGGTACGTATGTTGATACCCAGCAGTATACCACTCCAGGATTTTCGGGAAATTTTACGCGTGACGGGCAGCTACCGTGGTATCTCACCATATGGCTGGCAGCACGGATATGGTCACTTCGAAGTCCTAGCCTGCGAAACACTCGAGGGCCACGCCCACGCCGTACACGAAGGAAAATCAGATGCCAACGACTAGCATACAACACGAACCGGGGCCGCTGGTAGCACCGGTACAGATTATCCGCGTGGGTAACATACTGGACGTGTCACCCGCGTGTGAACACATACTGGGACCCGCGCTGTCATACAGTCATCGACAGATGCGGGCGGGTATGGACGCCGTGGTACTGGGCGCGGTTGACACCTATGACCGTAAACTCTATCGCGTGTACAGCAATCACCTGCTTGTGAATCAGGGGGCGCTCACGCGTATTACACAGCGGCTAGACGCCGAGCAGGTACCCTGGCAATACAGCGACCAGCGCCACCGTACTATTCTGCGGCCGGATTATGATCACCTCGCAAGGTGTATGCCATACCTGGTATTCCGTGTTAGGCAGGCCGAGGTGCTTGCGCATCTGATCGGATACAATAGCGGGATTATCGTGGCGCCTACCGCGTACGGTAAAACGTTTATCATGCTGGCGCTTACCGCGCTGTTTCCAACGGCGAATATCGTGATGGCGTCACCTAGTACGTCGCTGCTGAATAGCACGTACAAACGAATACTCAAAATTACAGGCGATGTCGGACGTGTAGGCGGCGGTCACCACACGACAGCGCGTGTAACGCTCTCGACGTACAAGAGTCTCATGCGTGCGCCGCTGGATAAATGCGATATATTGTTAATAGACGAAGTACATGGCGCGGCCGCGTCTGAAATCTCAGAGACGCTAAGTAAAATTCGCAACCCGGTTAAGATATTTGGTATGACGGCCACACCCACGGGCCGTGCGGATAACGCCGAGCTCGTGATTGAGTGCCTGGTGGGGCCCGTAATTTTTGAAATACCTTACGACGAAGTTGTTAGCGCCGGTGATATTTCACAAATACGCGTGGCAATGATGTCACTTAAACGCGAGGACTGCGGTACTCAGATTAGTGGCGCGTATAAAATGCAGGTCGCCAAAAAGCGTAATGCCTATTGGCGTAATAACGTGCGTAACAGGCTACTGGTTGAGGCCACGCTGCACTTGCCGTCCGCGTACGGCCTGATCGAGCCCCAGACGTTGATACTCACGAAAACGCTGGAGCACGCGCTGCGAATACAGGCCATGTTACCCGCGTTTCAGGTTGTTTACGGCAGCCTCTCGCGGGACCAGCGAGAACGTTTGACAACCTTGGGGCTACTTCCGGATGACTACCGGCCACTGACTACGAAGCAGCGCGAGCTGTTACTGGACGAGTTCGAGGCCGGAACGCTTCGAAATGTTATTGCCACGGGCTGCTGGGGTGAGGGCATTGATCCCGTACATCTGGAAGTTATTGTCAATGCCTCGGGCGAGGCCTCAAAAATATTGACTACACAATGGGGCGGACGCGCGAGTCGACTGACTCCCGGCGGGCACAAGAAGTTTGGGCTCCTGATCGATTGCCAAGATGAATGGGATCCGTGGACCCTACACAGGGCGTATGCCCGGCGTAATACGTACAAAAAACATGGCTGGGAAATAACGAAGATAGGAAAGTTAAGCGATGCCGAAAAGATCCTGGAGAAGCAAAGCGGCTAATATTGAGGCGTGGTGTACACAACACTGTCTCATACCGGAAGAGCTGGATACAGAAGCAGACGCCATTAAAGCGGCGTATACTACCCGGCGCCGAGCGCTACAACCGAAATACTGGCCGAGTTCAGAGCGGTATCCTCAAGATTTTTGGCGTGTGCTGGCTATAATACTTCGTGATCATAATTATGATCCATGGAAGTACATCGAGCACTGCTACAAGTACTTTGGACGCTACCCTGAACCGGCGCAGTTAACGAGTGAGAAGGTACTGGGTGCCTTTCACTTTAACGAAGATGAAGAGCTGTCAAAGGTTCGATACGAAATTAGTTCCAATGCCCAGAGGCTACGGTTTGAGATGGATACCACGGGGTTACCGGCCAGTGATCTCCTGGCTAACGAGAGTAAGGGCTTTAACGCCGTTTTCGTGTGGTGTGTTGCCCGCCGTGAAGGCTATCTGGGTCTGGTGGCACAGCATACCAAGTGGGTGCAACACGTTCTGCAGTCACCGGCCCAGCGTAAGGCGTATGCCGAGGTATTCCCGGAGGTTTTCCAGTGAGTGACAGCACGTCTATCCGCGATATCTCACTACTGGTTCTGCACCTTATTCGCAATGAGGATGTAGTGCGTAGAACCATTGACAAACTAGATCCCGCGCTGTTTAGCTACCCAGGGGAATTACATCTCCGGTGGCTGTGGGGCGCGTCACGTTGGCATTTCATTAAGTACGGCGTCATGATCAGGCGCGATGCGCTTATGTCCATGTTGGGTACCACACTGGATAACGATCCCGCGTACTTTACACGTGAGCAACTGACATTGATTGCACGCCTTACCGAGTTGGCGTATACCACGCCGCAGGAATCAGCACCGTACGTAATAAACGTCGCACAAGAAATCTTACAAGAGCGTACGCTGAAACCGCTGTTACACAGTGCGGTTATGACAACATCGGGTTCGGAACTGCGGGCGCACTTGAATGAGGTAATCGATGCCACGGCGGCGACTACGTTGACAGCCGCGGCACCGGCCGAGATGTTCTCGGCTGAAAACAATGTGTTTGAGACCGCGTCGCGTCGACAAACAGGTGTTGATTTTGTTGACTACGTATGCGGCGGCAGCGAAACCGCGGCCGCGCGTACGAACGACGGCATACTCCCGGGAGACACCATACTGGTATTGGGCGTCACTGGCGCTGGTAAAACAACGCTGGGGTGCCAAGTTAGTGTCGAAGCCGCACGCCGAGACTGGCGTGTGGGTTTCTTCGGTTTCGAGTACCCGTTAAAGCCTAGGATAGAACGCGTAATATTTGGGTACGCCGCGGGAATACCCCGTAATGTAATGGAGTCGCCCGAGCGCTATCCACTGTTATCAACGCAGGATCAGACGCAGTATAACACACAGTTGATGGCCGCTAAGCAGTTGCTGAATAACAAGCTATTCATGTTTGATATGGTTATCGACCGCAGCAAGGGCGTGGGCATCGACGGCATGACCGGCGTCGAGAACATGATTCGTGAATACGATTTGGATCTCGCGATTATAGACCAGGCCACGTCAGTAATGGCCGCGGATCGCACACGTGATGCCAAGATGGAAGACCGGCACTACCTGGAGTACCTCATGCGTCGGTGCGAGGCACTAGCGGGCGGCTGTCGCCGTGACGGCGAGCCGTGTACTTTTATGGTGCTGCATCAAACGGATACCGCGGCTAAGCAACGGCATCCCACGACAAAACCGTCGCTTGCGATGGGTTCAGAATGTAAATCAATGGAAGACTATTCGGATACCACGCTAGTAGTAGGACGACGGGATGACGCCGGCGTGGGATACATTGGACGCGTAAAAGGTCGTTCTGGTAAAAAGATAGACGTTGTGACCAAGCTCTTAGCTAACTACCGTATTGAGGGCGATATTGACGAGCATATATTCTCGGTCGAGGGCCAGCACTTCCATGATAGCCGAACAGGCTACGCAGGCAGTACCCCCGTAAAATCAATGTCCGAAGTTGATGGCAATAAGCGGCGGCAACGTAAAACATTTAACGACGAAGACAGGGCGCTATGAGTACACCATTAAACCCCGGCCTGTACGCGGCTTTATGCGACGCATTTGGCACGGTAAGAATCGCAAATGAAGGTCAACCTTATCGGTCGACCATAGTACGAGACCTTGTGGCACAACCCGACGCCCGTTACGGGCGCCGGCGTGTCAAGACGCTAAACGGCGGTGAAGAGTACGCGGTGTGCTGCCCGGAGTGTGGTGACCAGCGGTTTAGACTCTGGATTAACCACCGGTTTAACACCGATGTTGCGGGCGTGCGTATGAAGTTCTTGGCTGTGTGCTTCAATGAAAACTGTCAACAAAACCGTGGCTTCTGGTCGCGGTTACAGCAGCGTATTTCTCAGGGTAAGACCAATGCGCCGCTGTATCAGGTTCGAGACGCGCCTGTCATAGACCAGGATTTCAAGCCACAGCCACAGCCATTACCGGGCGTGTGTGTGCCGCTACATGAACTAGGTGCACAGCACCTGGCAGTACAGTATGTGGAAGCCCGAGGTTTTTGCGCCGCTGAGCTGGGTCGCGTCTGGGATGTGAGTTTTTGTGAGTACAGCTCGGTGTTGCCGGCCGAAAACAGACTGGTATTCCCGATCTATGACGATTACGACGGGCGTGTAACGCGCATGAATTGGCAAGCACGGTACCTGACACCCGAGATTGTTGCCGCGGTTAAAGCCGGACAGCCTGAGGCGCCTATTATTAAGGCACGGCGTGCCCGGAAGTACTACAACGCTCCGGGTTCAAAGCTCAAATGGCATCTGTATAACGGATGGCGGGCGCGTGCTGACAGCTCACTGGTTGTGATCTGCGAGGGCGTCTTTGACGCCATACGCCTGGGACCTGAGTGTCCCGTCGCGCTGTTTGGTAAAACCTGCGGAGAAATGCAGTTACAACAGTTATGGAAAAACTGGGGGGCCCTCGGGGGCATAGGCGTTACGGCCTTGGATCCCGAGGTGGTACGCGAGCGCACGGCACTCCTGACGGCCATGGCAAACTGGGCGCAGGTTATTGACTTGAAACTGCCGGCGGATACCGACGTGGGCGTCACCCCGCGCAGCACGCTACTGGCACTGATAAGGAGTTATTTACGAGCATGATTGAGAATGAATTTCAGCCGGGACCAGCAGTTATGGCCGAGGCCGCCGCGCGGGGTATTACCGCCGAGAGCCTGGTCGAGCACATGCTATACGAAGTGACACCCATTACAGTTGAAACGAAGTTGGGCAGCCAGCGTGTTAATGCCATACCCGGTCACGGTGTGGTGCAACCGTATGGGCCGCCACGGGACTATCGTGCGACTGTGATGGTTGTGGGCAAAATGCCCGGCCGCATTGAAGACCTAAAGCTGGAGTTGCTCAGCGGCCCCAGCGGCGCGCTACTCGAGTCTATGCTGCCGGAGATCGGGTTAAACTACGACGATTGGTTCATAACTAATGTCGTGAAATTCCGGCCGCCGAATAACGTCAAAAAGTTGTCAGCAAAGTGGATAAAGGACGGCCGGTATCAGCTCGAAGAAGAGCTACGGCTGGTTAATCCCAAATTCCTGCTGTTAATGGGCTCGGAGGCCGTAAAGGCTTTCTTTGGGACCAAGGCAACGCTCAGTAAATACCGTGGGGCTACAACACTCGAGTACAAGGGTATTCCAGTTGTGGTTAGTAACCAGCCGGCAGCGATATTAAAAGAGCCTAAGCTGACTAACGATCTGCGACAAGACTTGCAGTTGTTACAGTCTAAGATTGCGGACACACACCGTGGAGTACTGCCAACCACGTACGAAGTTGTTCGTGATGAAGTGCGGTTGACCGCCATTGTCGATCAGTTACTGGCCGAGGGCGCTACGCGTTTTGCGGTTGACTGCGAATGGGGCGGCATCAATGGGTCTGACTTTGAAAAAGGTGGACTCCTGCGTATGATCCAGTTTTCGCACCGGGCGCAGCACGCATTCGGTGTCGAGATCCGCGGCAAGGACTTTGCCACTGAATTTGATCCGAATCCCGAGGCGGCGTTTGCGCAGTTACGGCGTTTATTTAGCCGCAAGGGCGTACGACTTGGTGGTCATAACATACCCGCGGATATCAGGTGGCTGACCGGTGAAGCCCACATAGAGTGCATACCACAGTTTTTTGACGGCCTGGATAGCATGCAGGCCTATCACCTGCTGTATCCGAACGAAACCAGCTACAAGCTGGAGTTCCTAGCCACACGGTTTACCGACCTGGGTCGCTACGACCTTGTTGTCGAGGACTGGCTGGTAGCCAACGTCAAGAAAGAATCGCGGACTGTGTACTTGAATATGTTCGGGTACGCCCAGGTGCCGGACGACGTGCTATACCCGTACGCCATGAAAGACGTAGATGTGGTTATGCGCGTCTGGGATCTCCTCGAGGAGCGCCTGGCGGCGGTGGCCGTTGAAACCCCGTATGAAATGCCGGGTGTTCATCACGGAAAGACAGTGCGAACACTGCTGGACTTTTATCACTATATCGAGCACCCAGCAATATTTCCGCGCTATGAAATGCAGTGCGAGGGCCTGCCGGCCGATCGCAAGCGCCTAACGCACCTGGTAGAGCTTTTTGAGCGCCGGGGCAACGAACTCGCCGAGCAGCTTCAGAAGCTACTGAAGTGGCCTACGTATAATCCGCGGAGTTATCCACAAGCGGTTGAAATGCTATTCGGTCAGCTTCCGAATCAAAAACGAATACGGCCCGAAAACGGGATAAGTCTGGGCCTGACGCCGATTAAAACGACGGAAAAGCCCCCTAAAGACTGGGCGCGTGTAAAGCCCGAGCAGCGAAATACTGGTAAGGTGCAGCCGGCTACAGACGTTGAGTCCCTGCAAATACTGCAGGCGCAGATGAAAGACGTTAATCCGGAGTACTATGCTATCCTGGAGACCGCGCTTAAGTTCAAGTACGTAGACCAGGTGCACAAGAATTTCTTGCGACCGGCGGAGCTAAACCCATTCACGGGCCAGTATAACTGGATACATGGTCTCATGTCGTGTATTGACGGCGATGAGCGTATCCGCACAACGCTGTTGGCGCTAACGGATACCGGACGGTACTCGTCGTTAGATCCCAACATGCAAAATTTACCGAAAAAGCGTGAGGCTGATTTACGCCGCGCGTTTAGTCCGGACGAGGAACGGCTTAAAGCCACAGAGGGCTGGGACGGCATGACCGTTCAGGCTCTGAAAGACCTACAGCTCCTGAGTCCCGAGTACTTCACTATTCGAAGTTGTTTTCGAGCACCGCCAGGGTACGTAATAATGGAAGCCGACTACAAACAGGCTGAGTTAAAAACGCTGGCGTATATTGCTCATGATGAAAACATGATGGCCGTTATGAACGACCCGACACGTGATATGCATTCCGAGATGGCAGTGGACGCCTTTGGCCTCTATTGTCACTACTCGCAAGTTAAGGCCATGTATCCGAGTCTTCGGGTGGGCGCCAAAGCCGCTAATTTCCGTATACCATACGGAGGTGGGCCCGCGGCGTTGTCACGTCAGGTAAAGGCGGAGGCCGGTGTTGACTTATCCGAACGGGATTCCGCGAAGATTATTAACACGTTTAAGGTTGTAAAATATCCGCTAACACAGCTATTCTTCGAGGCCTGTCACCGTAGCATGGAAGACCACGGTCAGGTTACAAACGCGTTTGGACGCCGGCGACTATTTAGTCCCACGGACGATCGTGGAATACTGGCGGCAAACCGCAGGGAGGCCGGTAACATGCCCATCCAGGGCACGGTGGCTGACGCGTTGAATATCGCGCTGTTTAACCTCTGGCGTTTTCGGGATTCCTGTGGTATGAAATTCCGAATGGCGCTGGCAGTACACGACGCAGTTTTCTTGCTCGTGCCCTGGTATGAGGTTGAGTACGTAAAGAACGAGGTGCTGCCCGTGTGTATGTCACACGGCGCGTACGTGCCTACGATCGATCTGACATTGGAAGTAGATATTACTATCATGCGCCGATGGGGGGTGGCGATAGCCGAAGAAGAAGCAATAGCAGAAGCAAGAGCAGAGGCAGAAGCAGAAGCAGAAGCAGAAGTAGGGGCAGAAGCAAGAGTAGAAGTAGTATAAGTCATAATGTGGTAATGATGCCCTAGGGCAAAGATGGAAAGAGAGATTAAATGAGACGATACAAAGATTCGGGTTCAAGTGGTCGCGGTCTCCGCGGCAACCTTGTGGCCTCGGAAGCATTCGGGCAAGTAAACGGTAGCGTGTACAAGTTCAAGTGGGATAACAACATCAAGCTTGATAACATTGTGCGCCTAACGGGGCCCGCGACAGACGACGGCAAAAGCCTTATGCCTTACAGGTATAGCGCTGATGTCGGCGACTTCGGACAGTTCTTGCACTGCCTGCCTATATTCCAGGGTGGGTCGTTCATGAACTACACGTTTATTGCAGGATATCAGAATCCGCAGGATCCGGATGATATTCTGAAAGAAGACGAGTATCCAACGCCGGCACAAGTGTTCATGACTACCGTACGGAAGATGGTAAACGCTGATCCGGCTCTCGAGCGCGAACTCACAGGCGGTTCACGACCTGTAATGCCAAAGCTGCGAAGGCAGGCCCTGGCGCAGGGTATTCTGTTGCGGCACGGTGATCGTGATTATAGCCAGGCACCGAAGGGTCCGTGTATTTTCACGCTTTCGTGGTCTGCAAAGCGTGCGATGGAAGCACGGCTCAACGAAGAGACACCAGACTATCAGGGAGACCCCCAGGACTACAGCGCGCGGTTTACCGCCGGGGATATCCTGGACCCAGATGGTGGCAAAATGCTGACGTTTTATAACGCCCGCACTGTCGACATTGTTGCGCAGCAAGCTGCGGCCGCAGCGGGACCAAATTGGGGTAATATGGGTGGTGGTGGCGCAGATACGGGGAAATCCACGAATCAGCTGGCTGCCTATGCCTGTGATGTCCTGGGTGCGTGTCCGTTGCCGCGTGATGCCGATGGCGTACTCACGCACTTCCGGCAGAACACGCTGTTCATGCCCTGGGGTCAGGCACTGCGTTTCCTCAGTGAAGAGGAGATGGTTAACACCATTATCCAGGGTTACCAGGACATGGCAAAACTGGTGCTCCCGGCGTTCCAAGGCAGATACGGACATCTACTCCCGAAGTATATGACCGGCAATGCCATTGTAACGATGCCCGGCGAGTCCGGTGCTGCACCCGCAGCGCCGCAATCGGCGCCTGTTGCGCCCGCAGTGGCAGGCACGCCCCAGCCTAACTGGGGTGGTATGGCACCGGTACCGGCGGATGGCAGTTCTAGTCAGCCGGACTTTGCACACGGATTAACGCCTAACGCGTTAGCGGATGCAATGGCGGCCCCTGCGGCTCCTGTGGCAGCTCCTGTGGCTCCTGTGGCAGCTCCTGTGGCAGCTCCCGTGGCTCCTGTGGCTCCTGTGGCTCCTGTGGCTCCTGTGGCTCCTGTGGCAGCTCCCGTAGCGCCTGCTGCGTCGGCCGTAGCGGCACAAGCGCCTGCTTCGGTATTGACGCCTGATACGGCGACGGTGACTCCCGCGCAGCAAAACGTTGCGCGAACGGCGGATGCGTTGAGCAAGCTTGATAGCTTGCAGCCGCAACCGCAGCAATAGCATACACTTACCCCGGGTACTGCTAATAGTACCCGGGGTTTATTAGCGAGGAAATTATGCGTAAAAAGCCTGAACCCAAAACAAATGCCGATCTCTGGGCGGACGTAATTGACGTGTCGCTGCAATCAGCACAACAAGAGTTCGGTAAAGAATTTTGCTACACTGCAGCGGAACACGAGGATTATCAGTGCGGATTTGAAATTCCACCACTGTCCCTACGCTGGTTGATTGAGTCCGATAGCTGGCCCCTCAGCCGGTTCACGCAATCGGGGGGACCCAAGGGTACAATGAAGTCTACGTTCTGTTTCCAGCTGGAAGCATGGGTGTTAGAAGTCGGTGGCCTTGTCAAGCACATCGATACCGAGAATAAAACAAGTATGAGCCTCATGCGAGCGGTTATACCCCCTCGATTTTTTGATAAGTCACATCCGGATCACCGTCGATTTCAAATTTTGCCGGCGACATCTGTTGAGATGTGGCAGGCCATGGCATCGAATATGGTGAAAACAGTTAAAGAGTTTTCGGCGTCTGTGGGCAACACGACGCCACCGTTCCCGATTCTCATTGCCGTTGACTCACTGCTGGGATCGAAAAGCAACGAGGCAATCGCGCACGTCGAAGCCAGTGGTGAAGGCCAAGGACGCGGCTACTCGGATGCACCTATTCTAATCAGTAACTATCTGGGCGCGTACCCGAACCTTGTGATAGGCTGGCCGATTGTGCTACACACCGTAAGCCACGAGAAGCCGGGAGTGACTACGGGCGGTATGACCCGGGCTGGCGGCATGGCTCCCGGATTTTACGCCTCACTTGATATTCAATTTCGATTGGCTGCCGAGGCCGCGTCGGGTATCAGCTCGGCGCTGACGCAGAGCGCCCGTATTGACCGCGTGGATCTCAAAGGCAAAAACATTAAGCTCACGCTGAAGAAGTCGTCTATGGGTTCGGATATCGGTAAAGAAATGGTTGTGCCATTCCTGTGGCGATACGAACTAGATGCGGCGACGGGACAACAGCGGCAGATCGCGTGGTGGGATTGGCAGTCAACCACGGCTATGGTGCTGAAGAAAGAGGCGAAGACCCTGGCAAAAATCGACGTAGACATTCAATTTGAGCGCAAAGGCCAAGGACGAGGTGAATACTTCTGGTCAAGCACGCTCGGGATCTCTAAGGCAGATGCCGTGCCAGCCACGGACTTTGGACGCGCTATCGAAAACGATAACCCAGAGTTGCGTGCGCACATTGAAGCCGCGTTGCACATTCAAAAGCATACGGTTGTAGGCGCTACGCCGGCAACCGTGACGCCGCCAGGTACTGAAAATGAAGTCCCCGCTACAACAGGCGCCTGATTTCGATAAGATTGCGTTGCTTGGCAAACTCGAGGCCTCAGATAAGTCTCGGTTTGCTCGGCGACAAAGTCGATTCGAAATTGACTTACTATTGCGTATTATACACGCGCTACACCCGAAGAATCCGGTAATCGTAGCCGAAGCCCGGGCCGCGGCCGACACGTCGTACACCGGAGACTTTGGCTTCGACTGGTTTAATCAGTTCATGGAAACACAAATACCGATCCGGCTCTATTCATATCGGCTAAAGAAGGAAGTGCCATTCGCACGAATTTTTCAGGCCCTGGAGTCAACAAATATATTCAAAGTATATCAAGATTATCAGGATGGGTGGCCGGACGAGGACGTGGCGTTAGTGATCGACATGCCGGGTGACGGCTTTAGTACCCGGCACCCGCTGGTATTACGACCAGACGACAGCACGTATGAAACAGAGGACGCGGTTTGGTGTATCAGACTGTATACGCATGGACTGGCGATCGGGCCCTTTGAGGATTTTTTATCTACGCTTGTTCGGAAATATCAGGCGTTACAATAGGAGTTATCATGGGACGCAGAAAAGGGTTTCCCAGCCCTAAACCAGATCTGAGTCAACCGATAGTAATTGAGCAGCTGGATCCCATAGCAACCACTACTGGTCGCCTCGAGCTGCTACTGGCGGAGATTCTAAGGCATAGGCTATCACCACGGTGTTACGGCGTGATTAAAAACCTGGCGCAAATGCCGCCGGCGGTGCGCTTGGCGCTGAATATCAAAACGGTGGTTAACCAGCTATCGCAATTCAATGTCTCGGATGTACTCAGCACGGGCATTACACGCAAAGAACGAGAGGTGCTTGAAGAAATTGATGCCTCAAGTATTTCATCCGAGGCCCGAAGAACAGCCCATAGCCTGATGAGTATTGACGTGCGTGCAAACGTTATTTCGTCACTACGTGGGGTATTC
>Ga0307928_10002389_pt1 | contig 14444 bp, 35 predicted proteins | sample AceLakmetagen232_FD_201815 | JGI IMG/M metagenome (GOLD analysis project Ga0307928, IMG submission 201815) | Saline water microbial communities from Ace Lake, Antarctica - #232 | ecosystem: Environmental > Aquatic > Non-marine Saline and Alkaline > Saline | place: Antarctica: Ace Lake... | reverse complement strand
TGAGGTTCCTGTTTCAACAAGCCTGACATCTTTCTCGGCCCTCCGCAGGCATAAAGTCGGGCGAACACCGCCCTATTTGTTGCAAACATCTTTAGTGTCTCATCGATGTCTCCTCGCGCGCGCGTGCGTAAGGTTCCAGCGTACATGATAATCAACGAATATGGGTTACAAGTGTCTCCTTGCACGCGCGCGCGTGAGGTTCCCCAAAAAGCGGAGGTAATGACCATGACGAAACAAATGAGTGTCTCCTTGCACGCGCGCGCGTAAGGTTCCTGTTTCGTCAGACCTAACATCTGTATCGGCCCTCCACAGGCATCAGATTCGGGTGAACACCACCCTATCACAATATAAAAGCCCGCCTGCCGAGAATCATGCACCTTGGGAAGGCAATGACGCTCTTTGTTGGCAAACGGGCTTTGTGAACGCAAAAACATCACTGCCTTTCCCAAGTAACTACATTATACACTATTTTTAGTCGCATGTCAAGGACTTTCTCGCTTGACTTTTCTCCCATACAACAACGTTTACATTACCTGCATCGGCATCAGCAGGTATATAAAGCTATCGCTAACCAGTTTCATTGAACGTAGCGGCCCGTTGAGATAAAGACTGAGTGGCTCATAATCATCCACCATGAAATCAACGAGATATTTGTCGTGAAACGCAAACACCTCTACCGCATCTCCAGATATACCACGGTGAAGCACCTCAACAGCACGCTTGTCCTCGTTGCCTGCTGATAGCAGGAACTTGTCTGGCATCACTTCGCACACTATTCGTCCCGCATCCTCACTAGCAAATGACTTCAACTCTGCGAGACCTTCTTTCATCGCCGCTGCGTCAACGCGAACCTCGCATTGGTTGGATTCTGGCACTACCCTTCGCCAGTTTACCATTGTCCCGTTTACGCAGCGGGTGGTGAATTGGATAGGCGCGATTTCTCCTTTCTTCTGAACGTCGCCCACAAGTTGTATAACATATTTGCCATCGTCTTCTTTGCCAATTCTGACACGCAAATTCCCTACGGGTTTCTTCATTACCTTTACTGCAAACGTGCAGAATTCGCTAGGCAATAGCGGAACATTGCTAACCATCTGTTCCCGCTGATTATCACTGGCGATTGGAAAGTCTTGTACCAGCAGCCTGTACGTGTCGGTGGAAATTAGTGTACACAGATTGTTGGTCAATTCCATAGCAACCGCACATATATTTGGTCGGTCTACTTCTTTGCTTGCAACTCCTGCGCCCATCTTGAGGCCAGCCAGAAACGCTTTGGCATCCACTGAGAACTCGCAGAAGACATTTGGCACTAAGTCGTCCCACGCATACATGCTAGCCTCTTCTGTTCCGTCAGGCCGCTTGTACGCCCGCCCCAAATGCTCCGCATACAACTTTGGCGGACAATCCCTGAACGCTATTATGTCTGTTGCGTCGTTTTCTGCGCTGAAGTAGAGACTCTTTTTGTTTGTATCCCACAGGGCATTCGTTGCTTCCCAAGCGTCCACGAATCGTTTGCCATCGTAGAGTATGACAATAATCGTTGATTTACCATCATTCGCCTGATAAGCCGCAAACACAGGGTCGTTGACAAGTTCGGCGTTATCGCTGCCCCATTCTTCAGCCTTTGTGATTAGGCGGCGCGTCGTTCTATAGGCGTTTTTCCTCTGTGTTTCATTAATGAGGTCCTCAGCAGGCCCCCGCTTGTAAAGAATTGGGCCTTTGACTAACAGGCCACTCCAGTGTTCGACATTGCTTACGGCTGCCTCGTTGATGTGCCTAGCTTCTGATTGCCCCTTTTCGTTGGCATATTCGTCCATAGTCATGGGGACAAATTGATTCGCAGTTTCGTCAAAACGCACAAGCAGCTTTAGGCGAGCGTCTTGGTAGAAATCTGTTTCGTTGCGAGAAACGCTAGCTTTACTCCACTCGTCGTTACTTCTTCGCCTCCGCATCCGCGTATGCGTTCCATAACGAGCATATGCTTCCCATTCTAAGCATTTACGCGCTGCCTCAATTGGGGGCGCATAGATACCCATGAGCAATTCGTCAATTTCTGTTCGTTCGTTTTCTGGCTTATCCCATACTGCCCTCCCTTGCACCTGCAATTTCTCAAGTCTCTCCTTGTGTTCTTGCACATCTTCTTGCCATACCGACACACGAGTTTCTACTGCCACCATCATGCTTCCTCCTCATTGTAGGTGATATGCATACCCTTTGAGCAATTTGTCGCCACAACCCCAACAGTAGTCGCCAACGGATACACACAACTCTCCGTTTGGAAGTGGGAATCGCAGTTTGTCTCTATCTGGGTCGCCTATTTCCCAGTGGTCTTCCTCCCATCTGCTGCGTCCGCAAGTGCAGGAGCCTCCCTCTGAAACGTTTACCCACTCGTATCCTGCGCTATCGTCCATTATTGGTCGCCACCTTCCGCATGGACGTTACCTAGTTGCGTCTCCGTCACGACAACGCCCTGATTATCAGCCTGTTCCTGTAGCCAATCAACCAAGTCGTCAACCGTAAAACCCTGAACGCCGCCATCGTCAGCGTATGCCTCTTCCCACATTGCATAAACTACCAGTGCTGTGGCTATAGGAGTTGACAATTCTTCTTCATCGAAAGACCATGACCCTACATAGTTCTCGCTAATTAATCTGCGCATTTCGTCAGTCATCGTCGCTGCCCCTTTCCTGTATTTTCAATTCCACTCCTGCTTGACTCACAGCATTTCTCGCCACGAACACAGCTTCTTGTACGTCCTGCAACGCCTTCCATTCGACAGATGTAAGTGAGCTTCTGTATTTCAGCCGCTTCGACGCCAGCTTGAGCATTACGCCAACATCTCGCAATCTTTCCATCAATTCACTATCCATGCGTTATGCCTCCTTTTCAGTGTGTCGCAAATAGCGCCTCGTCTCTAGCCTCCTGTTCGCCAAAGACGTATCTGGGACATTGTTGTGAACCGCTTTTTATCCCACCAACCTCTACGGTGTACAGCAGTTCGGACATTGGCGCGTCTGTGGTTCTGACGACTGCAAAACGTCCGTTCGCATTGTTCACATAGACGGCGACGAATTGCACTGTCATTTCATACCCCTTTCAGTCTGCCATATCGTCATCTGTTTCCAGGTCTTCCTTGAGCCTTTCAACCTCATCGTAAATATCCCCACGCATTGCCTCGAACGCACAGACCTGACGGACATATCGCCAGTCCGCAGCACGTTCGGGGTCAATCAGATCGTGAACACATCGGTCGTCTGGGTAGTTATCTGTGTCGTCCAATACTTCTTCGTTGCTCCCGTAGTAGATGATCCAACCGCAACTATTTACTGTCTCGAAGATGGCATTACTGATTTCCCCATCCTCCGAGAACTCGCCTGCCTGAAACCTGTCGAAGATGTCCCTCGCGTGATCCCTCACGTCGTCCCAGTAGTTAGGCTCTTTCTCTGTCGCCATCTTCACTGCCTCCTTATCCTGTGATAGTCCGATACTACTCTGCGGGCAGGTGCTATGCATCTTCGTCTGTGACTGTCGCAATTAGCTTCTCCGGCACACGACCGTTACTGCCGCCTGTCGCATACACCTTGAAGGTGTCGCGACCGTTTTCGTGGTATGCGATAACCCGCACGCCTCGGTTCCAGCCACTAGCTGCAACCCGTATCCCTCTGTCCTTGCCGCCGAGTCTGCTGATTGACTGCCTGCTACTGCCTTGTAACGTGCCTCTGAAATGCGCCATTGATTACGCCTCCCTGTCTTATTGGTACGTCCGCCACTGCCCTCCCGAGAGAGGGCAATAGCCAACCTACCGTGGCGGCTCGATAATGATCACGTCATCCTCCCAGAGTAGCGCGTACACGTACTCGCCCTCGTCGACCAGCGTCCGTAGCACCATTGCTCCATTCCGCGAGCGGATAATTGGCACCTCGTCATCGGGGCATATCTCAGTTTGCTCGTGACACTCCGCCAGGTAGTCGGCGACGCTGTCGGGATACCCGTCATAGTCATTGATCTCGGTGTACTGATACTCTGCGGGACTGCTGCCATACACCTGTGATAGTGTTGCACCTGTCATCATACTGCCTCCTTGTCAATTGATACGTCCGCCAGAGGGCAGGACAATCGCCCGCCCTCGCGCAGACCTACCCTTTCTTGTCTACGATATCGCCAACTCATACAGGTCGAATACGTCAACGTCATATTCGTACCCATCTGCAGCAACCGTAAGAACGAATGCCCCGTCGCCATTGTGCCCAATATCAACAAGACTAATTTCTCCGTATCCTGCTTCTGCTACTAAATCTGCCAACTCTTCTGCGCTCAACGTCGCTCTTTTAGCCACAACGCACTCCCTTTCATCCGCATATTTCTTTGATAGTATCCAACGCCAACTTCAGACCCATCTTCGCCCCTCTCAACTGTTCAATCTCGTAATCATTCAAGTCACCAACGCCTTTTATTGCGGCATCGGCCTTCTTTTGCGCCAACAGCAATATTGCTTCTATCTTTACCCGCTCGTGCCCGTCCATTATTTGTCACATCCTCTATTTCGCTCAATTATTGCATTCGCCACAAAAAGGATTATACAACTTGCCAACCAGCTTGCGAGAATCCACGGGTTGTCCTCAGCTAACAAAACAATAATGATAAACAGCCCAACTATCATCATACATCCGCAGTCAATTGCTTGCATCATTTATCACCATCGTTGTACGAGTCTATGAATTCATCGTCGAGCTTTGCCACTACAGGAAACGCCACTGTTAACCCAGCAGCAGTACGACACGGCCAGACATTGTATATCTTCACAGCTATCTCACCTATGCCTGGAAATGCAACTTCGTATCGTTCCTTGTTACCCATATCCGCACGACCATATGCTTCAAGCAAGTCTTTGATGCTTCCACTATCAACTGCTCGCAACAACGCCTGTGAATGACTTCCACCTCTTTCCAGTCTTTCTCTGTTGGTCATAGTTCACACCTCCCAGTATAGGTCGTAGTAGTAGTCTATGCGCTTTTCACCAAAAACTTCATACTCTTCCCCCTCGATGCGAATAACTGTTGCGCCATTTCTGTTGTGAATTTGCGGCACATCTACTTCTGGACAAATCTCTGCTGGCCCTCCCAAGTATTCCTCGTCACCCATATATTCAGACAGAGATGACGTTGTATTCATCACCAAGTCATACTGCAACTCCCAAGGCATTCCATCAACATCTTCAAGACATGCAAACCTCGGCATTTCAGGCCTCCTTTCATCAGTATTTCACACATCCACTTCCAAGGCGCACCATTCCTCCCAATAATGCGCCCTAGAAGGGGAAGGGCTATGACAGATAATGTTCTGCCAACATCTCTGTTCCGATTGTAAAACTGGTCAACGTGTCATCAATTGCTCCGACAGTCATTTCGAGCGCAGGAATCAGGTGTTTGAGAAAGTCTTGTAGTTCTACCCACAACACCACAGCCTTCAATGATTGGTAGCCGTTAGCAGATATTTCATCCGCAAGCCTTATCGCTATATCAACTAGCATTTCCCCGTTGTCTACCATTCCTCCCATTGCGTATATCATTGCTTCGTTTCTTACCGCTATTACTTCGTTGTCTATTCCGTCATCGCACATACTACTCGCCTCCTATCTCATTTTGATTAGTGACGTATTTCTTCGAGGCCAACCAAATCAATACCCTCCCAAATTGGTCTGTAAGTGCTTCTGTGTATTGCGTTAGATAGCGCAATGAGAATTGGTGCTCGCTGTGTAATCCTTGCGCCTGGCGTAGCGAGCATCAATTCGCGATGAAAACTTATTGCTTGCTTGCGCGTTAGCCTAACATCTATGTGGTCGTTGTCCACTTATTTCCTCCTCAACAGACTATCTACATACGACAGGGCTAAAATCAGCCCCACAAATCCGCACAGCATTATCCCGCCTGATATAGTCATACGCAGTTTCCCTCGCTCCATTCAGGCCAAACCTTGTGGATAAGACTTACCGCCTCAACCTTGCTACATATACAAGGAACCCCACGCCTTGTCTCCAACCACAGGTCAACTAATGAATCCCAAAACAGCCCTGTCACATAGACCAGGTTTGGCACATAATCTGTGTGCTCGTAGTTGGATTCTATCTTATCGATTCTTGCCCAATAAACATCTCCGACTTGTGTTGGCAACGCAACCGTCTTCACATCCATCGTCTCGTCGTAAGGACTTTTCATTGCCATATTCCTCCCTATCGGTCGCGCTCATACGGATAGATTTGACGACAAACATCAACCCACACGTCATACATGTGCCACAATACATTACGCAACATTCCCGCCATCTCCTTTCCCGTATAAAGCAACGCAACTGCTCCTTAGTACGTCCGCTGAAAGGGGCGAGTTTTTAGCTTCGCCCCCTTATGCAGGCGTACTAGTCCTTGTGTTTCTCGCGCCACTTGTCGCGCAGTTCTTCCAGCGCAGCGTCAAGGCTATCGCTCGTCGCACTTATTCTAGCTACAAAGCCATCGTAATCTTCTGAACCAATAGCGCAGTTGAGCCACTCCTTTTTGTACTCAAAACCCCAGTTGATTTCAAAGATGCTGCAATCGTCTTCCAGCGTTACATCTCGCACAAACTCCCCTAGTTCCTCAATGGTCATTATCGCATGTCCTCTCTTTTTTTATCGCCGATATAGTACAGTATTGCGTCCAGAAATCCGCAGCGTTGCTTCGCTACATGGAAACAGCCCCTTCAACCGCTTTATCCAATCCTCCCCCTTAGAGTGCCCCACATTCTGAGAGAACCTCCCTACGGCGCAACAAGGCACAACTGCGAACGGCTTTCCTTGCGCATCCGCCGCCGCCAGGATTTCCCCTGTCGCTTCGTCTGGATGCATTCCAACGATAATGTCCTCGACGATTCGCCACCCAGAATCGAACCAACCTCTTTTGTAACTGATTAGCGTGTGCTTCCGCCCCTCAAAACGCGGCTTATTCTCCACCACGCGCACACTCAGCCCCTTATTCGCCAGTTTCCTCGCCAACTCGCCCTTCCCATCTGCTACAACTAGCACGGATTTCGCCTTAGGAAACTGCTTCACAATAAACCGCGCAAACTCCACGTTACGGCGTTCGTCGCCCACAGCACACCTCCAGCATTAATAAGCACGATAGGAGGCAGAAATAGCGCCTGCCCCCTACTTGCCTATTTTTTATGCATTCCAAGCAGCATTCTCCGCACAATTAGGACATAAATCAAGCGCGTATCCATGTTTACCCAACCCCTCCTCGCACTTCCAGCCTTCAGCATTAGCAAAAGCCCGCAATTGCCCCTTATATATAGCCTTAGCGTCAGTAAACAAAGCACCGCAACCATCACACTCAACACAATGCGCTTCAACTATTGCCATCAAATACGCCTCCTTCCATTGCTGCTTGTTTCAACTACGAACACGCAGAAATTGTGCTACGGGCCGCATTTATGGCTAATTCTGCCCGCGCCAAGCATTGGACTATAAAGCTTAACTCGTCAGTAGTGATGCTTGTTGTTTCATCTTCCATTTCATCTTCCATTACAACAATATCTACTCGACTAGGTATCTCCCTTACGTCAATAACTCTTTTGCCAACAACCGCTGCCTTGATGTCTTCTATAGAAGCATAGCCAAATAGGTGTTCAGTATGTAGTTTCAACGTCCCATCTTTTTCAGTTTCCATAACTTCAAACTTAATCAGTGGCATTATCGTTACCCACTCTCTGCTCTTCAGTCACAATACGCCTCCTTTACGCAAGCGTTACTTATTGTACATAGCAACCGCTACCTCGCTCATCCTCCTCTCAAGCTATTTACTTCACGAAACGCTATGGTATCAACAGCCCTTCGTGAAACAAACCGCGTATAACTTCGCGCACAAGCACTCAATGCACACACAACAAGAACAATAGCAACAAGCAAGCAGTAGGAACTAATGACGTAAAGCACTGTATAACGTTACGATTTATCTCTCGGCGAGTCTCCGCCCTGTTCCATTACACAGATAGCATCCATCTTCGCAATCGCAGTCTTCCATGAGAGCTTCCATAATCGCCTCCTCGCAGTCCTGGCATATCCAACTCGTCACTGTGTACCCCGCACACCGACGAGAAATGGGAAGGAACTTATCTCTTAGGCCATTCTTTCTACACAACGTACACCGAACTTGCGTCAAATCAATTTCATCTCTACACATACCAATACTCCCATCTCGTATTTCCTACCGCACAAATGCCTCAACAACACTCAGACAAGTGCATACATACACATACAAAAGACGGATAGCTCCGAAGGATAGCAAGCTGTTACTTCACGATCGCGAGCAACCCCCTCATTAGGCGCAATTCTCTGCAAGAAACAGCGCATACGCCTAAATATCCCGCAACGTACCCACACAACACATACAGCAATAAGCATAAGCGAAGTAGACTGCAAGCTTTATTACTCTCTGTAACTTCTCATAATACTAAAACGACGGGAAATAGGTGGGAGAGAACGAAGCCGCGCCCCAGCGACTAGCAAAACACCTTTTTTTGAACGAAAAAGAGACGTTTTGCGTGAAACACTCCCCTTTATCTGTGAACATTCTGTGAACGAAAGAACCTTGCGAATCATAAAAGGTCAGGTTTTTACCCTAGTCAGGTATCGACTTTTCGCGACTTTTTGTAACGTATCTGTTTCTATTGCGAACGTTTTGTGAATATTATTGTCAAAAACGTGAATGTCAAGCGAAATCTGAACACGAAAAGAGACAGCGACTGCTTTTTGTCTCTTATAGCGATACATTCACCGGGGAATAGGGGATTAGTTCCTATTCTCCAGCGAAGATATGGCACTAGGATTGACGGAGTGATACCCCGGATAGCCCGTATATAAAACGGGGGGGGTTATTTTGCGCCTCCTTTGATTTACGACCGCTTTTACTCCACAAAGTGCGACAGTGCGTTTATCGCCATTTGTAGGCCAGTTGCTTCTCCTCGCGAATTTGCGCGGCTTGCAGATACATTTGTTGCTTCTGCTTCCATTTCAGCGGTAAGTTTCCAGTCCTGCAGCATTGCCAGAACTCCTTGAAGGTCATCCTGGTCCATTGTCTTCCTCCTCCAGATATTCCACAGGTGTCTCGAAGTAGCACTCATTACATCTAACAAATGGAATCGATGCTTTTACGCCATTTCCGTCAATGACAATTTTGGACGTGACAATAGGCTGGTATTCTTCCCACCCCGGCGTCACAAACAATTTGCCACATTTCTCGCACCTATCCTGCTTCAGCATAGGACATCCTCCTTTTGTCGCATAATACGTCCACCGAAAGGTGCGGATTTGTGGGCCGCACCTTCCAGTAGATGTATTCTAGTCTATCGCTGCGCCGATTGTCCTGCACGTTTTCCCCAGCATTGCGTGACTCGGAGAATATTCAGAGACAGTTTTTCCTTTCTTTTTCGCGAGTGGGCGCAAATCATTCGCCGAATCTGTCAATTCTTCCGACAATAGGAAGTGTAACTGTTCGGCAGCTTCGTGCGATAGCTTAATCTCTACGGTTTCCATTCCCTCGCTCCTTTTGCGAGATGTTTTACGTGAAACATACGCTACTTTCACCAGCGTCGCGCGCCTCTGATAATCCTGTGCGACTTCTTCTGCTTCTTCTGCTTTCTCTTAGCGATAATCCTTCGCCTCCTTTCTGCTTCTTTTCTTGCGTCTATCCAGCCAGCGTCGTCGGCGTGCCAATTTTTCTCCATATTCTGCGACTCCTTTTATCCGCCGCCTAAAGCCTGAAGAATTTGTTCTACTACGTGACGAATTTCCGCGACGCCTATTGCGATAAACGTTGCGAAGGATACTGCGATAGCAAACTTGATGTTATCTGTGCTCATTTATTCCTCCTTTCCTCCCGCCTTTCCAGGACGCACTATCTATCAACAATAATGCGCCCCAGAAAGGAGGAGGGATTATGCGATTTACTTCGCGAAACATTCTGCGAAATGCTTTGCGAACCTAAACCGCGAATTCGTCCGCGAACCTAAACGCGAATCGAAACAGCGATATGCACAGCGAAGCATATACGGGGGGATTTTTTCCGGCGGATTTTCGGTGGCACGCGTGTTCGGGAATATTCCGGTGGGTTTTTGACGGAGAATATCCTGACTAAAAAGATATATGACTGTAACGCATGGTCCACCGATCGTAACGCATGGTCCACCGATCGTACCCGCTGAGCATGGTCCACCGATCGTACAATGTCTTGACTGAAAGGATATAGGACTGCTGAGAACGGGGATGACCAAAGGCTAAATCCGGCTATATGGTCTTAGCCGGATCATTCGCCTATTGTGTCAGATACGCCAATATGCCAAATCCCAATCCTGTACTGATCAGGATTACGGCAAGCGCAAAGACTGTACACCTGATCATGATGTTCTCCCCTTTGATCATTCGCACGTTCACCTTTGCCCTTCTATGTATTGCCTTCGGTCGTGTGTTTTGATTGTTTGCCGTTGACTGCTATGCAAGGTCCTGCAGGATAGCATTGAGCAATTCCTGCAATTCTTCTGTTTCCTCCTCCCTTGTGGGAATGGAAGGTGGAGCAGGCTCGGCTATACGTCGCTGTCGCTGGTCAACAAGGTCGCTGGTCGTATTGAGGTCACTTGCCAGGGTCGGCATGTGTGCTAACCTCCGGTTCCGGTGGCACTGCCGAAGGCTGGGGTCACTTCGGCGTTATCGTCGAAGGGATTGCTCAGGTCAATGTCCATGCCGTCGAAGGCCTCTTTTTCGTCCGGTTCCTGCTGCTTGATCTCCACGACGGCAGCACTGATCTCTGCCTCCACCGTGACAACCATTGTCTTGGCGCGCAAGCCGAGCATAGCAACATGATCCGCCATGGCATTCGTCGCACGCTGTACCTGATTTTCGCCCTTGCGCACACCTGACTTCGTTTCGCGCGCGTCGATCAATGCTCCGTCTTCGCCTGTGACCAGGGAGGCCGTTACTTCGTCGCCCTCGCTGTTGTAGTCCGTCTTGATTGCAAACTGGATCAACACTCTATCTCCTGCCTTCGCATTCGCAACCTGACTTGGTGTCATGTACTCACTCATGGTACCCTTCTCCTTTGTTGCCGAAAGGCAATACAGAGAAGAGCAAAGGATCCTCTATGACAGTCGCCTTCTGTTATCCTGTCGCCAGGACTGCAAGCCACAAGAGGCATATCAGCCGAAGGTTTCCGTGTATGTCAAGGTGCCCGTGTCCGTGACTGTAGTATAGCATACTTCGTGCAGTCCAAGTGGGAATTCACAAAAAGATAATACGTCGCCATTCTTTGTGTCTATCACATGGCACTGGCATGGCTTCCTGTTGTGCAATATGCTTAGACTGTATCCAAATGTGTATAGCACATGAAGTACAGCATGCTGTCAGTATGACATAATTTCGTTATACCGTAACGTTGAATTTCGACGTAGGTGGGCCTATACGCCACACAGCGCAGTTTCTAAATCGGCTGGCGCTTGACAGCGTGTGACAAAGCTGTGACGCCAGGATACTTTGTGAACGTGAAATGTGATAAATGTGTGACAACGCGTAGTGCAACAGTGGCGGAGCAGGTGTATTGCGGTATAGTATAACTGTAAAGTACCGCCATAGTGGTGTGTGCGGCACCTGGCTCAAGTACAAGCACCTCCAAACACTTATACCTCCCCCAAAACTTTACTTTCCTCTTGAAAATTCCCCTTGCCTGTGCTATAATAGGCGCATGATGGTGATGAACAGGAGGGGTAAGCATGTTGTATGAGAGCGATTTGCGTTTGGTTAGGGCTTGCGGGGATGATGGGCTATCGGTTGTGGAGTGCGTTGCTCGGACGGGGTTTAGCGCACCGACGGTCAGGAAGTATTTGCGGGAGATGGGGTATGCGGTAGCTGGGGCGGTGCGTTATGGGGGTGAGGTGCGTGTGGAGGCGTTGCGGCTGCGCGGTGGGGGGATGGGGTATGCGGAGATGTCTCGGGTGCTGGGCGTTAGCGTGGGGACGTTGCACGGGTGGTGTTCGGGGGATGCGGACAAGCGTTCGTAATTATAGAATGGAGGTAATGTAGATGTTGCATTTTTTGAGTTATGGGGGCGGGGTCAATTCGACGGCGTTGTTGTTGGAGTTGCACCGACGGGGGATATGGGATGACAGTTGGGATGCGGTGTTCTGTGATACGGGAGCGGAGCGGCAGAGGACGCTGGATTATGTGGGGATGATGCAGGAACGGTTTGAGATAACAGTGATAGATGGAATGCGGCGTGGACTAGGATTGTATGACTACTGCATGAAGTATCGGATTATCCCTAGTCCGAGGCAACGCTGGTGTACGGAAGAATTCAAAGTGAAGCCTGTGGAAGAATATGTTGCGGAGCAGGCGGCTGGTATGGAGTATACCGAGGTCATTGGCTATGACGCGGGAGAGACGCATCGCGCCGTCAAGACAGAGCTTCGCAAGGAACGCGTCTGGTTTCCGCTCATTGAGTGGGGCGTTGACCGACAGGGCTGTGTTGAGATTATCGAGCAGGCGGGCTTCCCCGTACCCGCACATTCCGGTTGCTTTATCTGTCCGTTTATGAGTCCTGCCGAGATTATCGAGATGCGCCATGACGCTCCAATTGAATTTTCCAAAGCAGTGGCACTGGAGAAAGCTGTTGCGGAGAAACAGGCTGAGAAAGGCAAGCCATCTTTCTCCATCAAGGATAGGGGCAGCCTAGAGAGCATAGCGGCACAGGAGAGATTTGCGTTCTGATGAACATAAATGGGTACGATTGTTCGTGAATTGAGTACGGTTTCAGTGATAGTGGGGGTTTCAGCATTTGTTGAAAGCGTGCGTGGTGGTGGAAATAGTTCTTGACAAGGCGATGCGCTTGGCATATAATGGTGTGGAATGGAGGTTGTGAGATGGCTACAATAAGGGAACAGTCGGGGTATTTGGTGGTAGAAAACGATGCACAGATGGTTGTGATTTGGATGGAGAATATAAAGAATGTGCGGGAGAAAATAGGGATGGGCGGAATAGGGAGTGGGGTTACGGAAATACTGGAGGTCAAGCCTAACAAGATGGGGGGTTCTAGTTTTATACCCTATGATATAGATATGCCGATAGGCGATGTGTTGGTTGTTATGGCGCGGGCGCGGGGGTCTGCAAAATGATAATGGTAATTGTTATGACCGTGGTAACATTTGTGGCTATGGCAGTTGGTGTGGCGCATATGTATAGCAATGAAGCAAAAACAAGGCAGATGGGCATATTCCATGCGTTGCTTGCTATTTGGGGCGTGCTGTTGGGTATAATGTTCATATTGGCAATGGGGAGTGGGTAGTATGGCTACTAGGGGCTATATCAAAAGGGCAGGGATGATATTGAAGATGGAACCGTTGAGTGAGTGGTGTGGCAAAAGTAACAGGAGAGTGGGAAACTGGTTCTAGATACGATGGGCCGGTAAAATCGAAGACTAGCACCAAGCATATTGAGGAGAGTGTTGATGTGGCAGACGTGCAGGTGCGTTCGGGGTTTATTCGATGTGTTCGAGATAAAGATGTTTTATGGTTGCCAGTAAGTCGAATAGCTGGATTGCGCTCAGATCATAATGGTAGTGATGTGGTGGTCGTGGTCGCTGGCGGTCATAACTACGGGGGAGACGTGGAAACTGGGCACGGAGTTCCGTCGGAGCTTTTTGTCGAGGACGCATCGCCAGAAGACATACTAGACGCTATGGAGGCTAATGATGAGTGACCTGATGACAGAGCCGCTGCTGGACCCTGAGGTCGATGCGTTGGGGATAATTGACGAGGTTGTTGAGGCGTTATCTCCAGAAAAATCGCGTGGAATTGTTGATGATGCACGTGGAGATGTTATTCATGTTGATGGAGAAAGAATAGACCTGCGCACCTACCATCCTGATGTCCAGCAGCAGTTGCGGAGGCGGGCTGATGCGCGCTTGCCAGATAATGAACCTGATGAGCCAGACCAGTACATAGACGAGTATATGAAGGCATATTTGGTTGGGAACTTGCGTGAGTTGCGTGGGTATGTTGCGGGGATGTTGGAGTTTCTGGAAGGGAAGCGCAAGGCCACAGCTTTAGGAAAAGAAATAGAAAAGATTGCCGATGATTTACACAGAGGTTTTGTTGAGGTTCGCAGAGAAATAGACATCCCCGCTATCCAGCGGAGACAAGCTAAGAGGAAGTTGGATGATGCTTAGGTTGATGCGCTATCGTCTTTTGGCTAGTCACCGGACCCTCTCCCTGAGATAGATTGGACAGGCTTTGCAGTCATCGCACTCCCACAGTAGTAAGGTTATGCCATCGTGTGTGCGCAGGTATCGTTGCATTTCGCCGCCACACTCAGGGCATGTGGGGTTGGGTTTTCCGCAGATTTCATTCTGCGCTTCTTGGTCGGTTGCCCAAAGC